>JABAOH010129537.1_pt1 | contig 30394 bp, 34 predicted proteins | sample 7062181 | NCBI WGS metagenome assembly JABAOH01 (sample SAMN14538630, study PRJNA623070) | marine sediment metagenome | biome: marine biome [ENVO:00000428]; feature: marine pelagic biome [ENVO:01000023]; material: deep marine sediment [ENVO:00002113]; isolation source: pool of 5 deep marine...
ACGGGCGCCGGCGAGGGCGAGCAGCCCGTGAACCTCGATGTACGGATCGGAAACGTCGTCGATATTCCGCAGCGCGGTCTCGCTCACGGGCTCCCAGGGCAGCTTGACGGGTCGCGGGGCCGCCAGGGACAGCCGCCAGAGCATCGCCGGAGCATCGGTGAGGGCCTCGTCCGTGTGGATCGCGGCCGGGAGGATGTGCTCGAGGAAACGTTCGTGCGCCTCGTCCCAGTAGCCCAGAGCAAGCTCGAAGACCGCCATGTGCCACTGCAGGTGGACCCAGTCGCTGCCCTCTCCCGTGCGGCCGTGGAGCCACGCGCCGAGTTGACGATGACCGTCCTCGAACTTGCCGCTGTCCAGCATCTCGTGGGCCGTCACGTGCATGGCGCCGCTGTCCCCGGCGGCGAAGACGGCGTATCCGCTGGCGTCCTGGCTGGTTTGTGTCTGAGTGGCTTGCATGGGGTGCCTCCTTTTCTCGCTGCGTCGCCGTTGGGCGTTTCCCGCTCGCGACAGAGGCATCGTCCGTCCGGGCCGTCACTTGGCCCGTCGTTCGGGCGTTTTTGAAGCGTCTATTCGTCGTCTATAATTCGCGGCCGTGGCTCCGATGATCCGATTCAACGTGCTCGGCCGCTTCGAAGCCGTCGGGCTCGACGGCGCACCGGTCGACCTGAGCGCCAAGAAACCGCAGGCATTGCTGGCTTATCTGGGTGTCGAGCACTCCCGCCCTCACACGCGGGACCGGCTGGCCGGCCTGCTGTGGAGCGAGACCGGCGACGAGCGGGCGCGCCACAACCTGCGCCAGGCCCTCTCCAAGATCCGCGGCCGCTGCGGCGAGGTCGTGAAGTCCCGAGGCGACGCGCTGCAGATCGATCTGGAGCGCTGCTCGCTGGACGTGGTGGATTTCGAACGGCTGTCCGGGAGCGACGACCCCGACGAGCTGCGTCGCGGCCTCGAGCTCTACCGCGGGGAGCTCCTGGAGGGAGTGATCCCGCGCGAACCGGTCTACGACGAGTGGCTTCCGGTGGCCCGGGCCCGACTGCGGCAGATCGCCTGCAAGACCTGCGATCGGCTGGCGACCAAGCTCGTCGAGCACGACCGTCTCGATGAAGCGATCGAGGCGCTCGACCACCGCCTCGTCATGGATCCGGCCTGCGAGCCGGCCCACCGCGACCTGATGGAATTGCTCGCGCGCGTCGGGAGGCGCTCCGATGCGTTGCGGCAGTACCAGGCATGTGCGGACGCGTTGAAGCGTGAGCTCGGTACCGAACCCGGCGCGGAAACGAAGAACTTGCGCGCTCGGATCTGTGACGCGGACCCCGAGTGCTCGCCGGGCATGGAGCCACCGGCCGTACGCGAAGCGCCGGTTCTCGAGTCCGACCCGCCGACCGTGGCCGTCCTCCCGTTCGACAACATGTGCGGCGAAGAGGACGCCTACTTCGTCGACGGGATCGCCGAGGACATCATCACCGCGCTCTCCCGCTTCAACTCGCTTCGAGTCATCGCCCGCGGATCGTCGTTCGCGTGCGGCGGCAAGGACACCCCCGAGCGGGAGATTGCGGACAAGCTGGGCGCCCAGTTCCTGGTTCGCGGAAGCGTTCAGCGAGCGGGTAAACGGGTCCGGATCGGCGTCCAGCTTCTCGACGCGCGTGCCGGCGTGCAGGTCTGGGGCGAGCGTTTCGACCGCGAGATGGAGGACGTGTTCGTCATCCAGGACGAGATCACGTCGACCATCACCTCGACGCTGGCCGGCCGTGTCGAGGCGGCGCGACTCGCGCAAGCTCGCCGCGCTCCCGCGGAGCGGCTGGATGCGTACGACTTCCTGCTGCGCGGCAAGGACCACCACCATCGCTACACGGCCGAGGACTGCAAGACCTGCATCGACATGTTCGAACGTTCCATCGAGCGCGACCCGAGCTACGCGGTGGCCCACGCCTGGCTCGCCTGTGCGCTGGGTCAGGCGATGGGGTTCAAGCTCGACGACCTGAACAAGCTCCTGGACGATTGCCAGGCCGCCGCGGAGCGCGGCCTCGAGCTCGACGAGAACGAGAGCGAGTGCCACCGGATCCTGGCGCAGGTGTTCCTGCAGCGCGGGAACTTCGAGCGCGCGTTCAAGCATCAGGAGCGCGCCCTGTTCCTCAACCCCAACGACGACCGCACGGTCTGTGCGATGGGCGAGATCCTCGCGCTGGGCGGCAAGCCGGAGGAAGCCGAGGGCTGGGTCCGCAAAGCAATGAAGCTGAACCCCTACCATCCCCTGCGCTACTGGATGCACGTGGCGCGGCCGCTGTTTCATCTCGGGCAGTACGAGGAGGCGCTGAGCGCGCTGGCCCACATCGCCCTCCCGCGCAGGGACGAGCTGGCCTATCGCGTGGCCTGCGCCGTGCGACTCGGCGATCCCGAAGTGCTCGAGCGTCACCTCGCCGAGCTACGCGCGGCCAACCCGAATTTCGATCCGCAGCGCTTCGTCGACGGNNTGATCGGAAGCGGGTGCTGGATGCGTTGAAGGACGCCGGGTTATGAGCCAGGGCTTCTATCCGAGGCGGCTCGGGGCAAGGCTCCCCGGAGGGGTTCTCCTCGTCCGGCTTGGTAGCTGGTCTGACTCTTGGTGGAGCCGAGGGGGATCGAACCCCTGACCTCCTGAATGCCATTCAGGCGCTCTCCCAGNNCGGGTGGGAAGCGCGCGCATGCTAGCACAGCGCTCCGGACGGCGGCCTCCCTGCCAAACGACGGTCATTGCGTTAGGATGCCGACGATCCCTACCGAGGAAGCGCATGGGGCCCGGTGGCCCCCCCGGTCTTCAAAACCGCGTGTCGGGCGGTAACCCCGTCCAGGGTGGGTTCGACTCCCACACGCTTCCGCCAAGAGTCCTGTACCCCGCAGTAGCCACGTCCTCAGGACAGTTTGGAGCCGCGAGGATTAAGCCCAACAGCGGGAGAGCACCGGATTGCGTTTTCAGCGCGACCGAAGTCGATCTACCCCAACGAAGCCCCAACACGATGGACCCGCATCAGATTCGTCCGCGACAACGCGGCCCCTCCGATGCGATCCCCCATCAAGACAACCACGACGTCCCCGCGCCGTGCCAGCCGGTTCTCGAGCAGCGCTCGGTCAAGAGCCCGTAGCAATGCGTGCAGGCTTCTGCGTTCAGCGAGCCGGTAAGGCCGCACGCCCCAGATCAACGCGAGTCGCCGACGGACCTCCTCCGACGGCGTGAACGCCAGGATCGGCGTGTCGGGTCGGAAGCGCGCGGTCTGGATCGCCGTCGCGCCACCGCGCGTCACGACGGCGAGCGCCTCGGCCCGGACGTCCGCTGCGGCGTAGCAGCCGGCACGGCACGTGGTGACGGTGACCGACAGGCCACCCTCCGGGGGCGAGCGACGCAGCGTGCGGCCGGACGCCTCGGCCTGCTCGATGATGCCGGCCATCGTCCGGATCACCTCGACCGGATACTCCCCCACTGCGGTCTCGGCGGTGAGCAACAGGCAGCCGCTGCCGTCGAGCACGGCGTTGGCGACGTCGGACGCCTCGGCGCGTGTCGGTCGTGCCTGGTGACGCATCGAGTCGAGCATCTGCGTCGCGGTCATCACGGGCTTGCCGCGCGCGTTGGCGCTCTCGATGATCTCTTTCTGAAGCATCGGGACACGGGCCGCGGGTAGCTCCACACCCAAATCACCACGAGCGACGATCAGGCCGTCGGCCTCGTCGAGGATCTCGTCCAGGGCGTCGATCGCCTCGGCGCGCTCGATCTTCGCCAGCACCGGGATCTCGCGCCCGGCCTTGACGAGCAAACGGCGAGCGCGTGCCACGTCCGCAGCACGACGAACGAACGAGACGGCGAGCCAGTCCGCGCCGAGATCGACGGCCGTTCGCAGATCGCGACTGTCCTTCGCGGTGACCGCCGGTACGGAGAGCGAGCTGTCGGGCAGGTTGATGCCCTTGTTGTCGCGCACCGTCCCGCCGCGAACGACCTCGCAGACCACGTCGGTGTCGCGCTTGCCCGTCACGCGCAGTTCGATGCGGCCGTCGTCGATCAACACGCGGTCGCCGCGGCGCACATCGCGCGCCAGCGCCGCGTAGGTCACGGGCAACCCACCGGGGGTGCAGCGGCGACGTCCCGCATGCAGCTTGACCCGCCCACCGGCTGTCACGGTCAGCGCCCCGCCCGGCACCTCTCCGATGCGAAAACGCGGGCCCTGGAGGTCGGCGAGCAGGGCCACCGGGCGACGTGCTTTCTTCGCCGCTTGCCGCAACGCCCTCACGAGCCCGGTGTGCGTCGGAAGGTCGCCGTGAGAGAAATTCAGCCTGGCAACGTCGAGGCCGTGCCGTACCATTTTATGAAGGGTTTGCGGGGAATTGCAGGCCGGACCGAGAGTGGCGGCGATCTTGGCCCGTCGTTCCATCGCGTGCTTATACTACAGCCACTGTTGGCCCGGGCTCCGGAGAACATCGATTGCCGCAAGCATTACTCGTCCATGGCGGTGCCTGGAACATCCCTGACGAGCTCGTCGAATCTTCGCTGAGCGGGTTGCGCCACGCGCTCGAGATCGGTCGTTCTCGGCTCGACGAAGGAGCGGATGCGCTCGACGTGGTCGAGACGGTCGTCCGCGCGCTCGAGGAGGACCCCAACTTCGACGCCGGTCGCGGCTCGCGGCTGAACCGCGCGGGCGAGGTCGAGATGGATGCCTCGATCATGCGCGGCTCGGACCTGCAGGCCGGAGCGGTGGCCGCGGTCGAGCGGGTGCGTCATCCGGTCAGCCTGGCGCGGCTGGTCATGGAACGCTCGCCTCACGTGCTGCTCGTCGGCCAGGGCGCCGGACGGTTCGCCGACGAGCAGGGGGTCGAACGCTGCCGCACCGAGGATCTGCTCGTCGGGGCCGAGCTGGAGCGCTACCGCAGGGTGCGCGCCGGGGAGACCGTGTTGATCCGCGAGGAGTTCTCGCCCGAGGGACACGGTGAGGAAGCACAGGGACCGTTGGGCACGGTGGGGGCCGTCGCCCTGGACGCACGGGGACGGTTGGCCGCCGCCACCTCGACAGGCGGTTCGCAGGACAAGTTCCCGGGCCGGGTCGGCGACAGCCCCGTTCTCGGGGCCGGTACGTGGGCCGACGACACGAGCGGTGCGGCCTCGGCGACGGGTTGGGGCGAGGGCATCCTGCGCGTGCTGCTGACGCACACGGTCGTCGACTGCATCGAGCGGGGTTCCGCGCCCGAGGACGCGGCGCGCGAGGGGCTCGCGCGCCTCGAGCGTGTCGGGGGCAAAGGCGGCGTCATCGTCGCCGACCGTCACGGGCGGCGCGGAATCGCCTTCAACACACCGCGGATGGCGCGCGGGTGGCTCGACGACGAGGGTGAGATCCACGTCGCCATCGAGGGGGAGCCGCGGTGAGGGTTCCCGTCTCGCTTGCCTGGGTCATCATGGCCCTGTTCGTCTTCACGGCGGGCCTGCTGCGTCGGTTCAACGAGCACATCCCGGAGTCTCCGTTCCTGCATCCGCTGGCGGGTAACCTGCTGTTCGCCGCCATCTTCATCCTCCTGCTCGTCGCCTCGCGCGAGCGCACGCTGGGCGCGGTCCCCGGACGCGGCGTGCGGCTGGGAAGCCTCACACCACTCCTGCTGATGCTGCTGATCGAAAAGTGGATCTCGCTGGGGTTCTACGAGCCGCTGTTCGGATGGATCTCGAATCCCGGCCTACCCGAGTCCCTGGCCGACGCGCACTTCGCCGCGTTCGCCGGCGCCGCGCTGCTGGCGACGTGCCTCTTGCTCGGCCGTTTGTCGACCCCGACGCGGCGCAAGACCTGGCGCCGGATGCGCCCGTTGCGGTTCCCCACGGCGCTGCTTCAGGTGCTCTGTGTCGCCGGCGGCACGTACCTGTTCCTCGGGGCGCTCGCGGCAGCGCTGGGCTACCCGTTGAAGCTGCGCTGGCCGACGGGTGGATCGTTGCTCTACTGGGTGATCATCGGCCAGGCCCTGGTCGCCATGGGCGAGGAAGTCTACTACCGCGGACTGCTCTACTGCGAGATCGAACGCCTCTCCCCGCGGATGGGGCTGCGCACCGCGGCAGCCAGGCGCTGGATCGCGGTCGGCCTGACTTCCACGCTGTTCGCGATGGAGCACATGGACCTGACCCAATCCTGGGAGGTCGTCGTCCGGCAGACGGTCTTCATCGCCAGCCTGGGCGCGCTGTTCGCACTGCTCGTGGCCGTCTCCGCCAACATCTACATCGCCGCCGGGATCCACGCCTGGATCAACTGGCTGCTGCTCGGTGCGGCGCCGCACTTCGTCGACGCGAGCGGGGCCCCGGCACTACCCGCCGGGACGTACATCGGTGTGACGCTGATCCTGGCCTTTATTCTCGCGTTCGCGTTCCGGCGGCATCGATCGCGCCGGTCGGCGAGAACGCGGCGAGTGCCGCTGGAACATCCTCGAACGACTCGAACACCCGATCGAGCTTGATGATCCGCATCACGCGGGCAACGTACGGTTGCGCGCGAGCGACGGCAACGCGCTGACCGCACTGTTGGATGCGTTTATAGATCCCGACCAGCACGCCCAGCCCTGCGGAGTCGACGAATTCCAGGTTGCCGAGGTCGATGACGAGATCGGCTCGCCGATCGAGCCGGCGAAAAGCCTGCGCCTTCACGTCGCTCGCCACGTAGGAGTCGAGCACCTCGCCGGCCTCGAAGCTGAGGACGGCGACCTCACCGTAATGGATCACCCGCGCTTGCATTCGACCTCCGGGCGCTCCGTGTCCAACAATCGATCGAGGGATTCCTCGCGTCCTTCCCGGACGACCGCGGACAGTTCCTTGATATAGCTCGCGATGCGTTTCGAGGATTCCTCGATCGCCTCCGAAGCCTTGACGACTGCGGGATCGCCGGCCGAGGAACGGAGCATCTGCGAGCGACCGATGAGCGTGGTCAACGGGTTGTTGATCTTGTGGCTGAGGACGCTCAACGTTCTCATCACCAGGGCGAGCCTCTCGACACGGCGCCGCTCTTCCGCCGCGACGGCCTTCTCCTTCAATGCCGCGGCCTGGCTCGCGAACATCACCAGCGCGCGCAGCTTTTTCGCCTCGGTCTCGTCGTCCGGTTCGCCGTCCAGCGTGTCGGGGCGCATGTCGCCGAGACGCGTCTGGTATTCGTCGAGGACGCGATCCAGCAAATCGTCAAGATCGTGACTGCGGTCGATCAGGTCGAGACCGATGTCGTGGATCCGGCAGAGCTCCTCCAGATCGGGAAGCAACCCCGGTGTCTGGTCGACCTGATCACGCATGGGCCACCTCGCGCTGGCGCTCTGCAGCGTCGACCCGCGCCTCGGGCAGCCGCAGGATGAAACGGCTTCCCCCGCGCTTACGTGATTCGAACTCGACCCCTCCGCCGTGCTGCCTGGCGATCGACTCGGCCTCGTAGAGCCCCATGCCCATCCCGGCGGGCTTGTCGGTCAGCGATCTCCCGCCCTGCTCGAAGGGGGCGAAGATGCGTTCTCGGTCCGCGTCGGGGACGCCGCATCCGCGATCGGACACGCTGATCGACACGCCGCTGTCGTCGAATTCGAGCTCGAGACGGACCGCCGCATCGTCGGCGGAGAACTTGACGGCGTTGTCGAGCAGGTTGCTCAGCGCCCGCGCGACGCGATCGAGGTCGAGCCGTAGCGCCTCGTCCGAGTTGGGCAATCGAACCTCGATCCGGTCGGTCTCGCACAGGCTCACCGCAGCGTCGATCAACTCCTTGCCGGTGGTCGCCGAGAGGTTCAGCGCCGCGCCCTCGTCGAGTTCGGCGAGCCTCAGCAGCTGGTCCAGGTGGTGCTGCAGCAACTCGGCCGACTCGATCATGGATTGCGTCAGCTCCTTGCGTTGCTCCGCGTTGCTGCGGTAGTCGTGCATGAACGTCGCCGCGCCGAGGATGGCGGTCAGCGGCGTACGCATCTCGTGGGACAGATTGTTCAGCAACCGGTCCTTCGTCTGCTCGGTCTCGCGGAGCTGGTCGTACGCCCGCCGCAACGCGATGGTGCGCTGCTCGACGGTCTTTTCGAGCTCGTCGCGATGCGCGGCAACCTCCTGGTGCAACCGGATCTGGTCCAGCCCGACTTCGAGGTGCGCGCCGAGCGTCTTGAGGAAGCGCACATCCTCGACGTTGAAGCAGCCGTCCGGCTGTTTCGCGTAGGCCAGCAGGTAATGTTGCGATTTCTCGCCGGTGGCGACGCAAACCGCGGCGCGCAATCCGTTGATGGGCTCGAGAGCGGACGGCGTCGTGAGCTCCGAGAGAAGCTCGTCGATCACACAGCTCCCACCCGCGGAGATCATGCGCTCGGCGAGCGCCGCGCCTTCCGCGCTGGCGATCAACGGCTCCTGCACCCGGCCCCAGCACCGCTCGACCACGGGATCCTCGAGCGGGCGACGGCGAACCAGCGAGATTGCGGATGCGTCGAGGATGGAGGCGGCCGTTTCGAGTGCCGCGTCGACGACACGCTCGGTCTCGAAGCAGGCGCCGAGCTGGATCGTGGACTCGCTGAGGCGGCGCAGCGCTTCGAGCTCCTGATGTTGTCGCCTCAGCCGCGTCCGCGTCTCGCCGAGCTCCTCGCCGAGCCGCGTCTGCGACCGCACCGCATCGGCCAGCAGGTCCTCTCCTTCGAGGACGATCTGATCGCTACTCGTGGGTTCCGCGTTTTCTTCGGAAACGACCGGCTCGATCGTGCGGCCCATGTACGGGGCGAAGGCACGCTCGAGTTGTTGCGACAGCTGCGCCGGATCCACGTCACGCTTCGAGTGTCCGTTGGTCTGGTCGTAGATCCGTTCCAGCATTCTCTGGCTGGCGGCCACGAAAGTCTCGAGGACCCCGTGGCCCTCGGTCGCCACCGCGGGGACGGCGTGCTCGACGTCCACCTTGAGCCACTTGGCGACGCGCGCCGGCTCGGCGGCGTCCTCCTTGTCCTGCTTGTTGAACTGAAACAGCAGCGGTGTCCGGTCGGGGTCCAGGCGTGCCTTGCGCAGGTTCATCCGCAGGTTCTGCAGGCTCCAGCGGTTTTGCTCCTTTCGATCGACGGTGGAATCGGCGACGAACACGACGGCGTCGGCCCCACCCAAGACGATCTGGCGCGTGGTGTCGTAACGCACCTGTCCCGGGACCGTGTAGAGCTTCATGGCCACCTGATAGCCGAGGATGTGGCCCAGATCGAACGGCAACAGGTCGAAGAACAGCGTGCGATCCCCGGCGGTCTGGAGGGACAACAGCTGTTGCTCCGCGTGTGGATCGGTCAGACGATGCAACGTCGCGAGGTTGGTCGTCTTTCCGCCGAACGCGGGACCGTAGTACACCAGCTTGGCGTACAACATCTTCTCGGCGTGGTTCCACTGCGCCATCGGAGGAGCCTCAGTTGTAGACCACGTACGGGCGCATCCGCCGCACGAAATCGGCCGGGTCGATCGGCACCGGCGCCCAGGCCCCGGCGTCGTCGTTCGAGGCACTCTCCGGCGCGAACAGTTCGGCCACGACTCGGCCGATGCGCTCGTCGAGATCCCGTTTGGTCAACGTCCTGTATTCGAGCGTCTTGCGGTTCATCTCTCCTCCCCCACCACACACGGCTCGAGCAATCCCCGAATCCGTTGCATCAGATCGGTCGGTGAATAGGGCTTGGTCATGTACTCGGCGGCGCCCAGCGCCATCCCGCGCTCGCGGTCGTGCTCGCGGCCGCGGGCCGACAGCAGCACGATAGGGATTCTTCGCAGCGCGTGATCGTCCTGCATACGCCGGCAGATCTCGAATCCGTCGAGCCCGGGCATCATGACGTCGAGGATAAGCAGGTCCGGCGGATCGGCGCGCAGCAGTTCCATACACTCGTCGCCGTCCGCCGCCGTCCGCGCATCGAAGCCCTCCTGGGAGAGGATCCACTCGAGCGGTCGACGAATGAAGGCGTCGTCGTCGGCAATCAGGATGCGGTGTCGCTTGGTCACGAGCGGTCTCCTGAGGGGTGCGCGACCACCAGGGTCACGTCGTCATCCATCCCGCGATGGTTGGTGTGGCGTTCGAGATCCTCGAGGAGGTGCGCGCGTAACGCCGGGGCGTTACGGTCCATCGCTTCGCGGGCCGTTCGGACCAGCCGTTCGAGCCCGTACATGCCGCGGTCCTCGGCTCGCGCCTCGGTGAAACCGTCGGTGTAGACGATGAGTCGATCTTCGGGCGCCAGGCGCACGGAACGAGTCGCATATTCCGTCTCGGCAAACAAACCCAGTGCCGTGGCCTCGCTTTTGAAACGGTCGACGCTTCCGTCGCCGCGGAAACAGAGCGCGGACGGATGCCCGGCGCCACAGTACGACCACTCGGCGCCGTCCGGGGATACGCGGCACAGGAAGACGGTTGCGAACATCTCCGTTTGATCGAACGTGGCGGCGAGGACCGCGTTGGCACCAGCGAGGAGCTCGGCGGGGTCGGACGTCCGCTGCGCCTCGGCATAGAGCGCACCCTTGACCGCGGCCATGTACATCGCGGCCCCCACACCATGCCCCGAGACGTCTGCGACGAGGATTCCCAAGCTGCCGTCCGCAAAATCGATGTAGTCGTAACAATCGCCACCGATCTTTTCCGCGGAGTAGCTCACGCCGGCGGTCTCGACGTTGTCGAAGGGTGTCTCGTAGGGCGGTAGTAGACTGCGGTGGATCTGGCGCGCGAGCTCGGTATCGCGACGCCGCAGGTCGGCATCGCGGGCGTTCTCGGCCAGGCGATGGTTGCGAAGAAACGCCGATGTCAGCGTCGCAAGTGCGGAGAGCAGTTTGACGTGGCCCGTCCGGTAGGGGCTGCGATCCGTTCGCTCTCGCATGACCAGCGCGCCGATCGGTTTGCCTGCCGGCGACGGCAGCGGCACGATCAACCTCGCCATCGCGGCGGCGGATGGCTCCTGAAGGTGCACCTTCGCCCCGTCGACCGCATCCTGTAAGGGGCGATCGACCGAATTGAGCGGGGGCGGCACGACGCCGACGCTCGCGACGCGCTCGATATCGTCCCCCTCGCGTAGCCACAGCTCCGCACCGCGGGCGCGCAAGACCTGAGCCGCCTCCTCGAGAACGAGACGGGACACCGCCCGGCGTCCGAGGACCGCACCGAGGCGCTCGCTCAGCCGNNTCGCCAGCTCTTCCTGAAGGGGGCCCGTTGCCACCTCGGTCGAGCGGTCGAGGGTGGCCTGCTCATACTTCATCCGGACACTCCCAGAGCAAGAGTTCCGAGAGCATCACGTCGTTCCCCGGCTCGGCGGATCCGATGACCACCGAGCCGTCGGGACGGACGGCGCGGCACAGCAGCAGCGGGGCGGTACGTTCGGGGTCGCCACCGTCGGTGAAGAGGTCGGAGTGATCGTCGCCGGGACGGGCGATCACGCTCCAGGATTCCTGGCCCCCGACGAGGAGGACATCGACGACACGACGGCGCTTCGCCCGGGGACCGGAGCCCTTCGTTTGCATGCCTTCACCCTCGCAATTTGAATATTAAATATTTGTTATTTAGATATTCATTCTGTTTCTTGTAGCAATCGACATTCCAAAAAACGAATTTGTAATTGGTGAGAGGTCCGGCCAGCCCAAATCCATGCGTCGAAAGGGGTTCGGCATCGCCCGAACGTCGGGGCGGCGGCGAGTGCCGTCCCCAGGGGTGACAATAGGGGTCGTCCGTGCCATGGAGGGTGACAAAAATCAAGACTCGTCCAGGAGCCCCGTCGAAGCGTCTAAACAGAAGTGTGGAGGCTGGGTTAGCAATGTCTTCCGTGACCGACGAGGAATTGGTCGCGGCCGTGCAGTCCGGGGACATGCAGTCCCTCGGGCAACTGGTCGTGCGCTGGGAGCGTCCGCTCTACCGCTTCGTGTCACGGATGGTGCCGCGGTCGGACGACGCGCGTGACATTTGCCAGGAGACGTTCCTGCGCATCCTGAAACGCGCGGACCGTTTCCGGGCCGGCTCCCGCTTCTCCACTTGGATGTATCAGATCGCGTTGAACCTCTGTCGCGACCGAGCACGCTGGCGGCGGCGCTGGGGCAAGATCGTCGACGACGCCAAGGAGGCGCCGACCGAGACGACCGCCTCGGCGGGACCGAGTCCCGAGGCCGGGACTCAGTCGAACGAGCTGGCGCAGGCGGTACGGCTGGGATTGCAGGAAATCCCTGCCGAGCAACGCGAGGTGTTGATTCTCAAGGAGTACGAGGGGCTCAAATTCAAAGAGATCGCCGAAGTCTTGAGTTGCCCGGAGAGCACCGTGAAGTCACGCATGTATTACGGACTGAACGGGCTCAAGAACGCACTGGCACGACAAGGGATCCGGTAGGAGTCGGTCATGGAATGCAAACAGTGGAACGAAACCTGGGTCGCGTACCTCTACGACGAGTGCTCGGCGGAAGAGCGGGACATCATCGCGGCGCACCTGGACCGGTGTGACGGTTGCCGCGAACGGATGAACGAATTGGCGGCCACCCGCGAGGTGTTGGCATCGAGTGCATCCGAGATCGCCGCGCCACCGCGTGTCATCGTGCTTCCGGCCGCTTCCCCGCGTACGCCCAGCACGTGGTCGTTCGCCGGCGGCTTCGCCGCGGCGGCGGCGATGTTCGCGATCGGCCTCTTCGTCGGGGTGACCTGGTTCACGCCCGAGCCCGTAGAGCAGACCATCCTCGAGATGGGCGAAGACCCGATCGCGGTGGACCGTGGTGGCACGCAACCCGATCCAAACTACCTCCAGATCCGCAACGAGTACGAGCAGCTCGACAACCGCCTCGGCCGCATCGAGAACTGGCTGCCGGAGAGCCAGGGAGACTCGCCGCCGGCGCTGGCCACCTGGGACCGCGTCCAGTCCGAAGTGGGCACGGTGCGCCAGCAGCTCGATCTGCGTCGCAGTGAAGACCTGCGACTCATGCTCGAGTGGATCCTGGCTGCCGATCAGGAATCGCGGCTACGCGACGCGCGCACGCTGCAGACATTGGGGATCGTCCACGCGACGACCAACCCGAACGTCCGGGAACGCTAAGACGCGCCGGGACGGACCTGAAGTCTGTCCCGGACACCTTATCTCTGTCCCAGATCGGCCAGACGGTCGCGCGCCGCCGGCGCGACCGGCGGCCCGTCGTCGGTTCCGGTGCGCGCCCGGCTCGAGGCCGCGCGTCGCAGCGCCTCGACCGCTTCCTCGTCGCGCCCCAGCGCCTGCAGCTCACGGCCGAGGTAGTAGGCCACCGTGCCCGCGCCGATGCCGTCCCGCTCGGGCCAGTCGACACGCTGCCAGGTACGCACCGCGAGCGCGTGCTCGCCACGTGCGCTGAACACGAGTGCGAGATTGGCCAGCGCCGCGGGGGCGTCCGACGCTTGCGAATCGGCGGCGACGACGGCCCACGCCGCGCGGAATGCATCGTCGATCCCGCGGGGGCCGAGCTCGCGGAGCCACGGGCCGACGGTCGCGAGCACCCGTCCCGTCGCCGTGCCCCCGTCGGGCTTCGTCCACTCGAGCTCGATCGCACCCTGAGCGGCGGCCGCCGTGAGCTGCTCCCGAAGAGCGGAAACGTCGGCCACCGGTACGCCGGCCGCCTTCAGCACCCGGCTGCCCACGTCGGGGCGCCCCGGAGTCGAATCGAGCGATTCAACGACCAACGGCCCACCGGCGTCGACCAGCGTCAGACCCCAGGTCGCGGTGCGCCACTCGGGCTTCTCGACCCCGGGAACTCCCTCGAGGTGGTCGAGCGAATGCAGGACGGGGCTGTACAGCCACCAACTCTGCGCGGCACGGCGGGGCGAATCGGGATCCGGCGCCAGCGCGAGATCGAACGGCTGGACCGTGTCGAGCGCGTTCCAGGTCGAGTCCTGCGAGAAATCGGCATTGGAGTCGGCGTCGAGCGGGAAGACGTTGACCGTAGCGGCGAGCGCCTCCAGCTCTCGCGGCAAGCGGTCGAGACCGACCAGTGCCAGGTTCGGCCGGGCGCGAATCTCGAGCGTCTGCGGAACGCCCTCGACGAGCGTGCGGCGTTCCGACCACAAGACACGATCCGCAAAGACCGCCTGAAGCTCGCGCTCGCCGGGGCACGCCTGCACGGTTTCCGTGGGCAGCGTGGCCACCGTACGACCGTCCACGCGGAACTCGGCTCCGCCGGGACCGCCGACGGGGGTCAGCAACACGTACGACTCGGCCAGACGAACGGTGTCGTAGCGTTTGGGCGCGCGGTCGAGCAGGTCGATGTTGAGCGCATCGACGATCTTCTCGGCGCGACGACACTCGGCCCGAAACTCGAACGTGTGCTCGCCGAGCGGCACGTCTTCGAGGACCAGCTGGGCCGGGGCCTGGCCCAGCCCCAAGAACTCCTCGACCCGCGCGGTGCGGCCGACCGACCGGCCGTCGAGCCAGACCTCGACGTCCTCCGGCTCGGTACGTAGGATCACGGTGCGCGCGTTCGGGATGAGCTCGATCGAAAGCTCGATGTTTTCTCCCGCCGCAACCTCGAGCGTTTGCTCGACGGGGTCATGACCGCGGCGCGCGGCCCGGATCGTGTGCCTGCCCGCGAGCAGCGGGAGCGGTTCGAGCGTGTCGACTTGCTCGCGTCCGTCGATCCACAACGTGGCGTCCGCCGGGTCGAGCGCGAAGCGCACGCGGCCGATCAACGCATCGCGCACCTTCTCGAACCGATCCATCGCTTTTTTTGGCGTGAGGCTGCGATCGGGCACCCAGCCGGGGCGCCGCATCAAAATCTGGCGGTAGTCCTCCTCCGCGGATTTGAAGTCGCCGAGCGCCGCGTGGGTCTGCGAACGCAGGACCATCGCCTCCACCCGTTCCTCCTCGGTCAGAACCGGGCTCGTCACCAGGGGCGCGAGGGCGGCCAGCGCCTTCTCGAAACGCAGCTCGACGAGGTCTTCGCGGATCGAGTCGAGGAGCTCGCGCGTCGTCGCCGGAGCGGACTCGACACTGTCCTGCGGCGGGACGTCCGTTGACGGCATGTCCTCTTCGGACGGTTCCACAGGGTCTTGCGGCGGGTCTTGCGCCGCGACGTGCGCGGTACCCAAGAAAAGGCAGAACAGCAACGCGACCCACCCGATGGCTCGAAGGTGGTTCACCGCGCCCTCCACCAGAGGCCGCTACCCTCTTCGATGAGTTGCAGTGCCCCGTCGAGACCGAACGCGAGATCGACCGCGCGTTGCATGCCCGCGCCCTCGACGGAAAACCGTCCCAGGGCCTTGCCGTCTGCGTCGAAGAAGCTCACGAGCGTTCCGCGCGCGTGCAAGACGCCGATACGCCCGGCGGGATCAACCGCCAACGCGCCGGGTCGATCGAGGCCGAGGGTGACGACGGGCTGTGACGAGCTGTCGGGATACACCGCGAGGACGCTCTTGTTTCGCGTGTCGACCGCGACGAGACGGTTCCCGTCCCAGGCCGGCGTCGCGAGACGCGCGCCGCCGCCGCTCCATACCGGAGCGGGCTCCATGCTCCCCGGCTCGATCAACCCGAGCCTCTCGCCGCGCCGGTCGAGCACCCAGACGCGCCCGAGATCGTCCGCCACGCCGGACGACAGCGCGCCGAAGGCCCCGGCCGTCGCGTGGGACTCGGTGCCACCATCGGGCTCGAGCCGCAGCACGCCGTTCGCCGTCACGGCGAAACGGAGTCCGTTGGGCGTCGCGAGCGCCGCCAGCGGCTGATCGACAGTCCAGCGATTGACCACCGCCCCGCCGGCGTCGAGCTCGATGACGAGCCCAACCTTGCGCTGCACGATCAACGCTCCCGCCGCTCCGACCGCGGCAACCCCCGTCGGTCGCGTCCCCGCGGTGATGTGCAGCGCCTCCGCGGTCTCGATCCGTGACTGGAACGCGTCCACCGCGACATCGCGAAGGGCTCGGGTCTGCGCGGCCAGCAGGTCGTCGAGCGCACCGCTGTCGAGCGCGTCCTGGAATCGCGCGGCCGCCGCCGGGAAGCCACCTTGACGAAGCCGGATGCGCCCGATCGCCGCCGTAGCGCGCGCGGACGCTTCGCTATTCGGGGTGTCGACCCGTAGTCGTTGGTAGGCATCGGTGGCGCGGCCGAACTCGCCGCGCTGCTCGGCCAACCAGGCCAACCCGTAGCGTGCGGAGGAGGCCCACTCGCTGTTGGTGCCGGCGGCGGCAAGCGCCAACCACAGCAACCGCGCCTCCTCGTCGTCAAAACTGAAGATCGGCTCCAACAGCAACACCGCCTGACGGTACGCGGCTTCCTCGGCCCGGTCACCCGTCGGGAGGTCCTTCAGGATCCTCGAGAGTAACGTGCGGGCCTCGGAGATACGCGGGGCGGCCAATCGTCCGCGCTGTTCCGGCCAGCGGGGCAGCCCGACGAGAAGTGCACGGTCGAGTAACGCATCGTCGGCCAGCGGTCCCCGCGGGTCGAGCGCGACGACGCGGTCGAGCGCCTCGCCCGCGCCGGCCGAGCCCTCGGCCGCCAACCGGCGCGCCACCCGATACTGTGCCTCGGCGTCCGATGACTGCGCCGAGGCCGCTCCGCCGGCGCTGACGGCGGCGATCGCGATCGCCGGCAAGAAGAGTCGCCTCACGAACCACCGCTGAAGGAAACGCGGATCGGGGCGTTGCTCCCCGGCGCAAGCTTCACGGTTTGATCCTTGCTTTCGCCGGTCGCGTTGAACGTCACGCGGACATCGTAGGTCCCGGCGGCGAGTTGCCGCCGTGCCGGCGTATCGTCGACGTACTTCCACTGCCCTCCGGGTTTCCGGAGATAGATCTTGCAGTTCGCGGGAAACGCCTGAACGACCAGCGTGGACAATGCCGGCGGCTTCAAATCGGGTGTCAGTGTTTGCCCGCCGGTGATGTCGACGCTCCGTGTCTCGTCGATCCAGTACGTATCGTTCTTGAACCGGATCTTGTGCCGCCCTTCAGCGAGGTCGATCTCGCGTACGCCGCGCTTCAGACGGTTGCCGTCGATGTAGTAAACGAGAGACACGTTGGTGTCGTCAAGTACCAACCGTCCCGTGGGGATCTGCTCGAAGGTCAGCGCTGCGAGCGCCGTGCGGACCTCCACGGGACGCGCCTGGGCGGGCAACTCGACGCTCGCGTCGCGATAGCCGTCGGCCGTCACGAGAAGCGTGTTCGTCTCGCACAGGTCGAGGTCCAGATCGAGCGGAGCGGTGCCGGCCCGTTTCCCGTTCAGCGTCACCGTCGCTCCGGCGATCCCGGGATCGAAGGTCCCCGTGAAACGCTCGCTTTCGACGAGCAGCACGACTTCGCCCCCGGCATCCTCGAGGGTGACCGTGTGTTCGACGGTTCGGCAACCCTGTTCGGTCGCGACGACGACCGGGTCGCCCCCGTCGGCGTAGCGCACCAGACCCGTCGCCGCGGCATCCAGCGGTTCGCCGTTGACGGAGACCGGTAAGCCCGGTGGTTCGGTCCGCACCGTCGTCTCGAGCCAGACGATCTTCGGCTCGGGTCGCAGAAAATCGAGCGGTAGCCTGTCCAGCGGAAGACGATCGCGGAAGACCCAGCCCAGGGCGCCCGCCGCGATGAGCAACAGGAACGAAACGATGTACGGCCGCGACGAACTCGTTCTTTGACGCGACGAGCGGCGCGGCGGCAGGGCGTCCTCGGTGAGCGCCGCATCGAGCTGCGACAGCGCATCGAGCGGCGCTGCCGCGACACCCGCACCGGCTTGCCGCAACGCCGCGGCGAAGGCGCCTCCCTGGGGAAAGCGATCCTCCGGGTTCTTGGCCAGCGCGCGCTTGAGGAAGCTGCGCAACGGGGCGGGGACGCGGTCCGCCAACGCGTCGATGTCGCGCGGCGGCTCGTGGACGATGCGGTAGATGATCGAGGACACGGAATCGCCGGCAAACGGCTTCTCGCCGGTGAGCAGCTCGAACAGCACGACGCCGAGCGAGAACAGATCGCTGCGGCCGTCGAGCGTGTCGCCGCGGATCTGTTCCGGCGACATGTAGCTCGGTGTGCCGAACAGGGCGCCGTCCTGGGTCACCTGGGATTCGGCCGCGCGCGCCAGTCCGAAATCCATGATCTTCGCGGAGGTTTCGGAGACCCGCATCAGGTTCGCGGGCTTGATGTCACGGTGCAGGATGCCCTGGTGGTGGGCGTACTCGAGCGCCTCGGCGATCCCCGCGACCATCTCGGCAACGATTGCGGCCGGCAACAGGGTGTCCGGTTTGCAGAACGTGTCGAGGGTCTGTCCCTCGACATGCTCCATCGCCAGGTACAGCATCCCGTCGGCCTCGCCGACGTCGAACAGCGTGACGATCCCCGGGTGCAGCAGCTTGCCCGCCGCACGCGCCTCGCGGAGGACGCGGTCGCGCGTCTCCTGCCGGTCGGCGTCGGACACGGCACTCAGGATGGTGATCGTCTTGAGCGCGACGTTGCGATCGATCTCGGGGTCGTGGGCCAGGAACACGTGGCCCATGGCCCCGCGGCCCAGTTCGTTCAACAGGCGGTATCGTCCTAGCGCGTTCGTCGACATGCTCGCGGGGCTCGATTCGGAGCTAAGTTGCTCCACCCGGGAAAGTTAACGCGGCCCCCAAACGATGTCAATTTAGCCCGTTTCTCGGCTCGCGCGGAGCGCCGCGAGGACGTCTCGGTCGTCGACGGTCGTGGTCACGCGGACTCCGGGAGACATTCGGCCGAGCGCCACGGGGAGCGCGTAGCGGGCTCGTCCGGCACGCGCCTTCTTGTCCCGGTGGGTCGCCGCGCGGAGCCTGGCCAGGGACACGTTTCTCGGAATCGCGGTCGGCAGGCCGAACGCCTGCAACGTCGCCACGATGCGCGTCGCCGTCGCCTCCGACAGGCCCGCATGCGCGACCGCCAGCCGGGCCTCGACGGCCATGCCGATCGCGACGGCGCACCCGTGGCTCATGCGGTAGTTGCTGACGATCTCGAGCGCGTGGGCGACCGTGTGGCCGAAGTTGAGGATGGCGCGCCGCCCGGATTCCCGCTCGTCGCGACGCACGATGCGCGCCTTGACGCGGACGCTCCGGACCACCGCCTCGGTGACGAGGTTCCCCCGACGGGCGAGCAACCCCTTTGCGTTGGCCTCGAGCCAACGGAACAACGGCGCGTCCGCGATCACCCCACCCTTGACGATCTCGGCGAACCCGTCGCGATAGATCGGATCGGGCAACGTATCCAGCGTGGCGATGTCGGCATAGACGGCGTGCGGCTGGTGGATGGCCCCGACGAGGTTCTTGCCGCGCTCGAGGTTGATTGCAGTCTTGCCCCCGATCGACGCGTCGACCATTGCGAGCAAGGTCGTGGGCAGTTGGATGAAGGGGACCCCGCGATGCCAGGTTGCGGCGACAAAACCGGCCAGATCGCCGGTCACCCCGCCGCCGAGCGCGAGGATCGCGCAATCGCGCCCCGCGCCGAGAGCGAGCAGCCGATCCTCGATGCGCTGTTTGGTGCGCGGGGTCTTGGCCGCCTCGCCGCGGGCGAACGTGATGCGGTCCGCACGGAGTCCCGCACGCGCCAGGGCTTGCAGGAGATCCGCCGCGTACAAGGCGCCGACCCGGGAGTCGCTGACGACGAAGTAGCGCTCCGCGATCGGCCGTTCGGCGAGGTCTGCGGCGATGCGGGCGAACAGCCGACGACCGACGTGGATACGTGTCGTCCGCGGCGGGGAGCCGGGGAACCGAAGGGCGAACTGCTTCAAGACCGGCCGGACCGGCTAGGCGCTAGGACGGCGCAGAGCCTGCGGACCGCTCGAGATCGGCCAGGTGGCGCTCGACCAGCTGGCGTTGCGCCGCGTCGTCGAGGTTCTTGTCCAGCAGTTTGCCCGCCGCGAGGATCGCCAGATCGACCGCCTCGGCGCGCAACTCGGCCTTCGCCTGGCGCAAGCCGGCCTGCACCTGGGCGTCGGTCTGGGCCAGCACCTGCTCGCGCTGCTTGCGGGCCTCGTCGAGGATCTCCGCTTTCAGCCGCTCGCCCTCTTCCTGGGCCGATGCCAACGCGCCCGCCCGCTCGCGATGCGCCTCGGCGACCAGCTGCTTGTGCTCGCCGAGGATTCGCTGCGCCTCCACGCGGTCGTTCTTCGCGGTCTCGATGCTCTCGCGAATCGACGTTTCGCGTGCGTCGAGCGCCCCCAACAGGGGCTTCCAGGCGAACCTGCCCAGCACCAACGCGAAGAGCACGAACGTCAGCATCGTCCAGAACAGCGTCCCGAAGTCCGGTTTGATCAGACTCGAGCCGTCGGCCCCGCCTTCCGCTGCAAGCAGCCCCGGCGCCCCGGCGAAAAACAGTGCCAAGGCGATGAGAACTCTTCGCATCGGACTCAGCTCGCGATCGCCATGAGGAAGCAGATCACCAGCGCGAGGAACGCGATCCCCTCGATGAAGGCGGCCGCGATCAGCATGCCCGTCTGGATCGTGCCCGCGGACTGCGGTTGACGCGCCATGCCGTGCATCGCGCCGTTGGCGAGGATACCGATCCCGATACCACCGCCGATGATCGCAAGACCGGCGCCGATTCCCGCGCCGAGATAACCGAGTGCCACTGCGTCCATTGCCGCAAACCTCCTTGAAAAAATCCGTTAAATCGTTTCTTCGTAAAGGGAGAATCCAGTATCAGTGAGCCGGGTGGGCCGACATGCCGATGAACGTCGCCGTCAGCATGGTGAAGATGTAAGCCTGCACCGTGGCCACCAGCAGCTCGAGGAAGTGCACGAACAACACGAACCCGACGGACACCGGTGAAGCGATCCACGCGGCGGTCGGCGAGAACACGTCGCCCAGGATAAAGATCAGCGTCACGAAGGCGAGGATCACCACGTGCCCCGCCATCATGTTGGCGAACAACCGTACGCACAGCGCGAACGGCTTGATGAACATACTCAGGATCTCGAGCGCGAACATCAGCGGGATCATCCACGCGGGCAGCCCATGCGGGATCAGGTTCTTGAAGTGCTGGATCACGCCGTACTCGCGCAGGCCGGCAAACTGGATCACCACAAAGGCCATCAGCGCCAGGCCTGCCGTCACGGAGATGTTGCCGGTGGCCGTGGCCATTCCCGGGACCAAACCGAGCAGGTTGCACAAGAGAATGAAGAAAAACGTCGACAGCAGGTACGGGACGTAGCGATCGGCGGTGGGGCCGATCGACTTGCGCGCCACGTCGTCGCGGATGAACAGGATCACGACCTCGAGGGCGTTGCGCAGCCCGCTCGGGACGTCCTGCTTGATGTTGCGCAGCGCGCGCCAGGCGATGAACGCCATCACGATCCCGGCGATCCACATCATCGAGATGTGCTTGGTGATCGACAGATCCACGCCCGCGATCGTCGGCAATTCCGGCAGGGGCAAGCCGACGCCGTGCATGATCTCGAACGAGTCGTGATCGAGGATGTGGCCGACGATGGACTCACCGGGGTTGAAGCTCAGCCCGCCTTCGGCGGCGTGCTCCGCGCCTTGCGCGGCTTCCTGCGTCGTCTCGGTGAGCATGGCTACCCTATCGCGTCAACGTCGCGCTCGCGGTGGCGTCGAGCCGGTTGCGGCGCCAGAACCAGACCATCTCGAAAGCTTGCATCGTTGCGAACGTCGCCAGCGAACCGGCGAGGTAAGCGACCACTTGCCCCACCCATGCGGCCAAGGCCAAGCCGCCGAGACCGAGGACCAAGCGCAGCAGGATACACGTTAAGACGGCGAGCGGAAAGGCCGGCCCGGGACGTCCGAAACGGGACACGGCCCAGGCTCCGCCGCCGACGCCGAGCAGGGCCATCGGGGCCCAGCCGAGCAGGGCAAAGCCGATCGGCGCGGCGCCGCGCAGCGCGAACAGGAGGGCCAGCAGAACGGCGAGGGCCGCGGCCACAGCGCCGGACCGGAACAGGTAGTGTCGGACGGCGCCGCTCATCGCTTCTCACCACGACGGTTACCGATGATCCCGACCCGCTTGAACATGCCGTAAAAACTCACTGCGATCCCGAGGAACGTCCCCAGGAGAACCAACCACGGCTTGCTGCCCAACCACGCATCGAGCCGGTAACCGGCGTACATAAGTAGCACAACCGGCACGACCATTTCGATGCCCAGGCCGATAAACTGTGTGCCGCTCAGGGTCGGTCTTTCCGGGCCTTTTTCGGGCGGCGTCTCCATCGCACGCCCAGGATGGCACGACCGGCGGCCGACGGTCCAACCCCGTCGTCCGGGGGCCGAAATCGGGTTGTTTTCCGTTATCATGAGCTTTTCGCGGGTAAGTTGGATGAAGCACAGCGGTAGTCTCTTCGTCGTCCTGTTCGGGGTGTGGTTGCTGTGGTCGGGGCACACGGACGCCCTGCTGCTGACCCTCGGGCTGTTCTCCTGCCTGTTCGTGTTACTGATCGTCCGCCGAATGCAGACCGTCGACCACGAGACCGTTCCGGTGGAGATCGCCTGGCGCGTGCCCCGCTACCTGCCCTGGCTGGCGTGGCAGATCGTGCTCTCCAACGTCGACGTCGCCAAACGGATCCTGCAGGGGAAGATGCCGATCCGTCCCCACGTGGTGCGGGTCCGTGCGGAACAGGAATCGGACCTCGGCCGGGTGATCCTGGCCAACTCGATCACGCTGACTCCAGGCACCGTCACGATCGGTGTGCGCGGCAACGAATTGACGATCCACGCGCTCACCGACGATGCCGCCGCCGGGCTCGCGAGCGGGGAGATGAACGAACGTGTCCGCACCGTCGAGGAGCGCCGGTGAAGTTTGCGATCGTCATGATCGCGGTCCTGGTCACGATGGTGCTGGCACTGTCGCGCGCCATCGCCGGGCCCACGGTGTTCGACCGCATCCTCGCCCTCAACATGTTCGGCACCAAGACGGTGCTGCTGATCGCCGTGGTCAGTTTCCTGGTCGGTAGACCCGATTTCCTCGATCTGGCCCTGGTTTATGCTCTGGTGAACTTCATCGGCGTGATCGCCGTCCTGCGTTACTCGCAGCACGGTCACTTCGGTGACGTTCCTGCCGATCCCGGCGACGGCGAGGACGGGGGGCCGATCTGATGGCCCTGGTCCTCGACATCCTGAGCTGGGGCCTGCTGATGGTCGGCGGCACGTTCGCGGTCATCGGCGGGGTCGGCCTGGTGCGGTTGCCCGATCTGTTCTCGCGCATGCACGGCGCCGGCATCACCGACACGCTCGGCGCCGGTTCGATCCTCGCCGGATTGATGCTGGTTTCCTGGGACTCGCTCATCACGGTCAAGTTGATCGCGATCCTGATCTTCTTGCTGCTGACCAGCCCCACGGCGACCCATGCGCTGGCCCGTTCGGCGATCGCCGAGGGCATCCGGCCCTGGACTGCCGGACAGGAGGACCCGTCATCGAGCGAGTGATCCTCATCGCCTTGCTGGCGCTGCTGGTCGCCACGGCCTGGACGGTCGTGCGTCTGCGCAGCCTGTTCGCCACCGTGATGCTGACCGGCATCTACAGCTTCCTCGGCGCCAGCTGGATGCTGCTGCTCGACGCGCCCGACGTCGCCTTCACCGAAGCCGCCGTCGGAGCCGGTATCTCCACCGTGATCATGCTGGCCACGCTGTCGTTGACGACACGGGAGGAGAAAGTCTGCCGTTTTCGGGTGTTACCGCTGCTCGTCGTCGTTGCGACGGGCGCCGCGTTGGTCTACGCCACGCTGGACATGCCGGTGCACGGCGACCCCGCGGCCCCGGCGCACCTGCACGTCGCTCCCGAATACATCGCCGACGTCGTTCCGACCCCGGATGGCGAGGTGCTGCAGGTCGGTATCCCCAACGTCGTGACCGCGGTGCTGGCGAGCTACCGCGGCTACGACACGCTGGGCGAGACCGTGGTGATCTTCACCGCCGGTGTTGCGGTCATGCTGCTCCTGCGCCGACCGCGGCGCGAGGACGAATCGTGAAACGGCAATCGATCCTCCGCGTGGTCAGCAAGCTGCTGATCCCGTACATCCTGCTGTTCGCGCTGTACGTGCAGTTCCACGGCGACTACGGCCCCGGCGGCGGCTTCCAGGCCGGCGTGATCTTCGCCGCGGCGTTCATCCTCTACGGCCTCGTGTTCGGGCTCGAGCCGGTTCGGCGAGTCGCGCCACCGGAGGTGGTCGAGAAGGTCGCCGCGCTCGGCGTCCTGGTTTACGCCGGAGTCGGCGTGGTTGCCATGCTGAAGGGCGGCAACTTCCTCGACTACAGCGCCCTCGAGCAGCACAAGGCGCACGCGCAGCACCATGGGATCCTGATCATCGAGGCCGGTGTCGGGATCACCGTTGCAGCGGTGATGATCTCGATCTTCCAGGCCTTCGCCGCGCGCAGGGCCGGGCGATGAACGGGTTGTTCGGCCTGTTCAACTACTGGGTCGTCATCGTCCTGATGATGACCGGTTTCTACATCGTCATCTCGCGCGACAACCTGATCAAGAAGGTCATCGGGCTGAACATCTTCCAGACCTCGGTGTTCCTGCTCTACATCTCGATCGGCAAGCTCGACGGCGGAACCGCACCGATCGTGAAGGAGGGGCTCGAGTCCTACAGCAACCCGCTGCCCTCGGTGTTGATCCTCACCGCGATCGTCGTCGGCGTGGCCACGACCTCCGTGGCCCTGGCCTTGATCGTGCGCATCCGCGAGGCCTTCGGAACCGTCGAAGAAGACGAGATCATCAAGATAGCTGGCACCGAATGATACGCGACCAACTTCCCGCGCTGCAGATCGTCGTGCCGCTCGTGGCGGCACCGCTTTGTGTTGTTTTGCGGCGGCGCGCCCCCGTGCTGACTTTCGCCTTGGCGGTCGTCTGGTCCACGTTCGCGATCGCGCTGGCCCTGCTTCGACAGGTGCTCGCGGACGGCCCGCTGGTCTACGCGCTGGGCGGCTGGGCCGCTCCCTGGGGCATCGAGTACCGCGTGGACGCGCTCGCGGCGTTCGTGCTGATGTTCGTCTCGCTGATGGGCGCCGTGACGCTGTCCTACGCGCCTCGGAGCCTGACGCACGAGATCCCGAAGGACCGTCTCCACCTGTTCGTCGCGGCATTCCTGCTGTGCCTGACGGGGCTGCTCGGCATCGTGATCACGGGCGACCTGTTCAACGTCTTCGTCTTCCTCGAGATCTCGGCGCTGTCGTCCTACGTGCTGATCGCGATGGGCCGCGATCGGCGCGCATTGACGGCCGCGTTTCACTACCTCGTTCTGGGGACGATCGGGGCGACGTTCATCCTGATCGGCATCGGCCTGCTGTACATGATGACCGGCACGCTGAACATGGCCGACATGGCGACGCGCATCACCGCCGTCATGGGCACGCGCACGGTCCTCGCGGCGTTCGGGTTCCTGTCCGTCGGTCTGTTCATCAAGATGGCGTTGTTCCCGTTACACGTATGGCTACCCAACGCTTACAGCTACGCGCCGTCCACGGTCACGGCATTTCTGGCGGCAACGGCAACCAAAGTTTCGGTCTACGTGATGCTGCGCTTCGTCTTCAGCGTTACCCACGTGCGGATGGATTTCGGCTACTCCGACCTGGGCGCGCTGACGATCGCCTTCTCCCTCGCGGGGATCTTCGTCGCCTCGACCGTGGCGATCTTCCAGAACGACGTCAAGCGGATGCTGGCCTACTCGAGCGTCGCGCAGATCGGCTACATGGTGCTGGGCATCAGCTTCGCCTCGGTGACCGGTCTCACGGCCGCGATCGTCCACCTGTTCAACCACGCGCTGATGAAGGGCGGGTTGTTCCTGGCCATGGGCTGTTTCGCGCTCGTCATCGGCGGCGTGCGGCTGAAGGACCTCGAGGGCGTGGGCCGGAGGATGCCGTGGACGACGTTCGCGTGGGTGCTCGGCGGGCTGAGCCTGATCGGGATCCCCGGGACCGCGGGCTTCATCAGCAAGCTGTACCTGATCCGGGCGGCGCTGGAGCTCGACGTCTGGCCCGTCGCCGCGCTGATCCTGCTGAGCTCGCTGCTCGCGCTGGTCTACGTCTGGCGCGTCGTCGAGGTGGCCTACTTCAGACCCCCGCCCGAAGGCGTCGAGCGGCGTGAGGCGCCGTGGTCGATGCTGATCCCGACGTGGGCGTTGGTCGGCGCCTCGATCGTGTTCGGCGTCTGGACGAGCGGCAGCGCCGGTGTCGCGGCGCGTGCGGCCGAGCTCTTGATTGGTATCGCACCGTGACCCTGCCGAACGCATTGCTGCTGTCCTTGATCATCCCCGCCGCGGGAGCGCTGGCGATCGCCCTGCTGCATCGTCGCCCCAACCTCCGCGAAGCGGCGACGATCGTGACGGGCGTGCTGCTGTTCGCGGACGTCGTGTATCTCGCCCAGCGGACCGGCGGAGGCAACACCACGGTCGACGTGGCCCTGCTCGAGCTCTTCCCGGGCCTGCCGTTGGCCTTCTCGATCGAGCCCCTGGGCCTGCTGTTCGGGCTGCTCGCCTCGGGCCTGTGGATCGTGACGTCGTTCTACTCGATCGGGTACATGCGCAAGCACGACGAGACGTCGCAGACGCGTTTCTTCGTCTGCTTCGCGATCGCGATCTCCGCCACGATGGGCATCGCATTTGCGCGCAACCTGCTGACCCTGTTCCTGTTCTACGAGATCCTGACGATCTCCACCTACCCGCTGGTCACGCATCACCGCACGGAACAGGCGCGGCGCTCGGGCCGCGTCTATCTCGGCGTGCTCCTCACGACGTCGATCGGGATGTTCCTGCTCGGTCTGTCGTGGACGTGGTGGCGCACCGGCACGTTGGAGTTCACCCCGGGCGGGATCCTCGCCGGTACCGTCGAGGGTCGTGAGCTCGTCGTGCTGCTGGCGCTGTTCGCGTTCGGCACCGGCAAGGCCGCGCTGATGCCGTTCCACCGCTGGCTGCCGGCCGCGATGGTCGCGCCGACGCCGGTCAGCGCGCTGCTGCACGCGGTGGCCGTGGTCAAGGCGGGCGTGTTCACGGTGCTCAAGGTCGTGGTCTACATCTTCGGCATCGACCTGCTCGCCGACACGGGTGCCAGCGTGTGGCTGATGTACGTGGCGGGCTTCACGATCATCGCCGCCTCGCTCGTCGCGCTGCCGAAGGACAACCTCAAGGCCCGGCTGGCCTACTCGACGATCAGCCAGCTCTCCTACATCGTCCTCGGGGCTGCGCTGGCCACCTCGGCGGGGATTCTCGGCGGCGGCATGCACATCGCGATGCACGCCTTCGGCAAGATCACGCTGTTCTTCTGCGCCGGCGCGATCTACGTCGCCGCGCACAAGACCGAGATCAGCGACATGCGCGGCATCGGCCGCACGATGCCGGTGACGACGTTCGCGTTCCTGATCGGCTCGCTGAGCATCATCGGCCTGCCGCCGATGGGCGGCGCCTGGAGCAAGTGGTTCCTGATGACCGGCGTGGTGGACAGCGGCCAGTGGCTGCTGATCGGCGTGCTGACGNNCTGTTGCCGGTCGTCGTCCGCGGGTTCCTCTTTGCACCGGAGGGACAGGCCGCGGGCGGGATTCGCGAGGCTCCCCTGTTCTGCCTGATCCCGCTCGGTGTCACCGCGGCTGGATGTCTCCTCTTGTTCTTCTTTGCCGAACCGGTCCACGACCTGTTGCAGCGGCTGGTGGGAGGTTGAGATGAGCGACCACTCGCAGGGTTGGTTCGACAAACCGGACAACGTGCGCTGGATCGTCCGCCTGCTGGTCGCCGTCTGCATCGTGCTGGTGGGGCTCGAGTTCTTCATCCACAAGCACGGTCACTTCGGCTTCGAGGAGTTCCCGGCGTTCCACGCCCTGTTCGGTTTCGTTGCCTTCACGATCGCGGTCTACGCCGGGAAGTTGCTGCGCGCGCTGCTCAGCCGCGACGAGGACTACTATGATCGATAGCCTGCCACCGGGGCTGCTGTTGATCGCCGGCGCGCTGCTGCTGCCGCTGTTCCGCGGCCGTCTGCAGGCCGCGCTGTTCGTCGCCCTCCCGGCTCTCTCGCTGTGGCACCTCAGCGGCTTCTTCGGCCGCGAGGGCGTCCTCGTCACACTCACACTGTTCGATCACACGCTGGTCCCGCTGCGGGTCGACAAGCTCGGCCTGATGTTCGCGCTGATCTTCCATGTGGTCGCTTTGCTCTCGGCGGTCTATGCGGTCCACGTGCGCGACACGATGCAGCACGTCTCCGCGTTGATCTACGCCGGGGCGGCGATCTGCGCGACGTTCGCCGGCGACCTGATCACGCTGTTCGTCTTCTGGGAGCTGACCGCGATCTCGTCGGTGTTCCTGATCTGGGCCAGCCGCAACGAAGCGTCCTACCGGGCCGGCATGCGCTACCTGATCATCCACGTGACGTCGGGACTGTTGCTGCTTGCCGGGGCGATCGTGCAGTTCCGCACCAGCGGCTCCCTCGCCTTCGAGCGGATGGAGCTCGGCAGCCTGGCCTCGAACCTGATCTTCGTCGCCTTCGGCATCAAGTGCGCCTTCCCGCTGCTGCACAACTGGCTGCAGGACGCCTACCCCGAGGCGACGGTCACCGGCACCGTGTTCCTCGCGTCGTTCACGACCAAGCTGGCGATCTACGTCCTCGCCCGCGGTTTCGAGGGCACTTCACCCTTGATCTGGGTCGGGGTCACGATGACGGTGTTCCCGATCTTCTTCGCCGTGATCGAGAACGACCTGCGCAAGGTGCTCGCCTACAGCCTGAACAACCAGCTCGGCTTCATGGTCGTCGGGATCGGGGTCGGCGGCCCGCTGGCGATCAACGGCGCCGCCTCCCACGCGTTCGCCCACCTGCTGTACAAGGCGCTGCTGTTCATGTCGATGGGCGCCGTGCTGTACCGCACCGGCACGATCAAGGCCTCGCGAGCTCGGCGGGCTCTACAAGTCGATGCCGCTGACCACCGTCTGCTGCATCGTCGGCGCGCTGTCGATCTCGGCGTTTCCGCTGTTCAGCGGCTTCGTCACCAAGTCGATGGTGCTGAGCGCGGCGGCCGAGCATCACATGACGATCGCCTTCATCCTGCTGCTGTTCGCCTCGGCCGGCGTGCTCGAGCACTCCGGGATCAAGATCCCGTTCTTCGCCTTCTTCGCCCACGACTCGGGGATCCGCTGCAAGGAAGCGCCGACCGAACATGCTGATCGCGATGGGGATCACGGCGGGGCTGTGCATCTTCATCGGGGTCTACCCGACGATCCTGACGCCGCTGTTGCCGAACGTCGCCGAGTACGAGGCTTATACGCCGACCCATGTGCTGACCCAGCTGCAGATGCTGCTTTTCGCCGCCCTCGCGTTCGTGGTGTTGATGCGGACGGGGCTGTATCCGAAAGAGCTCGCGGCGATCAACCTCGACTCGGACTGGATCTACCGCCGCCTCCTGCCCGGACTGTGGGCGCGCGTCGAATGGGTCGGGGGCGGGCTGACGAGTGCGGCGCGACGCGGCGGCGAACGATTGCTGGGCTGGACCCTAACCGGGGTTTACCGCCACCACGGCCCCGAGGGGCTGCTCGCCCGAAGCTGGGCTTCCGCCGGATCCGTCTTCTGGGTCTGCCTCTTGCTCCTGGTCTGCCTGATCGTCTACTACAGCTAGCTCGGGTAACGCCGGAAGCTTGACGATGTGCTCGGGGTACTCCGCCGTCTTCTCGACCTGCGACACCAACCGCTGGACGGGNNAGTCGGTCAGCGACTTGTTCTCCTCGCGGTCGAGCTTGCCGAACATCGTGCGCTGGTACAGCCACAGCATGTAGACCGCGCCGAGCACGATGCCCGTCGCGGCCAGCACCGCCCAGTACTTGTCGGCCATTCCGAAAGCGCCGACGAGGATGGCGAACTCCCCGGTGAACCCGTTGCCCGGGATCGCCGGCATGCCGATCGACGACAGCATCATGACCATGAAGAACACGGCGAACACGGGCATCACGCGCCACAGACCGCCGTACTCGGCGATCTCGCGCGTGTGCCGCCGCTCGTAGACCATGCCGACGAGCAGGAACAGCGCGCCGGTGGACAGCCCGTGGTTGACCATCTGCAGCACGCCGCCGGTCATGCCCTGCGCGTTGAGCGCGAAGATGCCGACCATCGTGAAGCCGAGGTGGCTCACCGACGAATAGGCGACCAGCTTCTTCCAGTCCTTCTGCATCAGCGCGACCATCGCGCCGTAGATCACGCCGACGATCGACAGACCCAGCGCCCAGGGTAGGAACTGCTTCGTCGCGTCGGGCAGGATCGGCAGGCTGAAGCGGATGAAGCCGTAGGTGCCCATCTTCAGCAGCACGCCGGCCAGGATCACCGAGCCCGCCGTCGGCGCCTCGACGTGGGCGTCCGGCAGCCAGGTGTGGAACGGGAACATCGGAACCTTGATCGCGAAGCCGACGAAGAACGCCAGCCAGATCCAGGACTGCAGGTGACCCCACCCCGGCCACTGCCCCATCGCCTGCAGCACGCGGACGTCGAACGTGTGGTCGCCGGTCATGCTGCCGTGGTGGAAGTACAGCGCCAGGATGCCCAGCAGCATCAGCACCGAGCCCGCCAGCGTGTAGATGAAGAACTTGACCGC
>JABAOH010025092.1_pt1 | contig 30385 bp, 20 predicted proteins | sample 7062181 | NCBI WGS metagenome assembly JABAOH01 (sample SAMN14538630, study PRJNA623070) | marine sediment metagenome | biome: marine biome [ENVO:00000428]; feature: marine pelagic biome [ENVO:01000023]; material: deep marine sediment [ENVO:00002113]; isolation source: pool of 5 deep marine...
TACCTCTCCATTAAGGATTAGGAACTCCTGAAAGTCAACTGCAAATGAGCTTTGAATACAATATGTACTATTGCGCCACAGGGTCATCCAAAAGTGTTTATTTGCGTTTCAAATAGAAACCCGGTCCACTAGTCACATGCCTCGTTAGGGATATGTAATCCCCTAGTCTTCTAGGGTCCTTGATGTTCAATATCCTCATGAATCATTGACCGTTTCTTGAGGAAATCCAGGACATCATCCCGGGAAAATTCGACTGAGTTTTCTAGTTTAAAATGAGGGAGAACCCCTCTCGCAGCCCACTTGTAGATGCATGTCTGGGAAACTTTGAGGATTAGTACAAGTTTGGCAAGTCAAGAATCGGTCAAAAAACAGAAATGGCCAGCAGAGAAAAGCTGGCCTATTGTACTTAAGTGCCTTTAAAATAAAAACAAAAAACGTGCCGGGAGGCGGAATCGAACCACCGACACGGGGATTTTCAGTCCCCTGCTCTACCGACTGAGCTATCCCGGCATCAAGAGACCTATGCACTATATGACAGCCGAAAATAGGTGTCAACGAAAAAAATGTTGGGTCTCCATATGCGGCTGGACACGGCCCTGGCCCAACCGTGGGCCCTCGAGAGAGGATGATTTGGAATGGAAAACCCCTCACAGGATTTCTCCGAGATGTTCCTCTCACCCGTCCCGTAGGCGTTTTCATTTTCTTGCTGGGATGTTTTTTTTCTGCTATAAGAGATTCCTGAACTATCAGAACCGGCGAGAATTCTGGTCGTATCAAAAAAGTGAGCGATCAGAGACGAGAGGGACGCCCATAAACCGGATAGGGGTTATCGAAAGTCGTTTCAGGGAAGGGATGTTCTCGGAGGGTGCCAATGAAACAGATCGACATTGCAACAGTCATACCGAAACTCCGTATTCTGTCAGAGGAACAGATGCCAGCTATTCATCAGGCGACGTTGGAGATACTGGCAGGTATCGGGGTTCGGGTAATGGATGCCAAAACCCTGGCTGTTCTCAAAGAGGCTGGCGCCTTCATCGGCGAAAACCAACGGGTTAAGATTCCTCCCCATCTCGTAAAGAAAGCCATGGAGACAGCCCCGGAAACAATCGTTTTGTCAAATCAGAGGGGCCAAAGGGTGATGTTCTTGGAAGAGGGAAAGACCTATTTTGGAAGTGGTTCCGATACCCTTTTCACCATCGACGTGGAGACGAGGAAGCGACGGAAGGTCTGTCGAGAGGACGTGGGGCGGATGGCCAGGCTCTGCGATGCCCTTCCGAACATCGATTTCGTCATGTCGATGGGATGTCCTCATGACGTTCCCCGTGCCCATCTGTACCTGTACGAGTTCGCCGAGATGGTCTTTAATACCGATAAACCGATCGTTTTCACTGCCAACAACGCCGACGATGTGGACGACATTGTCAGAATGGCCTGCTATATCACGGGAGGAGAAACGCAGCTGCGGGAGAAGCCTTTTCTCCTCCACTACGTGGAGCCTATCTCTCCCCTTATTTTCCCTGAAGCATCGATCCAAAAATTGGTTCGATGCGCAGACTATGGAATCCCTGTTGCCTTCCCCTCTGGCGCCAATGCCGGGGGAGGAGCACCGATTACCCTGGCGGGAGCGATTGCTGTGGGAAATGCAGAATGCCTGGGAGGCCTGGTCATTCACCAGTTGCGAAACCCTGGCGCTCCATTCCTGTACGGATCGAATGTATCGATTGTGGACATGAGGACTGCGATCGTTAGCTATGGCAATCCGGAGTGGAGTCTCACTGTCGCAGCACAGGCTGATATGGCCCGCTATTACAAACTTCCTTCCTGGGGATTTGCAGGAGCGAGTGACTCCAAAGTTCTCGATGCCCAGGCAGGTTTAGAGGCCATCTTTTCTGTCTACAATGCCATGCTCAGTCGAAGCAACCTTGTTCATGATGTTGGCTATTTGGAGTTTGGAACCACCTCCTCAATGGAACTGATTATCCTGGTCGATGAGATCATTACCATGTGCCGTCGATTCATGGATGGTATTCCCGTCAATGAGACGACCCTTGCGATGGACGCAATAGAGAGGGCCACCCACAAGGGGGGATTCATCGACGATGACCACACCTTTGAGAATTGGCGAAATGCCCAATATCAACCTAAACGGCTCGATCGAACGCAGTATGATCTCTGGGTGGACTCAGGGGCGCTGGATCTCTATGATCGACTCAACCAGGAGGCGAGAGAAATTATGTCCACCCACGTTCCGGAGCCAAAACCGTCCACTGTCATTAAGAACATATCAAAGATTCTAGAAAGTAAGGAGTGAGAGTATGATCGAGTCTTCCTCAATATCAGAACGGCTACCCATCGCCTCTATTCTGTCTCAAGATCATGTCCATGAGATCCATCGAGCCTCTCTCGTGGTCCTGGAAAAGGCGGGTTACAAGATTCTCTGTGACGACGCGCTCACCCTTCTGAAGAAGGCTGGCGCTCGTGTGGATGGTGAGATCGCTAGGACGCCCCAGCACATCGCTGAGGAATGCATCCGTCTGGCTCCCAAGGGTTTCGTTCTCTATGACCGGGAAGGCAATAGGGCCCTTGAACTCGAGGGACGGAAAAACTATTTTGGGACCTCCACAGCCAGCCCAAACACGCGTGATGCTCTGACCCAGGAGATCCATCCAACCCGGGTTGAGGACATTGCCAGGGGCGCCTTGATCGCAGATGCCCTACCCAACATCGATTGGGTGATGCCCATGGGATCCTCCCAAGATGTCCCGGGCCAGGCCGCAGAGCTTCACGAGTTTGAGGCCGTCGTCCATCACACACGGAAGCCCATCGTATTTATCGCCTATTCACCTCGGGGCCATCAGATCGTCTATGACATGGCTGCTGAGGTCGCCGGCGGAATGGATCGGTTGCGGGAACGTCCTTTCCTCATCGGCTATCCGGAACCGATCACTCCCCTGGTCTATCCCCGTGGGGTTGCCGAAAAGCTCCTCTATACGGCTGGTCTCGGCATGCCAGTGATTGGTGGGCCTGCCGACCAGGCAGGAGGAACGAGTCCTGTCACACTGGCCGGCACCCTGGTTGTCATGAACGCCGAAACTCTCATGGGACTGGTTCTCTCCCAACTCAAAAGACCAGGTACCCCTTACGTTGTCGGAGGCGTTCCTTCAATCATGGACATGGCCACAGGGAATCTATCGATGGGCGCACCCGAGTTAAGCCTCATGACGGCTGCCTATGGTGACGTCGCTCGATTCTATGGCCTCCCGACCTGGGGAACAGCAGGATGCACCGATGCCAAGACACCTGATCAGCAGGCGGGCATTGAAAGTGCATTTTCTTGCCTCGCCCAGGCACTCGCCGGAATCAATCTCATCCATGATGTGGGATATCTCGATATGGGAATGATCTGTTCGGCTGAAATGCTGGTTATGGGGGATGAGGTCATTGGCATGGTGAAACGTTTTCTCCAGGGCATCACGGTGGACGCAGAGACCCTCGCCCAAGAGATCATTGAGAAGGTAGGACCTGGGGGTAACTTCCTCTTGGAGGATCACACCGTCAGGAATTTCCGAAAAGAGCATTGGATTCCCACGCTCATGGCTCGCCAGAAATACGACACCTGGGAAGATGAAGGCGAGAAAACAATGGGAGAGCGGGTTCAGGAAAAAATCCGGACCATACTCGACACCCACCGGGCACCCTCACTGGCCGACTCGGTCACGGAGAAGCTCGCCCAGCTCAAAAGGGAAGGAGAAAGGGAGTTAACCGGCCAGTCTAGATAGACCAAGATTCATCTATAGAACGCTCTTGAGGGCCTGGATGAATCTTCGGTTCTGATCCATCGTCCCGATGGTGACCCTGGCAAAGGTATGATAGTTCCACACATAACCGGGCCTGATGATGATTCCCTGTCGTAAGAGAGACCTAACGAGTTGCTGGGAATCCCTCCCATAATCCGCGAGGATAAAATTGGCATGGGACGGAATGTATGAGACCTTCATTTTCTCGAACTCTCTATAGAAATAGGCTTTCCCCTCTTCATTATTCTTGATGACCTTCTCTCTAAATTCTTTATCATCTAAAGCCGCCACCGCAGCGACCTGACCGACACGGGAAACGGGAAAGGGCTCTCTTACCCTATTCAAGGCAGTAATGATCTCTTCACGGGCCAACGCGTATCCGACCCTGAGGCCTGCCAATCCATAGAGCTTTGAGAAGGTCCTCAAAACAATCACGTTGTATCCCCCCTTTATATAATCGAGGCCGTCCGGATGGTCACTGTCCGTGACAAAATCAGCATACGCTTCATCTAAGACAAGAATGGTGTGCTCGGGTAGGGTGGTGACAAAATCATCAAGTTGGGCTTTTTTCACTATGGTGCCAGTCGGATTGTGCGGATTGCAGACAAAAATGAGCTTTGTTCTCTCGCCAATTTTCTTTCGCATCGTGTTCAGATCATGGGTATGGTCTTTCAGTTTTACGGGCACGGAACGACCTCCCATGATTTTCGCAATCGTTCTGTACACCAGAAAAGTTGGATCTGCCATCAGGATCTCATCACCTTCATTGATGAAGGCACTTCCCACCAACACGACACAATTGTCCGATCCGTTTGAGAGGGTTATCATGTTTTTGTCTATACCCAGCCTCTTCGACAGTACCTCTCTGAGCAGGGTACATGGTCCTTCGGGATAGAGATGGAGGTTCTTGAGCTCTTTTTCGATGGCAGCCACGGCCCTGGGGGATGGGCCAAAAGGGTTCTCGTTGGATGCCATCTTGACCACTTCAGACAGCCCAAATTCAGCCTTGACGTCCTCCAGAGGCTTTCCGGGTATATAGGGATCAATGTCGAGTATCCCCCTTCGAAGAAATCTCGTAATGTCTGTCATTGTTACACCGCCTCTCCACCTGAGCACAGGAGTCACCCGAATGATGGCTCCCACCTGGTCAAAAGCGTGTTGGAAATGTTGAAATCCGCTTTAGCCTTTTCCCAGCATTATCCGTGCATCGGCAATGAAGTATCCCCTCTCGAGTGGTAAAACAGGATTCAGATCGATTTCTTGTATGGCCGCTTCCTCCAGACCCATCCGGGAAACAGAAACGAGTAATTGGCTGAGAGCCTGAGGATCGGACGCCTTTCTTCCTCGCTCTCCGGCAAGAACAGGAAATCCTCGAGTTGAACGAATCATCGCCTCAGCTTCCGCTGATGACAGGGGAGCGATGCCATAAGCGAGATCCTCAAAGACCTCTACCCAGATACCCCCTAGCCCGAAGGTGACAACCGGCCCGAACTGGGAATCCCGGATCATACCGACCGAAAGCTCTGTGTCGTGGGGCTGGTAAGGACAGAGGAGGACTCCCTCAACTTTACGATCCCCGTCATCAAGTGAAACGAGGCGGGAGAACGCCTCGGTTACCTCTTCTTCACGGTTTATGGGCAGGATAACCCCCCCAATCTCAGTCTTGTGGAGGATATGGGGAGCGACAACTTTCATGACGAGGGGCCACCCGAGATCCTTTGCCGCCAAAAGGGCCTCCTCTTTCGTCCGAACAACCTCGTGTCGTGGAACCCAAATCCCGTGCCCCTCGAGAAGATCCAGGGCCTCCGGTTCCAGTAGGTGACGTCCTTCTCGACGTGCCCTTTCAATCGAGGGATGCATGTTTCATTCCTTCGAGTAGTCCTTTTCTCTCGGCTAACTTCGACACAACAAAAGCACACCGTTCTCCGGTTGCAAGATTCACAATCCCGGCTTCTTCCAGGATTACAATCGCCTCCCAAACGATTCGGCCAGCCATGAAGTTGGTAAGGACGGGCTTCTTGGTGCTTTTGGCCCCGTCGATTATTCCCCGCGCGATGCCGGTGGAGTCGAGATAGGGTGTTGCCACGTTGATTACAATGACGGCGTCGTATTGAGGAATGACCCTCTCAACAGCACTACGATATTCCTCATACCCTGATTCAACAGTCAAATCGATTGGATTTTTCAATGAGGCGTGAGGAGAGAGATGGGACTTTAGGTCCTCCTGGAGGCCCTCCGAGGGTTCGGCAACCTCTAGGCCCAGCCCTTCTGCCCTATCTGCGGCAAGGATTCCGGGCCCTCCCGAGTTGGTCACTATAGCCACCCGACTTCCCTGAGGCAGGTGGCACCCGACCAAGGCCTGACAGAGGTCAAACATCTCCTCGATTCCCTCCACCCGCAAAATCCCAGCCTTCCGAAAGGCCGCTTCATAGATCTGGTCGGTCCCTGTCAGCGTCCCCGTATGGGAGGAAGCCGCCCTTGTCCCGGAACGGGTTCGACCCGATTTAATAGCCACGATCGGCTTCTTCCGGCTCACCGCCTGGGCTATCCGCAAGAATTCACGCCCCCCCTCGATGCCCTCAAGGTAGAGAGCAATCACACGGGTCTCTGGATCGTCCACCAGATAGGAGAGCAATTCCGTGTCCCCGATATCACATCGATTCCCATAGGATACGAATTTGCTAAACCCGAACCGGCGCTCTTCAGCCCAAGCGAGGGTGGCCCCGCCCAGGGCCCCACTCTGAGTCACAAAGGCCGTATGGCCGGTTAGGGCACGAACCTCGATACTTGGGAAGTGACAGTGCCAGGGATTCATCAGCCCCGCACAGTTTGGGCCGATAACTCTGATCCCCCATTTTTTCGCTGCTCCAAGGAGATCCTTCTCTGCGTCGTGATTCCCCACTTCGGAGAATCCCGAAGATATCACGATAACCGCCTTGATGCCCATCATTCCGCTTTGGACGATCGCATCGACGACGGCAGCCTGAGGGAGGCAGATGACGGCAAGTTCCGCCTTTTTCAGGGTTTTGGATGGCGATGTGTGTACGGAGTATCCCAGGACCTCTCCTCCGGCTGGGTTGATGGGATAGACCTCTCCCCGAAATCCTCCCTCTCTCATACTTCTGAGGATCTCGTAGCCGATTTTCCCTGGCTTGATCGACCCAAAGACGACGACTCCCTCAGGCTCGAAAAAGGAATCGAAAACGTCACCGGTCATCCAGTCGCTCTCCCTTTTCCACGAACTGGTGGCCTTTCCAGAAAGCCCTTAGGCTTGGTTCGGCAAATTCCGGATTGGTTTGCCCTATCGCACCAGTAATCGATTCGGTTTTAAGAAAATCATTACCCCGGGAAAAAGCGCCCATCATCACCATGTTGACCGCCATGGGGGCTTCGGCTTCTTGCGCGAGTCGGTCCCCCGGAATGAGGTGAAGATCCTCGGTCTTCAGCCGAACTGTGGCTTCAACTCGTTCCTGATCCGGATAAGACTGAGGGTCCAATTTGCTGTAGTAGCTATGGATTTTTTCCGAACTCGTCCAGACCTGTCCACCCGATTTCAAGTAGTGGATCACCGCGACGATTTCTGAAATCTCGAGACTGACGATGGCATCTGCCTCGCCTACCGGTATTCTCGGGCTATAGGCCTCCCCGAACCGCACAAAGGCATACACCCCGCCACCTCGCTGGGTAATACCTGTCCCCTCAAAGAACTTTACTTTCAGGCCTTCAGTTGAGGCCGCAGCGGCAAGAATCTGGGAGATCGTCATCACGCCCTGACCACCCAATCCCGCCAGTACCAAATTCCAATGGTTCAAGGGTGAACCCCTCTCGTCCAACCCTAATCCGCCCAAGATTCGAAACTCCCAGTCACGGCGTGCCATCCTTCCGGGGCCAATAGGAAACAAATCCTGACCGCGAATACTCTAGAATCATATTGGATACGACGGTTTTTCAACCCCAGAGATGCAAGATTCTCAAGCATTTTCGTTTTGATTTCTTCTGTTCTTTTCCATTGTTTCGGATTTCGCTATTCGGAATTCGAATTTGTTCTTGACTTTTCTCTTCCTGAAGAAATACAACTTCAGTGTCCTCATAGGATTTCAGTAAGGCCTCATCAGATGGCGCCATGGGGGCACACTCGATGACAGAGACCGCAGGCGATACAGGTCTTTGGGTTGATGAAGGCCCTCCCATCTTCCCCTCTCTCCAAAGCCGGACAGCCGAGAACCGCAATGCAAGAGCGCTCACAGGCATCCAGCCCGATGCATTGGTCTTTCGTGACGGTGAGAGATCTTCTTTTCTTTTTCTTCATTTTTCGGATAGCACACTCGGCATCGGCGATGACAACCGAAACCTCCGGAGAGCAGAGAGCCTGTCTCACGGCCTCGATCATCCGCTTGGTCTGGAAGGGATTCACCTTAACGACGTTTTTCACTCCGGCGGCCCGAACGATTTCTTCGATCGGTATGATGGCTTTGTTGTGCCCATACGTGGATTCTCTCGTTCCGGGGTGGGGCTGCATCCCGGTCATGGACGCCCAGTGGTTGTCGAGAATAATGATGGTCATGTTCGTCTTGTGGTGAGACGCATTCAAGAGGGCTGGGATGCCACCGTGAAACAAAGTCCCGTCGCCGATGGTCGCGACCACCGGAGTGTCGATTCCAGCATATTTGAATCCCTGAGCCAGGCTGATGCTCGACCCCATAGAGACTTCCGTCCAGCATGACCCAAAGGGGTCATTCATTCCGAGGATTGTGCATCCAATGTCCCCGGTCACGATCACGTCCCCCTTCTCATATCCGAGTTCTTCGATCGCTCGATTCAGCGCGTAATAGGTAGCCCGATGGGGGCATCCGACACAAAAGGTGTTGAGTCGCCTGACCTTCGCAGCCTGTGCCTGTCCGACAAGTTTTTTCGATACCTTCGGGGCTCTGACCCGTCTTCCATAGACTGCACGTAGGGCGGAAGCAACAACCTCCACATCATAATCACCCGTCAGTAAAAGGGGGCCTTGGATCTTGCCAATGACCTTGACCCGATGATCCAGATCTCCCCTCAACGCCAGGACCGCCTCTTCAATCAGCGGCTCAAGCTCTTCCAAGACGATAACCGTGTCGGTCTGTGAGAGAAGAGCCTTTATTTTCTGTGTTGGCAATGGATGGACCACCTCTACTTTCAAGGTCGACGGATCGAGTTGATCTCGGTGAAGGACCTCTTCAAGGTATGTCCAGACAACGCCAGTCGCGATGACCCCCACCCTGCTTCCATCGAGATCGAGAGGGTTGAGATGCTCTGTGAGAGCGCCGAACCGCGCCAGGGCCGCAAGGGTATCTCGATGCTGGCGCACGCAGGCACGGGGACCTGCCTTCGCGTATTTGGCGATGTCAAATTCAAAGACCGGTTCTCTCTGGATGAACCTTTTCTCCCCCAGGATCACCGGCTCGGAGGCATTGGCCAGGTTTGTCGTCCCACGGATCATCACCGGTCGCCCGATCCTCTCAGATAACTCAAAGGCGAGTCGTGTCAGATCGAGAGCGTCCTGAGGTTTGGCTGGCATGAGCATGGGAGATAGGGCCAGGCGAGCGTAATGGCGAGAGTCCTGTTCAACCATGCCGTAGTAGACGTTGGGATCGTCAGCAACATAGAGGACCAGGCCCCCTGTTGTGCCGCTCTGCTGGACGGAGAGAAACGCATCGGCTGCCACGTTCAGTCCCGACATCTTCATCGTCACCAAACTCCTGAGCCCGGCCCAGGAGACACCGGTCGCCAGTTCGAGGGCTACTTTTTCATTGATGGCCCATTCCACTCGAAAGCCGGGTTCAGGAACTCGAAGCAGTTTCTCGATAACATAGGTGCTGGGTGTTCCTGGATAGCCGGTAACAAGGCTGACCCCGCCCTCGATCGCCGCTCGCGCAATGGCCTCGTTTCCCGACATAAGGACGGACTGGTCTTTTGCGGATCCCTTTATGGTTGTTTTTCGTCCCATCACAGAACGCTCATAGTGATCCTTGGATCCTCTTTGAAATCAGACGAGCCGTATGGACGACCTGATCTCTGATTTCTGTCGTCCTCTTTTGTCCCATTCTCTGCTTTGGGACCGTCGCACTGATGGCTGCTACGACATTCCTTTGACCTCCAACCACTGGAGCGGCGACACACCGGATTCCCGCAAAGCTCTCCTCATCGTCTACGGCGTAACCCTGTTTCCGTACTCGATCGAGTTCCTTCAGGAGTTTTGGTACCGTCGTAATTGTCGCAGGGGTGAGCCTGACCAAAGGTCCTACAAGGACATTCGTGAGTTTGTCCGAAGGAAGGCCCGCCAGAAGTGCCTTCCCCATGGCACACGCATGGGCAGGGCTTCTTCCCCCTATTTTCGTCGATACGGTGAGGGGCTGCCCCTCCCCTTTCTTGTCGAGGTAGACAATCTCGTTTCTATCCAGGATCGAAAGATGGATGATCTCGTTGGTCTTTCTCGCTAGCTCCTCCATGAAAGGGCCGGCATGACCTCTCAAATCATACCGGCCTAAAACCTGGTTCCCCAAATCGACCAGCTTCAGTCCGAGCCGGTACTTGTTTGTTGTCGGGTCCTTCTCGACAAAGCCTTCCGAGACTAACGTACTCAGAATTCGGAAGACAGAACTCTTATGGGAATTCACAATGTTGCTGATCTCTGTCACACCCAATTCTGGTTGATTCGCCGAAAAGGCTCCCAGTATTTTTAAGGCTTTCTTGACGGAGGAGAGGTGAATCATTATTGTCTCTTTATAGATAACGTCGTTTCGTTATAGTAAATTCACAGTACGACTCTCAGCATTCCTTGTCAAGACAGTTCAATCGGGAGTTCCCTGAGTTTTCAAAAAGCAAGTTTCTAGCCCGCCCGTTGACTGTCTTCCCGCCCGTGGCCGAACACGTGGGGACGGGCTGTTGCCCGAATTCCTCTGTACCACTTGTACCGAAGTCATCTTCAGCGGTTTCCGCCAGAAAGGGGGAAAGGAAGCTTTGAGCGCGAATCAAGATTTTTCCGCCAAAAATATCCCCGCACAGTGGACGTCTCCACAATCTCTCACAGAGCACACAGAGCCTCAGAGAGAACGTCCTCTGGATTGGTGAGAGGCCAATCCAGAGGAAATGACTTGGCCTAATTTTCCCCCTCAGAAAATTAGGCCAAAATCCTGGTCCTCCAGTTTTCCCACTCTGCGAACTCTGAGAGCTCCAGCGATACCCCGCAGATTCCTATGGGGGAGAGCGGGCGAGGGGAACGAGTGCTTGTATGGAAGGCCGTTTTCATCAGAAAAAAGTCGAGAAAAGGGATTTGCGGACAGCCTGAGGGATACCAACCCCATTTTTCTGCAAACGTCCCTCAGGGATATGAGTGTCCGCTCACCTAGGGAGGCCTCCCAGGTTCAATTGAGCGAATGACTCCAAGAGAATAGGTCCTGAGTCGTCGGAATACCCAATCGGGCCACTGTCTTTGAAATAGAGACTCTCGATGCGTCGAAGGTGGTGGGGTTTATGGGTGGACTCGCTTTTGCCCGGCCTCGAGAGACGAGATGTCGGTCGGGGCTATGGCGTGAACTGCGCCACGACTTTCTCGATCCGCTCAAGCTTGTCCGTCGACAGAGGTATTGGCTTGTGCTCTTTGAGGATTCGAAGGAGTTTCCTTCTGGACCTGTCCCTTAGCGTAAGGGCACCCGAACCGCTCCATTGATCATACCCATCCCTGCTCAACAGGGTCGGCCGCCATTGTGCCGTGCGGACATGTCTGGCAGTGTGTTCCTCTGTGAGAAACTGACCTCCCGGACCAACCCTATCGATCACGTTCAGGCCTAGTGTTTCATCGTTCACCGGAATTCCCCGAAGAAGTCGCCGTACCTGGTCGATAATCTCGTCCGTAACCACCACCATCTCCAGGCTTCCGGCCCGCCCAAAATCGAGGTATCCCACATCATGATTCAGGTTTGCTCCTGCCATGGCCGCAAGAAACGTTATATAACCCGCTTCCAGGGTTGCCTGACCGTCGGGAGTTTGTGAATCGGTCGTCCCAGCATACCCCCACGAGGGAAGGTCATAGAAGTGACTCATCTCTACCGCAGCGACGTATGAGAGATAATACTCTGGAGCGTTATAAGAGCACTCGCCCGACACCATGTCCAGGACAGCAGGCCCCATTCCCATGATAAACGGCGCCCCCCGTCGCTTCGACTGGTGGATCACAAGCCCACAGAGACATTCCGCCAATCCCTGAGCCACATGTCCAGCAACCGTGATGGGGGCCGTCGATCCAGAAATAGGAGCTGGAGAATAGACAAGGGGAATTTCATGCTCTGCGCAGAAGAGCAGTTTATCAACACCTGAAAAGGCCTGCCGTAAGGGGCTTATGGGTTCGGCATAGTGAATGAAATAGGGGTTCATCCGGAGCTGTTTTTCCCCATTCCGGACGATTTTGGCGATGTCCCACATCGCGCTCAGGTCACCCCGGCCCTCGGCTGTGCACACGATTGGTTTTTGGGTGTTCTCTACCATGGCCTGAAAACCACGGAGATACGCCTGGTGGGGGGTGATATCCGACGGATGGGAAAAGGACATAACAAAATCGATGTTTGGAAGGGCGTCAGATAGCCTGGCGGCGACTCGAACATCCTCGAGAATACACTGCCGCCGCTCCTGGGTATCCACATCGATGGTGTAGAGAAGATCAGACCCCGTTCCGAAATAGGATCGGTAACCGCCCAGATGCATCGATGGGTTACCGTCCCTATCATCGATCTTGATCTCGTGGGGCGCCCCCTGGATGGCCTGCTCGACCAGAGCCTCCGGAATCTTGACAATGTTCCCATGCCCGATAGAGCATCCACCGCCCTTCAGGAGATCGAGGGCCTCCTGGTGGAGAATCTCCAGTCCTGTCTGGTGAAGAATCTGGAGGGTACCTCGGTGGATACTCTGTTTATCCTCGTCGGAAAGGAATGAAAGGACCGGACGACTACCGTATATCTCTTGCACGGCGTAAACCCTTTTTGTCCCCAACCGAAACAGGACGACTCGCCACCGGGAGATAGGGTTTTGAGATCTCTCGTCTCTTCTTTCTCACTTTCAGATTCCTCTTCCTAACTATCCCTGGAGACTTTAACAAATCTAATGAGGTCAATTTTTCTTCCGAGGGATACCCGGCCTCATCCCACCCCATGACCCGATAGAAATCCCTTACCATAGGCTCAAGCTGAACTTTACTTCCCTCAGCCGGCCCCTGATCAACGGCTTCTTCAATGAATTTGCCAGGGACGGTATCGTCTTTTGCCTCGGCACCGATTCGCAAATTAAAAAGCCTCTCCAGGTTGACGATCCTCTCCCCGACAAGCATCAGATCGTCAGCATTCACATTCCACCCGGTCATAGACGCGGTTAGGAGAGCCTCGTTCTTCAGATCGAAGTCTCCAATCAAAGTCAAGGCAGGAACTTTGCATATGCCAAGGGAATCGAGAACGGCGGTAACGAGAAATGCCCTTTTTATCATGTCCCCTTTGCCTTGTGGAGAAAGGCGGTTAACAGCCTGCGCGGTACCGAATTCCGCTTCTGCTCTTTCAGTAGACCATCTGTACTCGAGGGTCGCATAGAAGCTATTGAAGTCCCCGCCGCGCTCTGAAACGGCATAGCCAAGGGCCGTTCCAAGTAGTCCCCGCGGATCATATCCTGTCAGTTCCAACCCCTTTGTATGGTAGGCAAACCTCTCGGATCCCCTGCCAATGATTTTAGCCCCTTCCCGCACTCCGCGAGACAAAATACCTCCCAGGCCTTCTCGTCGCACGATTAGATTGATAAGCTCTTCCATGGCTTCCTGGTTGCCCCAGGTCAACTCAAGTCCACCGGTGTCCTCACCCGTAAGAATCTCCCGGTCGTAGAGATCCATGGCAAAGGCGATGACGCTCCCCGTGGAAATCGTGTCAATGCCCAGGCGGCCACAGAGATCATTGAAATACATGATGGCATCTGCTCGATTCAGCCCACACTTTGAACCAAGCGCAATGACTGACTCAAACTCCGGCCGCGTCCCCTTCATCCCTTTGAAACTTCCACTTCCGATGGCAATTTCGGCCTTGCAGTGAACGGGACACCGATAACAGCTTTTGAGACGGGTCACATGCCGCTGGATCTCTCGGCCCTCGATCTTGTCAATATCTTCAAATTGCACATCCCTGTAGTTTCGGGTCGCCAACATACCCATCTCATTGGTCCACCGAACGTCAATCGCGCTACCGTAGGTGCTGACTTCTCGGAATCGAGGCGTTTTCCTGATTTTCCGGATATAGTCTTTTACGGCAGAAGCACTCGATACGTCGAGAGATAGCCCTTTCTCCTGCCCTCGGACAGCGATGGCCTTAAGGAATTTCGATCCCATCACAGCACCCATACCGGTTCGCCCAGCTGCGTGGTCACGATCGACCATGATAGAAGCAAAGGGAACCAAGTTTTCGCCGCCCGGTCCGATAGCGACGACTTTCAGGCGCTCAGCGCCCAAATCCCTTTTCAAGCGGTCTTCAGTCTTCCAGGTGTCGAGCCCCCACAGGGATCTGGCGTCTCTGATTTCAGCACACCCGTCATGAATGAAGAGGAAGACAGGCTTGTCGGCCCGACCACGGACGATGATGCTATGGAATCCGCTCGATTTCAGTTCAACAGCGAATCCGCCACCCGCATTGGAATTCCCCATGAGACCCGTTAATGGCGACTTGGAACTTATATGGAGTCGCGACGAGGCAGGAGCTGCCGTTCCGGTGAGAAGCCCACAACTGAAAAGAAGGATGCTTCTTGATTCTAGGGGATCGACCTCCTCTCCAACGTTCTGATACAACAACCAAGAATTCAGTCCCCGGCCTGCGAGAAACTTTCGAACGACCTCCTCATCGAGATCTGAAATGAGAATTGTACTGTCAGTGAGATTCACATCGAGGAATTTCCCTATGAACGCCATATGATATGCCTCCGAATCATAACCACCAATCTTTTTTTTCAGCCCTCTAGACGAACGGGCCAATAGCCATCTCAGAACCGGAAGAATTCCGTCCTAAACCGGTTTCTTGGCAGAAAGGAGAATCCACTCAAAAGAAGATTTGATTCGTTCTAGAGGAGATTAATCTAACTGGAAAAAGAAGCGGTTATGGGGGGAACGCCAAGGCCTCATAATACTGCGGTATGCGAAGAAACAAAATGGAAAGGATTAGACATCCTCTGACTTTCATTTGGGATCCCTCCCATTCAGTGAATGATCCGCTATGAATAGCATGGTTCATTCATTATTTCAACAAAAAAATCACCTCGGAGTTTCCTCAATTTTCTGAACGCTCATATCCCCGAGGGACGCTTGCAGAGACAATTGGTTGGACCTGCCCGGGCCGTCTGCAAATCTCCTTAGAACACTCTGGTCACGGCTTCGCAAGAGTGACTTGCCAGAGCGGCGGAAGGGAAGCTCTGAGAGCCAGTCAATATTTTCTCGGCAAAGAAATCCTAGCACAGTGGACGCCTCCACAATCTCTCACAGAGCACACAGAGCCTCAGAGAGAACTAACTTCCTCTGGATTGGTGAGAGGCCAATCCAGAGGAAATCACTTGGCCTAATTTTTCCTCTCAAAAAATTAGGCCAAGAGCCTGGTCCATCAGTTTTCTCACTCTGCGAACTCTGCGAGCTCGAGCGATCTCCTCCCCAGATTCCCTCGGGGGAGAGCGGGCGAGAGAAGCTGGTGCTTTTATGGAAGCCCGTTTTCATCAGACAAAAAGCGAGAAAAGGGATTTGAACGACGGCCCGTTCCCACTTGTTCGGCCAACAGTGGGAAGAGGGTCAACGGGAGAGCACGGGAGCGAGGAGATATGATAGTTCTACTACCCAATTGAAAATTTCGTGGAGACATTAGAGAGTTAGAAATTTCTTTCTTTAAAACTCAGGAAACTCATCCAAAATCCGTGGCTTGAATTCTTATCTTTCACACAGTGAGTGATCGAACCAGTCAACGAACCGTTGCGATGCATATCGATCATTACCACCCTCTTTCCCCTGTTTGTGACTCTTCCCGACTCGGCTTTTTCGTTTCTCCTTGACCTCCAAATCGTCTCCCTGCTATTTTTGTAATCGGTTCTCTCACGTTATCACGGATGGATTCGAGAGAAAAGGACTCCCTTCTCAGAAAGGCCCGATCGATGAGCGGGAAGAAAAAGGATGACGAGGAAAAGGCAATTCTGTTTCTCCTGTGGGGACGGAAGGGGTGGGAAGGTTATAAGGACCCCACACAATGCGGATTCTCCATCGAGAAGCTATTTGAATTTCTGAAAGCCCAGAAAAAGGCCGACTCACGCTCATGACATCAAAGGAAAGATTTTGGAAGGCCGTGCATCTTGACGAACCAGATCGAGTTCCCGTGTCGCCATACATCGTCTATTTGGCGGCTACCCTGGCCGGAATGGCACCTGCGGAGTTTGGATGGAGCGTCCGGAAATCCCACAAGGCTCTCCGTGACATCTATGAATACTTTGGCAAAGAGATCGATGCCCTGAACATTCAGAGTATGCGTTTCGCATTCGCTGATGTTTTCCCGTCCCCTTACAGTGCCCTTTATTTCAACTGGGAATTCCCACCGAACACGCTTCCACAATTCGTCCAAAAAGGGGCCACATACGGACCCGATCTCTATGATCGGATTCTCGAAGAGGGATTTACCTCCCTGATTCTCCCATCGAGAATCTCCATAGAGGAAATAAGAGAAACCTATACCCACCAGAGTCAAGAGCATCTTGAGTGGATGAAAATGTGGGAAGAAGAGGATGTCGTCAACATTGCTGGGCCGACGACGACAATCCCATCCGATATGCTAATCTATGCCCGCGGGACTGAAGGGTTTCTGGATATGCTTCTTTGCCCAGAGAAGCTAAAAGAGGTCAATGATCTGATGACCCCCGGTATGATTGCTGTCAATAAGTTCTGGGGGCGGATGGCAGATTCGAATATCCAAAAAATAAGTATTCAGAACTTTACAGCCGACCTGGTGTCGCCCACTGTGTTTGAAGATCTCTGTTGGCCCTGGATGAAAAAGATAGTCGAGGAGTTTCTCGAAGAGAACTGTACGGTCATTCTTCATCTCGATGGAAACTGGACGCCTTTGCTCCACTTCTTCGAGGATCTTCCCCCTAGGCGGATTATCATGGAGTTAGAAAATACAGATATGAAAAAGGCGAAGGAGATTCTGGGAAATACCCTCTGCTTGAAAGGTAATGTCCCGTGCACCGACCTCGCATTTGGAACTGTCACTCAAGTAGAGGACAGATGCAGGGAGCTCATCGATGAGTGCGCTGGTGGTGGTGGATTCATTCTGAGTTCTGGGTGCGAAGCACCAGCAAACGCGAAACTGGAAAACATTGAGGCCATGATCCATATGGCCACAACCTACGGCACGTATTGAAAAGCTCTGGCCCTCTTTCGCCGTCCATCGTCCATCATTGCCTGGCTGGAGTATCAGGGGCAACCAAGGGGGTCAGAAGGGACTCACCCAATGCCGTTCCTCCTTAGATAGGGCGACGGTGTCTGTGCAATCGACCACTGACACCCGATGGCTGGCCAGTCAGAAAGTTCCAGAGACTCCTTCCATATCATCCACATTGATCTCGCGATCCTTCAGAATATTTCCCTATAAATCTCTCTGACCTCGTCGAGACTGAAGGTGCGCGGATGAGCCTCAAGACACCCAACCATGTATCCTGTCGTATCCTCAGCCAGGTCATTGAGATCTGATTCCATGACGCCATAGTCACTCAGTCTCAGTTTCAAGCCGATTTCACCCAGGAGCCTTTCTACGGCAGTCACACTTCTCTTTGCCATCTCTCTCAGACTCAATCGACCCCTCACGACGTCCATGGCTTCTGCGATTCTTGCAAACTTGTCTAGGTTAAGCTCCCAGCTATGCTTCATTACCCCCGGGAGTACCATTGCCATTGCCTCGCCGTGACCTATGTCAAACCGTCCACTGATCGGATGTCCCATCGCATGAATCAGGGTTACATTGCCGTTGCTTATTGCAATACCACCCAACGTTGCGGCCCACGCCATTTTCGTCCTTGCCTCCAGGTTATTTTTCTCGAGTACCGCTGTTGGCAGACTTGTTGAAATCAGTCTCATCGCTTCAAGAGCAGCTATTTCTGTCACACCGTGAGCACATACGTCAAGGTAAGATTCAATCGCGTGACACAAGGCGTCAATCCCAGTCGATGCCGTCAACCTCGAGGGCAGCGTCAGTGTTAGCTCAGGATCTACAATGGCGATTCTTGGAAAGATGTGTTCACCCACAATGGCACATTTCTCTGAGGTGTGCGGATTTGTCAAGATTGCAAAGGGCGTAACTTCTGACCCTGTGCCCGAGGTTGTTGCGACAGCAACGACGGGCAGCGTTTTCGCTGACGGTCGGAGAAGACTCTTTCCTCTCACATTCACATAGCTCCAGATCTGCTCTTCATGGGACAGGGCAACCGCCAATCCCTTGGCGAAATCGAGAGAACTTCCTCCGCCCACGCCAATAACAACATCAATTCTCTCCCCTTTCATCGTTTTGGCCACATTGTCTATTACGGTAGAAAGTGGATTGGGGGTCACCTCCGTGAATTCGACGGCGTCAATTTTCTTTTCCTCAAGGTACGCTCTCACCCGATGGGTCACACCCAGATCGACGAGCTGTTTGTCAGAGACGAGGGCCACCTTTCTTCCGAGAGACTTGACGAGCTCCCCTATTTTGGATAGTTTTGCGGAACCGAAAAAGAATCTTGTTGGCAAGAAAAAATCAAAGTTTCTCACGACAGGGTCTCCATTTTCACAATTATTTCTACCAGGCGGAGGGAGAGGGGATGTCGTACGGATACAACGGAAGGATTCTACATGTCAACCTCTCAAAAAGAACGCTCACGGTGGAGGAACAACCTGACCAGTTTTATCGAACCTATATGGGAGGAAGTGCGTTCAATCTCACGTATCTCCTCAAGGAGATGCCCGCTGGTGTGGACCCCCTGAGCCCTGACAATGTTATGGCCCTCAGCCTGGGGGTAACGACCGGTGCCCCCATTTCAGGTCAGAGCCGGATGACAGCCACCGCCAAATCCCCACTCACCGGCGCCATTGGGGATTCTCAGTGTGGTGGGTTCTGGCCAGCAGAACTTAAGTTCGCTGGATTCGACGCGCTTATCCTCAAAGGAAGAGCGTCGTCACCCCTATTCTTATGGATCGACAATGGGAAGGCCGAACTTCGGGAGGGGTCACACCTGTGGGGAAAGCATACTGGTGAGGCCGAAAACGCAATCAGGAAAGAGCTTGGTGATGAGAAAATCGAAGTTCTCCAGATCGGCCCTGCCGGTGAGAAAATGGTGCGCTTTGCATCTCTCATTAACATGTGCAATCGAGCCAACGGCCGCACGGGTATGGGCGCGGTGATGGGGTCCAAGAATTTGAAGGCTATTGCGGTCCGAGGAAAGGGCAAACCCCTTTTGGCAGATAGGAAGGCCTTGACTGAATTGGCACGGTGGGGAACTCAGAGTTTTCCCACGTCCGGTGTCGCTGGCTTGGGCAAATACGGCACTGCAAATGTGGTTGACGCCCAGCAAGCGGCGGGGGGGTTACCAAGCTTCAACTACAGAAGCGGCGTCTTCGACAGATGGAATGAGATTAGTGGCACGACAATGTACGGCCGCATTCTTAAAGGCTGTGCCGAAGGCAAACAAGACAAAGAAGGCCGGGACACGTGTTTTGGCTGCATTATCCGGTGCAAGCGGATTGTCGATATCAATGAGGGACCATACCGGGTGGATCCTCTTTATGGCGGACCAGAATACGAAACCGTTGCCACCTTCGGCTCTTATTGCGGCGTCGGTGATTTGGCTGCTATTGCCAAAGCAAACGAGATGTGCAACAAATACGGCATGGACACGATTTCATGTGGTGCCACAATCGCCTGGGCCATGGAAGCCTTTGAAGCAGGGGCCCTAACCGAAGAGGACACCGACGGCCTGGAACTCCACTTCGGAAATGCCGACGCCATGGTGAAGCTAACAGAGATGATCGGAAATAGACGAGGGTTCGGCGATGTGCTCGCAGAAGGGTCTGCCAGGGCGGCAGAGCGACTCGGCCGGGGAACAGAGTTTCTCATTACCAGCAAGAGACAGGAGGTACCGGCCCACATGCCCCAGGTGAAACGGAGTCTCGCACTGATCTATGCCGCCAATCCTTTTGGCGCCGATCATATGAGCAGCGACCATGACCCATCTTATGAAAAGGGCTTTGAGAGTTACCGAGATAGATTTCGCCCTATGGGTTTGACGACACCCCAGGAGCCCCAGAGCCTGGGACCTGAGAAGGTCAATTTTGCTCGCAAGACACAGCATATGCACAGCCTGCTGGACAGCCTTAACCTCTGCCAGTTCGCGTGCGGGCCCTCATGGCAACTCTACGGTCCGGAAGAGATCGTGAAGATGGTTCGGGCGGTCACGGGGTGGAAGGTTACCCTGAATGAATTACTCACCGTGGGGGAACGCCGCCTGAACTTGATGCGAGCCTTCAATACCCGTGAAGGGGTGACCCGGGAGCAGGACAAACTCCCCGAAAGATTCTTCCGACAAGGGCTTACGGGTGGCCCAAGCGACGGCTGGAAGGTTAACAAAACTGAATTTGAGGTGGCGTTGGGTGAATACTATCGTCAATCGGGGTGGGACCCGGAGTCAGGTACCCCAACACGCCAAACCCTGCAGAAATTGGACTTGGACTGGGTGGCTGACATTCTGGACTTGTAGAGGAAATCTGTCGAAAGCTGTCCCCAAGACGTCAAGAAATGCCCTCCAGTTCGATATGGTGAGGGCATTTTTCGGTCATATCTAACTAATTTACCCGTGGAGGATATCCAAGTGAAACAGGCAAATCTCGATGATGAAAGTTTGAGTATTCTCGGTGGATTTGAAAGGGCAAAAGCGATTTCCGAAAAGTCTCTATCTCCGCCGCTGTATCAGACCGTTTCCTATCCCCTAGAAAGCGCAAAAACCGCATCGAGAATTTTCGACAAAAAAGACCCCCATATGGATTATCTTTACACCCGACGTAACAACCCGACCACCCATATTTTCGAAGAACGGATGGCCTTGCTCGAAGGCGGAGAAGTTGGATTGGCCACCTCCTCCGGAATGGCAGCGATCTTTTGTATAGCCAGTTATCTGTTAGAGCAAGGGGCGGAGTGTGTCATCTCAAATCGGCTCTACACGCGTGTCTTCGAGTTGTTCACGAGAACCTTCGTAAAGTTCGGGGTAAAGGTCCATGTCGTGGATGACCCGACCGATCTGTCAGCATGGGAAGAGAAGATCGGCAAGGATACCCGATTGATCTATGTCGAAACGCCCAGTAATCCAGGATTGGTCATCGCTGACCTGAAAAAACTCTCCCATATTGCAACCTCATGCGATGTGCCGCTGATCGTCGACAATACTTTGGCGACACCGGTCAGCCAGAAGCCACTGAAACTCGGGGCAACAGCTGTCATAGAGTCTGTCTCCAAGTACATCACCGGCAACGCCACGACGCTAGGCGGTGTTCTTGTAACCCGAAAAGACTGGATCGATGAGATCAGAAGAACCGAGTATTTGCAGTACGGAATGGCGCCATCGCCTTTCAATTCCTGGCTCTCTCTTCTCGGCCTCGAAACCCTCAAGTTGAGGATGATTCGCCATACGGAGAATGCCACAAAGGTCGCACAATTCTTGGCCGACCATCCAAAGATCGCCGCGGTGAAATACCCCGGTCTCAGCAGCCATCCGCAACATGACCTGGCCAAAAAGCAGATGAACGGCCTCTTTGGGGGGCTTCTGTCATTCTCCCTCCATGACGGGATCGAGGAAAAAGCCTTTGCCTTCCTTGATTCGCTAAAGACGATTACCCATGCCATCCACGAGGGTTCTTCGAGGAGCGTTATCTGTCATCCTCCCAGCACAAATTTTGCGGATTTGACCCACGAAGAATTAGAAAAGGCCCAGATTCCAGAGAGCCTCATCCGGCTATCAGTGGGGCTTGAAAACGTAAATGATCTTATCGAGGACCTGGCTCAGGCATTAGACAGAATGTGATCCTGGCCCTATCAGTCGCCGTTCCTCCGTTTTTGGGTTTATTGCTGGTTGTCGAGAGACCACAGGGATACAGTCTGAACACGGACCGATCGATCTCATTCTTGTATGAGCGATTTAAGGTGATCACACCACCGGACCCCTGACAGCCGATAGGTGAGGCCTCAGGAGGCTCTGCTGATAGGGTCATGCACCGCTTTACTAGAAACCGTTCACCAGCCTTGGGATCCGAGAGCAGGGAAAGACGCCATGAAAATCAATACGGATTCTCGTCATGAACAGAGACCGCTACTGGCCTACCTTTCTCAAGAAAAAAAAGAAAGAATCCATCATGCCTCTCTCGAGGTTCTCGAGCGGACTGGCATGGATTTCAATTCTCCAGAAGCAATCGACATACTGTCAGCTTCAGGTGCGAGAGTGGTCGATGGCAATAGGGTCAAAATACCGTCATCCCTGGTGGACGAAGCACTGGCGAGTGTGCCCAAGAGCGTGGTCCTCAATGACCGAGATGGCAGAAAGGCGCTTTTTCTAGAGAGAAATAATGTCTACTATGGACCGGGGTCCGAGACCCCTTTCACCCTCGACCCCTATACCGGAGAAAGAAGACCAAGCCTGAAGGAAGACGTTGTCAAGGCGGCCAGGGTCGTGGATTATCTACCCAACATAGATTTTGTCATGTCCTTTGCCCTAGCGACAGACATCCCCAAGAGATGTGAAGACGTCCATCACTTTGAAGCCATGGTACGGACAACGACAAAACCGGTTCTTTTTACCAGCTGGGATCTCGACGGCATCCAGAGCATATACGAGATTTGCGTGACCGTCAGGGGGTCTGATGAGGCGTTCAAAGCGAACCCTTTCATCTGTCATTATGTGGAACCGATTTCTCCGCTGAAACACCCCAGGGAGTCAATCGATAAGCTGTTCTTTTCTGTCGACCATGGAATCCCTGTCATGTACGTGCCTGCACCCTCAGCAGGCGGCACGGCCCCAGTCACGTTAGCCGGCGCCTTTGCCCTCTCGAATGCTGAAGTCTTGAGCGGATTGGTTCTCGCCCAGCTCAAGAAGAAAGGGGCTCCCTTTGTCTATGGCGGTGGTCCCAATCTGCTCGATCCGCGAACCGCCGTCTTTTCCTATGGAGCACCTGAAACGTTCATTAGCCGAATCGTCAGAACAGAGATGGCACATTTCTACGGCCTTCCCGCCTTTAGCACGGGTGGATGCACTGATGCCAAGACGCTCGACCAGCAGGCGGCCTTCGAAGCCGGTAATAGCCTGATACTGTCCTCTCTCGCAGGATCCGATCTAGTGCACGACGTGGGCTACATGGAATCGGGTTTCACATCTTCCCTGACGCTCTTGACATTGTGCGATGAGATGATCGGCAGTGCCCGGCGGGTGCTTCGAGGTTTTGACGTCTCTGAGGAAAAACTCGCCGTCCACGTCATTGACTCGGTGGGACCAGGGGGCAATTTCCTTTCCTTGGAACACACCCTAAAACACTTTAAAGAAGAAATCTGGATGTCACAGATCTCAGACCGGCAGGATTATAAGGGGTGGAAGAACGGGGGAAGCAAGACGTTCAAGGACAAGGCCGAGGAGAAATTGAGATGGATTTTGGAGAATCATCGACCCAGGCCCTTGAAGGATTCAGTTCAGAGTCAGGTCAGTGAGATCGTTAAGGACCTTGACGCCAGAAGGCAGCGGTCGTCGCCCTAGGGCTTTTTCCCAAAATAGGTTCACTTAACTGGGGGCCAAGAAATCCGCTTTCTCTCGTGCGCTCTCCCCCAAACAACTCTGCGGGGGATCGCTCGAGCTCTCAGAGATCTTTTCCTGACGCTGTCAGTTGTCGGTTGTCAGTGGTCAGTTGTAACTATCAATTCACCTCATTCCATTGAAAATGAAGTACCCCGAAGCCCCTGTTTGAATCCCGTGGATGGGTAAATCTTAGTTTTCTTACCACAAACAACGGACGACGAACCACGAACAACAAGTTCTGGTTCAGAGTTTCCTTTCCCCCTATCTACTGGGAACCTCTGGAAATGACTTGGCATAAGTGGTCTAGAGGAATTCGGGCAAGAGCCCGGGCAGGTCCAACCCCCTGTCTCCGCAAATGACCCGCAGGGAGGTGAGCGTCCACAAAACACAGGAAACGCAACTATATTATAATGTTGACAAGCCAATCCTTTCGTGATATGGGTGGGCAGTCGTCCCCTCGATGAGATTGAGGGTTACGGTTGAACCTGGGGCATTGACGAGACGATGGCCTCAGATTCTGAGGTCAATGTAATTCCTATCTTTTTCAGAAATGGAGGGACTACTATGGACGAAAAGAAGAGAATGCACCCATGGATTCCTGAATTGGCTGAATTCCTCAGACAGGGAAAGCTGACACGCCGAGAATTCGTTCGATACGCAGCCTTGTTGGGTATGTCCGCTGGGGCAGCCAGCCAAATTGCAGGACTGACGAGGCCAAGAAAGGCCTTTGGGGCAACACCCAAATACGGGGGAACCTTGAAAGTCTCGGCCGCTGTCCAGAAGGTAACCCATCCGGCTCAGTTTTCCTGGATTGAACCCTCAAATCAGCTACGCCAGGTGGCCGAGTACCTGACCTATACGGACAGGGACAACATTACCCACCCTTACCTGCTCAAGAACTGGGAGGCTAGCGATGATCTGAAAACCTGGACACTGAATCTCGAGCGGGGAGTCAGGTTCAATAATGGCGATGAGTTTACGGCAGATGACGTCGTGTTCACCTTGAACCAGTGGCTGAACAAAGATGTGGGATCCTCTCTCCTTGGCATGATGGGAGTTTACCTCGACGTTACAGGGATCGAAAAAGTCAATAGATACCAGGTAAAGCTTCATCTCAAACAGCCGGAACTCGGTGTGCCGGAACATCTATTTCATTATCCTGCCCTTGTTTTGAACCACAAGACCTTTGAAGGAGACTTCATCAAGGCACCTCACGGGACGGGCCCATATACTTTAGAGGTCTATAAAGAAGGAGAACGTTGTGTGGTTCGGCGACGTAGCGATTACTGGCAGAAGGGGTTTCCCTACCTGGATACCATGGAGTTTATCGACATGGGGACAGAGATGGCCCCCCAAATCGCTGCAATTCAGGCCGGAGAGATCGACCTGATTGATGCCAGCGACAGCTCCCCCGTGAGCGCCTACCAGGCATTGAAGGACGATCCAAATGTCAATATCATCGCAATTACGACCAACCAGACCCGTGTACTCCGCATGCGGGTGGATATGAAGCCCTGGACCGACAATAACGTGCGGATGGCACTGAAACTCTGCCAGCACCGGGAAAAAATCTTGAGTCTTGCCTATATGGGGCAGGGCCTTCCGGGGCAAGACGTCCATGTTTCTCCTAAACATCCCGAGTACTGCGAGCAGCCTATTCCCAAATACGACCCCAAAAAGGCGAAAGAACTTCTGACGCGGGCGGGCTACCCCAATGGGCTGGATATCAATCTCGTTGTCGGAAGCGGCTGGGCGGATATTGTCCGGTGGGCCGAAATCCTCAAGCAGGATGCTGCCCCGGCAGGATTTAGAGTCAATATCCAGCCTATCCCAAACAGCCAGTATTGGGAAAAATGGACAGAAGTTGACCTTGGCATTACGACCTGGGCTCATCGCCCGCTGGGAACGATGGTTCTGAACCTGGCCTACATCGCCGATGACACGGGCAAACCGGTTCCCTGGAACGAGACCCGCTGGGTGGACTCGGAATTCTCTGCCCTTCTCAAACAGGCGAACGGGACGCTCGATCTGGAGGCCCGTCGGCAGATCTTCTGTAAATTGCAAAACATCCAGTGGGAGCGGGGCTCGATCGGATTGAGCTATTGGGTCAATTACTTCTTTGTGACTTCCAAGAGACTGATGGGGGTCAAGGGCCATCCAAACGGCTATATGCTCTTCAACAAAGTCTGGATTGCATAAAGCACGTTAGTCGCCAAAAAACGCCAGCCTGTCCATCCCATATCGCAGGGGAATATCTCTGGGCAGGCTGGCCCATTTAGGCTTCTCTTACCTTTCCTCTCTCGAAGCTGAGCTCAACGAAAGTCATGGCCAAATTCATCGTCAGGCGCTTCTTTCTTCTCCTTCTCACCATGCTTCTCGTCTCCGTTGCAGTTTTTCTGATCACCGAGGCTTCTCCTGGTAATGTAGCGCGGAATGTTCTGGGCGCCTTTATCACACCAGAGCAGGAAGTCTCTTTTCTCGCTCAGATGGGACTGGACAAACCCGTCTACCTTCGGTATCTCTACTGGCTCGCCGGGAGCGAGTGGCAGGCGCGCCGGCTAATCGGATTGCCTCTGAGGAGAATCACTCTAGAAGAGGGCTTCGAGGAATGGTGGGCCGTCGACGAGGACGGTGCCTTGGTTCGCTGGAAACTGGAGGGGGACAACCTCGTTGCACTAAGACGAGGGCCCGATGGCACGGTCTCCCAATTGAATGACAATGGCAGGTGGAGAACCGATAAGAAAGGCATCAGCACCTTTTGGGGTGTTGATACCCACAACACAGCCGTCCGATGGGAAAGAGGAACGGGTAGGAAGCGCTGGACATTCATTGTTGGTACGGGCTGGATGGAGAGTACGGGTGCCCCTGGCGAGTACATTCCTCTCAAGAAGGGTCTAATCCGGGGGGATCCCGGTCTCTCACTGAGAACCGGCCGACCTGTTTCGAAAAGCCTTTTCTTGCGTCTTCGTAACTCTTTAGTCCTTGCAGGAATCGCCTTTGTTATCGTCATGCCCCTAGCCTTGCTACTCGGCCTGATGGCAGGGTTGAAAGAAGGGAGCGTGAGGGATCGAACCCTCTCTATCGGCGGCATGATGTTTTCGGTGACACCGGAGTTTGCTACTGGAATCTTTCTGATTCTGATCATGGCCGTATGGCTGAAGCTCGTTCCAGGGGCAACCGTTTTTGGTGAGAAGGCACCCTGGGAGAGGCTCGACATGCTTATCCTTCCCGTAACAACTCTGACACTGATCGAGCTCGGCTACGTTCTGCGAATTACCCGGGCAAGCATGGTAGAGGCAATGAAGGCACCTTATATCCGGACGGCCTTCCTCAAGGGACTGCCCTACTGGCGGGTTGTTTTCAAACACGCGGTACGAAATGCATTGATGGCGCCGATTACTGTTATTATGCTTCATGTCAATTGGCTTTTGGGGGGAATCGTCATTGTCGAAGTCGTTTTCGGATACCCCGGCCTGGGCAAGTATCTGCTCGATTCCGCCCTCTACAAGGACATAAACGCCCTCGAGGCGAGTGCTATGATCCTCGTAACGGTAGCCGTGGGAACACAATTGGTAGCCGATATCATCTATACTTTCCTTAACCCACGCATCCGGTATCAATAGACCACACAGTATGTTAGAACAGTATGTGAGATGAGTTAATGGCAACCAATTCACAAGGGACGACACTGGCTATTTCCCCGACGCCACCCACCCTGATGGGTCGGATTGGCCACGGGATCTCTTTCATCTTCGCCTCTCGAACGGCGACTATCGGCCTTCTCATCGTCTCTTTCTGGGTCTTCGTGGCGATCTTTGCTCCGAGGTTAACCTCCTACACCCCTGTTGAGATAGATTGGAGAGCACCCAATCAGGGACCGACAGCCGCCCATCCTCTGGGAACGGATGAATTGGGAAGGGATTTGTGGTCGCGGTTGATCTACGGTGCCCGGGTCGTCCTCGTTATCCTGCCGCTCTCAGACCAAGCCTGGATTCCCGGGGGAACAGCCATTTGGGGAGTGTTTGCTTCCCTTGTGATCGGTGCCACACTGGGCTTAATTGCGGGATACCATGGCAGATGGATGGACGAGATCATTATGCGCCTTCTCGATGCCATGATGTCGGTTCCCGTCATTCTGCTCTATCTCATCATCGTTTCCGCTATCGGCGCATCAGCGGTGAATGTGGTTATCGCAATCGCCATTGTCGGCACACCCGGGATCGCCAGACTCGTTCGCAGCTTGACCCTCGATATCCGAACCCGCGAATACATTCGAGCTGCAGAGACCAGGGGGGAAAGCCCCTGGTATATCATGTTCGTGGAAATACTCCCGAATGCCCGGGGCCCTATTATTATCGATGCTATGCTTCGGGTCGGCTATGCGATATTCGCCATGGGAACACTCGGATTCTTGGGACTCGGCCTTCCCCCGCCGTCTCCTGACTGGGGAAGCATGGTTGCAAAAGGTAGAGAATTCATTCTAGCCGGCAGCCCCTGGGCAGCACTCTGGCCTTCCCTTGCCATCGCCTCGATCGTTGTTGGGCTAAACCTATTTGCCGATGGACTGCGAGAAGAGTCCATGCGGTACCAATAGAGAGGAAATTCAAACTGGGGATGAAATCACAGGTCCGAGACAAAAATCGTCACCATACGATCCTGGATGTGGATGATCTTTGCATCTCCTATGAAACCCGTCGGGGAGACGTGCCGGCGGTCCGCGGTGTGTCTTTCAAAGCTCACCGAGGCGAAACCATCGGCCTTGTTGGCGAATCGGGCTGCGGGAAAAGTACCATTGCATTTGGTATCGTCGATTTCCTCGGTCCCAATGGGAAGATCGTCGGGGGAAGTATCAAATTTCAGGGGAAGAATCTCGTTGGTCGTTCTGAAGAGGAACTACGTCAACTCAGAGGTAATCAGATTGCTATGGTCTACCAGGACCCCATGCAGGCTCTCAACCCGTCATTGCGCGTCGGAGAACAGCTTGCCGAGACATTGACCTTCCACCAACAGATCGGCAGAGACGAGGCCTGGGACAGATCCATCGAGATGCTAAAACGTGTCCATATGCCCGACCCGTCCAATGTGATGGTTCGATACCCCCATCAAATATCTGGTGGACAGCAGCAACGGGTCGTCATTGCCATGGCCCTTCTTAACAATCCGGTCCTCTTAGTCATGGATGAGCCAACCACGGCCCTTGACGTTACGGTTGAAGCCGCTGTTCTCGATCTGATTGAGGATCTGAAACAGGATTTTGACACCGGTATCCTTTACATCACCCATAACCTTGGCGTGGTGGCTCGAGTCAGTGACACGCTCTCGGTCATGTACGCAGGAGAATTGGTCGAACAAGGAACGACTCGAGAGGTCTTTAGTGATCCCCTTCATCCTTATACCCAAGGGCTAATGCGATGCGTCCCCAAATTGGGATCCAGTAAGGCGAGTGCAATTCTCTATCCGATTCGGGGCCGTGTGCCGCCTCCCGCCGAAAGGCCTGATAACGCATGCATCTATTCGCCCCGATGCGACTACGCCACAGACAAATGCCGATCGGAACGGCCTGAGCTTCGGCAGATCAAAAAGGGTCATTGCGCCCGCTGTATCTACGCGGAAGAAATCGACCGACATGCCTGGGCCCCGACTGCTGATGTCCTCAGCAAACTCCATTCCTCCGAACCTGCCGAGGCATACAGGGACTATGTACTCAAGGTCGAAAATCTCAAAACCTACTACCAGCAGGAGTCGAAATCTGTCCTCGACCTATTGGGGTTGGCGAGGGAGAAGTACGTCAAGGCGGTCGATGACGTGACGTTCGAGGTGCCCAAGCGACGAACCCTCGGAATTGTCGGCGAATCGGGGTGCGGAAAGACAACACTCGTAAAAGCCATCATTGGCCTGGAGAAAATGGACGATGGGAAGGCGGAGTTTCTTGGACTGGACATCGATGTACCCCTCGAGGAGCGGAATATCAAGCTTATTAAAGAGATGCAGATGGTCTTCCAGAATCCAGATTCCACGCTAAACCCATCCTATCCTGTCGGAAAACAGATCTCTCGACCTTTGAAGCGATTCAAGATCGTTCCAAAGAATCAGATAAGAGATCGGGTTATCAGCCTCCTTCGCGCTGTTCGTTTAGATGGGTACTATTACGAGCGGCTTCCTCGACAACTGAGCGGGGGCGAAAAACAGCGGGTGGGTATCGCCCGGGCCCTCGCAAGTAGGCCGGATCTGGTTATTTGTGATGAGCCTGTATCAGCCCTCGATGTATCGGTTCAGGCAAGTGTTCTTAATCTCCTCATGGACCTCCAGGAGGAGTTCGGTACAACCATCATCTTTATTGCGCACGATCTCAGCGTGGTCCGTTTTCTCTCAGATTATGTTGCTGTCATGTACTTGGGCCAAATCATGGAAATTGGTCCTGCAGAAGCGATCTATGCACCCCCTTACCATCCTTACACCGAAGCGCTGCTCTCGGCAGTCCCAATACCGGATCCGACGGTGGAGCAGAAACACATCCGGCTGAGCGGGCCGGTTCCGAGCGCCCTCAACCCGCCCCCTGGATGTCCTTTTCATACCCGGTGCCCCCGGCGATCCCTGCTAGCTGGCAATGGAGAGATCTGTGAAGCTGAGGTGCCGCCGTGGCGTAGACCCGAGACAGCGCATCGTATTTTCTGCCATATCCCCCTGGAAGAGCTGGAAAAGTTTGAACCCGT
>JABAOH010002437.1_pt1 | contig 30373 bp, 24 predicted proteins | sample 7062181 | NCBI WGS metagenome assembly JABAOH01 (sample SAMN14538630, study PRJNA623070) | marine sediment metagenome | biome: marine biome [ENVO:00000428]; feature: marine pelagic biome [ENVO:01000023]; material: deep marine sediment [ENVO:00002113]; isolation source: pool of 5 deep marine...
TCGCAGGCCGCCGGCACCGAGAACGCGAACGTCGTCGCCGCTCGCGCCGGGTTGGGCGCGTTCTGCGCCAGCGCGAAGGAGGCCTTGACGCCCGCGCCCAGGTCGACGCGCGCCGGCCCGTGGAGCGTCCCCTTGCCGTTCAAGTCGACGTCCTCGAGGTAGTACTCGTAGCTCGCGCCCGCTTTAACGGCGTCGTCCACGAAGCGGTACGGCGATTTCCCTACGATAAGGTTGCCGTTGATTTTAACGCGGCCTTCGTCCGAACCGCCTGCCGCCTCGCGGTAGAGGTTGAAGCCGGCGTGGTTGTACTCGCTGGCCGTGGTCCAACGCAGCACCGCCCGGCCGTCGCGCGCGTAGCCGTCNNAAGACGCCCTCGTGCTCCTTGCACGTCGGCTCGATAAGGTTATCGGGAGGACAGAAGCCGCCCTCGTAGCGCGTGTTGACCTCGAAGCACCAACCGTAGATCTTCTTCTTCTCCTTCGTCTCGCCGTAGTGGTAGTCTATCGAACCGCCGTTGACCGGATAGCGTAACATCTCGAGGGACGTGCCGATGCCGTAGCGGCCGCGGAGCTTGGTGTTCATGCCGTTCGCGACTTCGAGGAAGTAATCCCGCTCCGGATTGGGCGCCCTTTCGAGATAATCGTAACAATAGGGGATCAGTATATATTCGCCGTAGCTGTGATAATCGAGCGCGAACTTGAAGTTTACGTTCTTCATCAGGTTCCGGATGGCGGTGGTCTCGGGCTCGCTGAAAGCCGCCGGGCCGCGGTAGGTGCTCGACGAGGGGTTAGGGCTCGAGCCTCGGTTATCGTAGCCCCACTTGTAGCTGTAGTTGCGGTTAAGGTCGACGCCGTAGATGCCGCCGCCGTTGTCGCGCCGGTTCTTGCGCCACCAATAGGAGGGGTTGCCCTCGCTGTGGTTTTCGACGTATACGTGGCCGTCGGGGTTCGCCATCGGCATGAAGTAAATCTCGTAATTATCTACGTAATACTTGATGTCCTTGCTCGTGGCGTAGCCCTCTAGAAGGACCTTGATAAACCACAACGGTATCTCGACGGTCATAAGCTCGCGGGCGTGGTGATTGCCGACGACGAAGAGCCTTGGCTCCGCCTCGCTCTGCGCCGGGTTGTCCGAAATTTTCAAGTACCACATTTCGCGTTTTTCCCAGGTATCGCCGACGTCGTACAGCTTACAGATGTCCGGGTACTTGGCCTCCCGTTGCTTCAGCTCGTCCAACATCTCCTGGTAAGTATGGTAAAGGCCCAGGTCGGGCGGTAGGGCCGCGATGTTCGCGTACGCGTCCTCCGCGATAACCTCGAGCCGGTACCCGAGTTCCTGCAGGCCGGCCAGCTCCTCGGCGGAGGCGATAACGTCGACGTACCCCTCGCCGCCCGAGCAGACGTCCATTCCCGTGACGAGGATATCCCGCGCCACCGCCGCCGTGGAGTCGTAATAAACCCTGGCCCATACGGCGCCGGAGGCCGCGAAAGCCCCGACCGCCAACGTCAAGGCCACAATGATCGGAATCGCTCGTTTCATCTTTCACCTTCTCGTCTCGCGCCGCCTTCGCGCCGCGGTCCTTCTTAAATTTATACCTGATATATTATATCATATTTATCTTCCGACAGCCACATCGACAAACTTCGCTACCCGTTCCCCTCACATAAATCCAGCAATAAACCGGCGCGGCGGTTTTAAACCTACCGCCCCGGGTCGGCGGCCGCGGCCACCGGCGAATCCATCCCCGTATACTCGTACAACAGCTGCCCCGCCGTCGAATACCGGCGGAGGGCACCGCTCGAGGAAACGAACACGTAGTCGCCGTCCTCGTCCAACTCTACGTCCGTCGGGTACGAGAAACCCTTCAACGTAAGCTCGGCGACCTCGCCCACGGACCACTTACCCGTCAACTTGCGACGGAAGGCGACGAGCAAGCCCTGCTCGTAATCTACGACGAAAACGCTGTCCGCGCCACGCGCGGCGACGGCCGCGTACGGGAAGCCGAAGCCGGTGACCTCGGCGCCGCGCGCGCCCGCGGCGCTCACCCTAACGACCGCCCCCGCGTCTCTGTCGAGGACCCAGACGCCCCCCGACGCGTCCGCGGCCACGTACCACGGCGTCTCGAAGCCGCCACACGTCGCCAACGCGACGGCGTCGGCCTTGACCGCCCCGGCCACCTTCCCCGGCAGCTTTAAGACCCGCCGCCCCAATTCGTCCGCGACCCAACAATCGCCCGTCGCCGGCACCACCGTCACGGCGCGCGGCGAGCGGAAGCCGGTAACCGTCGCCAATACCGAGCCTTTCTCGCCGATCTTCAATACGCGGAAGTGGGACCGGTCCGCGACCCAGCACGCCCCCGTCTCCTGGTCCACCGCGATCGACGTGCCCCGCCTGACCAGCGGTTCCTTCCCCTCGCCTTCGCTGGTTTCGAAAAGCACCTCCCCGTCGCTATTGAACTTCCGGAGTTTATTCGCGTAGTAATCCAACACCCAGGCGGAGCCGTCGCGCCGGTCGACATCGACACAGTTCGGCTTCATAAAAAAAGGAAAATAACCGACCGAGAAAATCAGTCCGCCGTCGTAATCGTAAACATTGACGACGCTTTTGCGCTGGTCGATAACCCAAACGCGGCCCCCCGCCGCCGGCCCGGCCTCTTCGTCGCCGCAGCCCGCCGCCAACGCAAACATGAAAATCGCAATCAAAAATATCGAAAACCTTGCCGTCGCTCGCCCCATCGCGGGCACCATCCTCTTCATATAAAAGTTAAATCAACCTCGAGCCGAAGTCAATACAATTCCCAAGGTCGCCGTTGTGCGGGCGCGCCAATTCTACCATCGTCGGCTATTTCGCGAGGATTACGGCCCTCGCGAGCGTCAATGCGCTATATCGTTGAAGGCCGTTTCTCCTAACCACCTTCAACCCGCTTTCCGTTTACTCGCGCGGCCGCCGCGAAGCTATCAGCGCCTCCGCCGCCAGCAACAGGAAAACCGTCGCCGCGGCCGGGGCCTGGAGGGGCACGCTTGCCCGGCCTCGCCCCCGCGGCTCGTGGCGCGTCACGACCGCGCGCGGGAAGAGCCGCCGTAACTCCTCCTCGCCAATCGCCTTCGGGTTCGACTCAGCCGAAATAAACGCTCGAGCCGGCGCGAAATCCGGATACGTACGCGCCAACGCCCTCATCTTTAAATCTAAGACGAAGCCGACGAACGCCGCGGACGTATAGAAATTCGTATACTCCCGCCCGACCGGCGCGCAAATCAAGAAGACCTCGCCCTTCCCCATTCTGCGCGTCGCGACGAACGGCCGGCCGTCCGCGGCCGCCGCCGCGGCTTGCCAAGGCGCCGACGTCGTCAACGCCATAACGCCCGCCGCCCGAAAAGAACCCGCCGACGCGGCGTTGGGCAGAAACGCGGCATCCGCGGAAACCGGCCCCCCCGGCGACGCGAACTTACTCAAAGTCGTATCGTCGTCAAACCGGCCGCCGGCCGCGCCGTCCGCTACCACCGCGACGACGAAGCCGCGCTCCACCCACGAGCGCACCCGAGCCGCCGCCCGCCACGCCGACAACGACGTTACGTAAATCCCCGGCGGCGCGGCTAACTCGCCGGCGGGACGTTCCGCACCTACGGCGGCTAAGGCCGCTTCCCATAAACGCGCGCCGGGCGTCGCAGGCGCGACGGCATAAGCAACGTCCGCAGTAGGCGGGACGTACACCGTGGCGTAGTCGTCGAAAGGATACCCGCCGCGGCAACGGAACTCGTAACGGCGGCCACCGGGGACCGAGAACCGTACCTTCGCCCGCGCCGCCGCGGCGCCGTCCGCCACCGCTCCGCCACCCGCCTCCTCCACCGCCAGCGGCCGGGGCTTGCCGTATTGCCGTATGTCTAGGTTCACGTCGAAAGTATCCTCCGCGCCGGCGAAGACCTGGACGCCGGCCACGGCCGCGTTCCACGCCGGGCCGGCCTCCGCCCTCACGTCGTAGAAAGTTACGCTCACGCCGGAAGGCAAACCGGAGGCCGCCGCCTCGACGTTCTCGAAGGCCGCGTCCTGCATATCGGTAAAAATTGCCACTTCGCGCTTGCGGCCCTCGGCCCCGGCCTTGGCGCATAACTGGCCTGCCGCGGCCAACGCGTCGGCTAGGCGGCCTTCGGCCGTCGGGACCTTCGCCACGGCCCCGGCGACGTCGCCCAACCCTCTCCACTCGAGCCTTTTCGCCGCGGAACCGGTCCAAAGGACCACGCCGAGGTCCTCGGCGGACGCGGCCGCGCCGAGCGCGCGGACGTGACGGACCGCGCGCCCGAGGCGTTCGCCCTCCGCGTCGACGTACGTCATGGACGGCGAATTGTCTATGACGGCGACCACCGCGCGCGGCGGCGACGCGCCCCTCGGCGTAAAACGAGGACCCGCCAACGCCAACACCAAGAAGACGATAGCCGCGACGCGCACTACGAGCAGCAGGACATCCCGCCAGCTCGGGCGCCGGCGCGCGCGCCTCTCCTCGATAATTTTGAGCAATTGAATCGACGGGAACCGGAGGCGGAGGCGGACCCGCCTCTTTATAAGGTTTAATATTATAGGCAAGGCCCCGAGCGGCAAGAGGAACAAATAAAGGGGATTGAGAAAAGATAACATGGGGGGAGATGAGAGTTTACGTCAACGCGCGGCGCCGGCCGAGGTACGAAATTAGAACCTCCGCGGGCGGCGTGTCGGTGACGACCGGCACGTACTCGATATCGCGCGCGCCCAGCTCGCGCCTATAATCTTCTTTGAGGGCCGCCAACGCGTCGAGGTAACTATCCCGGAACCGGGAACCGTCGAGCGCCACCGTCTCCGACGACTCCATATCCTCGAACGACGCGGCGTCGCGGAAGGGGAAGTTCTCCTCCGCGGCGTCGAGGACGTGAAACAAGATGACCTCGTGTTTTCCCCCGCGCAGCGCGCGCAACCCCTCCAGCACGCGGCCGCGCAAATCCCATAAGTCGGTGAATATCGCGAAAAGGCCGCGGCGCGGCGCGCGCTCGGCGAGGGTGGCGAGCGCGGCGAATAAATCGGTGGTTCCGGCGGGTTCGGTTCTCTCCAGGACGTTCAAAATCGCACGGAAATGCTGCCGGCTCGAGCGCGGCGGCACGACCTCGCGGACGGCGGCGGAAAAAACCGCCAAGCCCACGGCGTCGCGTTGGCCGAGGGCGAGGTACGCCATAGCCGCGGCCAGCGTCGCGGCGTAATCGAATTTGGTCAACGGGCCCCCGGAAGGATAACCCATGCTCGCGGATGAGTCCAAGCATAAATAAAAACGGAGGTTCGTCTCCTCCTCGAACTCCTTGACGTAATAGCGGTCCGTGCGCGCGAAAGCGCGCCAATCTACGAGGCGGAGGTCGTCGCCGGGTTGATAGCCGCGGTACTCGGAGAACTCGACGGAGAAACCCTTGAAGGGGCTGCGGTGCAGGCCGGCATAAAAGCCCTCGACCACCAAGCGCGCGCGAAAGCCCAAGCCCTGTACCGCGGCCAACGTCAGTACGTCTACGAATTTCGGGAGAGTCATTATTCAACCAGACGCATAAATATAACGGCACAAGCCCCGCCGAACGTCGACCGGCCTATAGTCCCAATTCCCCGCGGACGCTTTGCATTCCCTCCAAACATAAACCCAAAAACTCCTCGAGCGTCAGGCCCAGCTCGGCGCAACTCGCGATCTGGTCGCGGTCGGCGCCCGCGGCGAACCTCTTCTCGTGAAATCGCCGCAATACGAAGGCCACGTCGCAAGCCGCGAGGGATTTCTCCGGATGCATAAGGGCCGCGGCCACCACCAGGCCCGTAGTCGGGTCCACCGCCCAGAGCGCTTTCTCGAGCGGCGTCTCGGCGTCCTTACGTTTATTATGGGCCAAGATGGCGTCGGCGACGCCGGCCGGCAAATCGACATCGCGGAGCATCTCGAGCGTGGTCGGGCCGTGGCGGGCCGGCTCGTCCTTGGTGAGGTCGTAATCGAGGTCGTGCAGGAGGCCGGCGAGGGCCCACACTTCCTCGTTCTCGCCCAGGCGCCGCGCGACGGCACGCATCGCCGCCTCCACGGCCAACATATGCTTGACGATGTTCGGGTTGCTCACCTTTTCGCGAACGAGCTCGAGCGCGTCGCCGCGTTCCATAACTCGACTCCCGGAGCTCTGCAAAGTTTTAACCTGTTTACAAGAGGACTTTCACCGCCGCGCCGGCGGCTTAGGACGGCCCTCAAGGGTTTCGGCACGCGACGGTCGTCAACGCAGCCGCCGCGGCCGCGAGCGCAACCCACATCATAATCAGACGGCCTAACCACATATCTGAATCCTTCGAAGTGCCGGCGACCGCTTATTAGTATAACGTTACGGCCGCCGCTAGTCGAGGTAAATTTTGCCTTAGGGCAGATGAGAAGTCCGAAAAAGAGTTGACAACTTGGCGCGAGAATTTTTATATGTATTAATTAAAAGGGGATCGACCTCGCTAAACGAACCATCAAGGAGGGTCACGCAATGAAGAAAACGGCAATAGTCACGGCTTTCTTACTGACGCTCGGAAGCGGTGCCCTAGCTAGTTCGTATCTGGGTAGCATAGTAAGTTCGTTCAACGCCTCGGTAAAAATAGGCGCGTTTACTTATTATCCGCTCGGGCTGGCGTACGACGGTGCCGACCTTTGGACCGGCCACTCCAGGTACGCCGCGGAATGGACGCTTACGGGCAGCCGGAAAAACGTGCACTATATAAACGCCGGCATCAATTACGAGACGGCGTACGACAAGGCGAATAATCGCCTTAACGCGATTAACAGGCTTTCTTCGGTGTATAGGATATTGACTATAGACCCGGGTTCCGGTTCCATTACGAGCTCCTTTCGGGTACCGTCGCCCCTCGCGGTCCCCCAGGGCTTAACGTTCGGCGCCGGCTACCTCTACATCGCCGATATGTATCAGAGTCGGATACTCAAAACGACGACCGCGGGGTCCGTCGCCGGGAGCATAGACCCGAAGGTCTTCGCGATAAAAGGGCTCGCCTGGGACGGCGACACCACCGGCGGCCCGTTCCTCTTCGCGTGCGTGATGGACGCCAAGCACACGATTCACCGTATAAACGTTGCGAGCGGCTCGGTCGTTAAGTCCTTCGAAGGGCCGAAGTTCACGGGCAACATTATCGGCCTCGCGTGGGACGGCAAGTACCTCTGGGCCTCCCAGAACTACACCGGCCAAGACATGTACGCCTTCCAATTTATCGCCTACAATCCTAACGTAGGAGTCGCGCCCGCGACGTTGGGAAAGATAAAAGCTTTGTATAGATAGTACGGCTCGAGTAGTAAAAAACAACGCCGGCCCTCGAGCCGGCGTTTTATTCAAACAAAAAACCGTATCGCCTACGGCTCGTAAGCCGTTTCCCAACCGGCCTGGGGAAAGAGCGCGGCCGAAAAGAAGAAAAGATACGCGCCCACCGCGGCGTCCACGTCGCCGTCGAGCTCTCCCTTGTAAAAGCCGACCGCCCTGAAGTTGGCATCCTGTACGACGCCCGAGCGGACGTAACCGACGGTCCGGAACGACGCGTCTTCTATCGTGCCGTCGCCGCGGACGTAGCCGACGGTCCGGAACCTCGCGTCCTCGACGCGGCCGTCGTCGCGGAGGTAGCCCAGCGTACGGAAGCGCGAGTCCTCGACGCGGCCCTCCGGCCGGACGTAACCCAACGTCCGGAACGACGCGTTCTCCACGCGGCCGTCGTCGCGGATATACGCCACCGCGGTGAAGCCCGCCCCCTCAATTTTGACGTCGGGGGCCGCGGGCCCGGCCGACACGGCGACGAGGGCCGCGGCCACGCTAACGACGAAACCTCTTTTCATACCTGAGCCTCCGAAATTTCTATCCGTACCCGCCAAAGAATCGCGTAGTAAAGAAACGACCCGGGCCGCGCTTAAGCGGCCGGCTCGACGAAGATCCCGCCGACGAAGAGGTTGCGGTCGCCGCCGGCGAGGTTTTCCGTGTCGTTATAATATTCCAACACTAGATGGTGATACCGGGTTGGCGCGGCGGGGATGTTCTCGGTCCAACGTATACCGCGTGCCCACACGTCGAAATTTGCCACGCGCTCGCCGTCCACCAGGACCGCGACGCGAGGGGGAATGCCGTTGGCGGGTTCGGGGTTTAGGCGGAACCCAACCTTGTAATCTCCGTGAGGCGCGGTGAAGAAACAACCGACGCGGCAGTCGTTGTACAACGCGAGCTGGTAACCTTCGGCGTCCAACTTTTTGTGTGGGTAACCGCTCGTGACGAGCGTGCACTCCCGAAGCGGCACGGACCGGCGATACGGATGGCGCTCGACGAGCAAGTCGTCTTTTAACCGGTAGACGCTGACGGGGTCGGCGGCGAGCGCGTACCCGATACCCTCGAAGAAAGCCACACGTTCGAAGTTGCGCCAGAAGCCGCCGAGGTCGCCGCGGGCGCCGTCCAACGAGCCCGGCCTATATTGTGCCCGGTCGTAATAACCCTCCTCGCCAACGTGCACGATGTAGTATATGGCACCTTTGGACGCCCAGAAGTCCACCGGCTTGCGCGTAAAACAATCGACCTTGATTATCTCATATTTAACCTCGTCCACGGGCGGCGCGTCGGTCTCGCCGCCCTCGGCTCGGGGGGCCTTGTTCCACACCTCCTCCACGATGACCGCGGGCCAGGGGACGTTCTCGTGGACCCAATTGGCGGCCCTCGTCCGAGGGTCCTCCCGGCCCCAGGCCCTTACGCCGTGCGCCGTCGTCCACGCCGGGACGATAAACGCCGCGGCGACTAAACCCGCGGGCGCCAAGATTTTCAGCGGCCTCGGCACGCGGCGCCGGAGCTCGGCCGCCACGGCCCCCAAGGCCGCGCCGAAGAAGAGGGCGAGTAGCGGGAAAAAGTCCAGCACCATCCTGGGCGTCCATATACGGTAGCGCGATATGCCCAAGGCGAACGCCGCGGGGAACAACAAAAAGGCCAAGCCGTCGCCGCGCCAACGCCGCAACACGACCCAAATTCCCGCGAGCGTCAAAAGGGCCGGGACGTACGTCGCCGCGGAATTCCAGTAGAAGCGCACCTCCTCGGCCCAGGGACGGCCGGTCGTCAGAGACTCGTGGCCGTGCACTTCGTAATACCAATAATCGAACGCGACGGCGTCCAGAAAAGGTCTCATCCGGAACAACGCCCCGGGCGTCGATATGAAGAAAGCCAAAACGGCCGCGACGGCAAACCATAAAAAATCCCGCGCAGGCCGCCGCCAAAGGGCCAGCGCTATAAAAGCCGCGGGAAGAAAATACGCCGCGATGTACTTCGTGCCGACGGCCAGGCCGAGCAGCGCGGCGCTCGCAAGTAAGTCGCCGCGGCCCAGCTTCTCCCGATAGCGAAAGAGAAAATATACGCCGGCCATCACCAACGCCGCGACGGGGATGTCTACGCCTATCTGCCGGCTCTCGGCTATGTTGACGTTGGAGACGGCCAAAAGGGCCCCGCCGGCCACGCCCCACCACGGCCGGCGCCATATCCGGGCCGCGAAAAGGTACGTAAACGCGACGGCCGCGACGCCGAAAGCCACGGAGATAAGCCGCCCCAATAAATAAAAACGGTGCACCGGCAGGTCCGCGAAGTTGACGAACTCCGCGGAGGCGCCCAAGGCCCGGAAGTAACTCACGATCGCGCCCAGCGCCTGGACGTTGACGATCGCGGAGGGGTAGCGGTAAAAGGATTCGGGCCACAGCTTGCCGCTGATTATCATCTTACGAGCCGCTTCCATAATAAGCGGCTCGTCCCAAAAATATATATGGGGCAAGCCGTAGTCTACGTGTATTACCCTGAGCACTGCGGCCAGGAAAGCCACGCCGGCCGCCGCGAAAGCGGCCGGGTGCCGCGACGCCGCGTCACGGACCCGGTTAAAAGCCCTCGGGCCGGGCGACGTTACCACTCTTACCAACCAGCGAACCAAATAGCTTTCCCCGAATATTTCGGCATCAACGTAGGCTCCGCCGCTGACCGCGCGGCGTTACGCGGGGAAGTTCCCGCGCTCGGCGCCCCTAGTAGTAGAACGTCTGCCGCATCATCTCTTCGCCGTCGACGAAGATTATAATCTCAACCTCGGTTACCGACCCCTCGGGAGGCAAAAAAAGTATCTTCACGGGCGTCTCCTCGCCCGCCAGCTCGACCTCCATCGGTTCCGACGTGGCGCGCGCGAGCGAGTCCTCGCCCGTCTTAGCGGAGATATATTTGTAATCCGCTTGAGCGTTAACGGCAACCGTGCCGGTTCCGCGGAGGGAAAAGTTTAGCTCGCCCTCGTCGTAAATTAACGCCGTAACCTCGACGGCGCCGGCGACGCTCGCGGCCCACAAGGCCGCGGCCGCGGCAAATAGCTTGCTCCTCATACCTTCAATTCACCCCGAAAAATATAAACCAAATATCGTCCTCGCACAAGACAATAATTAGAAAACCTTGACTCGTAACTTTTACTTTTACAGGGAAAAAGGATATCGCCTGATCTTATGTAAAAGCAGCTTTTGACAACAACCGCCCCGGCGGCTATAATATAAGAAAGACTTAAAAATGGCCGAACGAGGCAAAGAAATGCGGCGCGAAGCCGAGGCCCTTGCGGAAAGGGCGTCGAACCTAACCTTCCTCGGCCGATACGCACAGGGCCTTTCGCTGTACGAAAAGGCGCTCGCCCTCGAGCCCGGCTTCGTCCGCGCTCACAGCGGCCGCGCCGTGTCGCTGGCGCGAATGGGCCAGGCCGACAAAGGTTTGGCTTCGGCCAAGGAAGCGATCCGGCTCGACGCCGCCGACGCGCTATCGTATACCGCGCTCGCGTTCTGCCTACACCGCCTCGGGCGCGACAAAGAGGCTCGTTCCGCCTACGAAACGGCGCTAGCCAAGGGCCGGGAGGACCCGCGCGTTCTGTATAACTACGCGTGTTATTGGGCCGAGCTCGGCGACGAGGAAAGGTGCCGACAATTACTGACGCGGGCGTTCCAATACGTAGAGAGCGGCGACGTCGAACGCTCAAAAAAAGACCGCGACCTCGCCGCCTACGTCAACGCCGACTGGTTCAACGAGCTGCACGCCGCAGCCAAGCTGCTAGACGAAGGGGCTTCACACTTCCTCGCGGGCCGATACGCCGAAGCGTTGGCGGCCTTCGACCGTACGCTCGCAGTAAACGCGGCGCACGTACGGGCGCACGCGGGGCGCGCGTTCGCGTTGGCCCAACTCGGCCGCGCGCGCGAAGGCTTAGCCGCAGCGAAAGAGGTAATTCGCCTAAGCCCCGGCTACGGCCGCGGATACTCGGCGTTAGCGATTTGTCTCCACCGACTACGCCGGCGCGGCGAAGCCCAGGCGGCGTACGAGCACGTGGTCAAGCTCGTGCCCGACGACGCAAGCGGACTTTATAACTTCGCGTGCTTCTGGGCCGAAGTGGGCGACGGCGACCGGTGCCGGGAATACCTGGAGAAAGCGCTCCGTCACGACGACGGCCGCGTCGCGCGACACGCTCCCAAAGACCCCGACATGGCGCGATACCGGGAAGCCGACTGGTTCCGAGAGCTTATCGCCACGGCGAAGCGGAAAGGGCCGGCCGTTTCGCATAAGAAATTGCTTTAAAAATAGGTCAAACGCGGTAACGGGAACGGTTCCACGCGTTTCCAAAAAGGTGGTCGTCCAGGTGGCGGAAGATTGGACGGAGGAAGAAACGCGGCGGCACGTCGGCGAGGGAAACGACACTTGGGTCATTCCCGTCAACGTCACGGCTGACGCGGGGCAAAGGGTTCTCAATTTTTGGCACGTAGAAGACGTACTGAAACGAGCAGGCCGGATAGCCGTCGGCGAGTGTGATTGCCGGAAGAAGATGCGGCGGTGCGACCACACGCTTGAGGGGTGCTTGTTCACAGGCCCGTGGTACGACGACGCGGTAAAAGAGGGCTACGCGAGGCCGGCGACGCGCGAAGAGGCGTTGGCAATTCTCAAAAGGACGTACGACGAAGGCCTCGTATTAATTATGGCCGAGGCCGACGAGGGCCCTTTTAAAATATGTAGCTGTTGCCCGTGTTGTTGTTTGCAACTTGCCGGCCTAAAAAAGTTCGGCATGGAGTACGCGTTACTATCCTCGGGCTACGTCGCGGCGCACGACGGCGATCTTTGCACGAGTTGCGGCGCGTGCCTCGAGCGGTGCCACTTCGGCGCGGCTACCCGCGGCGACGGCGGCATCCGGCTCGAGCCGGAGAAATGCTTCGGCTGCGGCCTGTGCGTCGGCACTTGCCCTAGCGGCGCACGGAGACTTGTCGAAAAATAATCAAACGCCGCTCCGAAAAAAAAGCCCCGCCCGGGAGGCGGGGCGATTTTATTTTGGGAAGACGCGCGACGTTACATAAACCAATACGCGGCGCCGACGCAGATCGTAAGAAACGCGCCCTTATCCCTGGAATCCACTATGTGTTGGGCAATGTCCGCGGTGACGGACCAGCCGTCGCCCACCGGGAAGTCGCCGCCGATGGCTATATTGCCGCCGAAAAAGACGTTGCTGTCCTTATCCCAATAAACGCCCGGGCCCAAGCCTACGTACCCGGAATTCTCCCGCACCGGGACGCCGACGTACCAACGCACGTTCGCGTCGAAATTTATAAAGTAATCGTCGCCGATGCGCACGTGCTCCTTGGCCCGGAAGCGATTGTAGGCCAAAAACCCGTAGGCGAAGAACCTCCCGCTGCGGCCCAGCCTCGTCCCGTATCCGAGGGACCCGCTGAAGCCCTGGCGGTAGTTCTCGCGGAAGGCCGCGTCGTCTGGGATACCCAAGCCAAGCCCCAGCGCGCCGAAGTGCCGCAAATCGCGCTCGGCGGAAGCGGGGTTGATAACGGCCAAGCTCGTAATAAAAACCGGCAATGCGATAAATAACCGCCTCATAGCAAACGCTCCTTTCGCGAATTTAACCGTCGCCACGGGCGCCATCCCACCCGAGCCCCCTACTAGATCATCTCCGTTTATTTATAATATTAACACATTTCGACTTAGTGGGAAACGGCCCCTCGAGCGCAAGACGCCGACTCGCGCCGCGACGCCAAGCCGAAGGCCACGTTCTCGCGCACCTAAAACTCCAATACCGGGCTTACGACCACGTAATGAAGCATCGCGAAATTGTATACTTCCGCGACGTCCGCACCCCCCTCCAACATCCGGTATCCGCCCTTGACGGCGAAGTTCTCGCTGAGCCGATATTGAAGCGCGAGGAGAACGTCCTCGGCGCGCCCCTGCGGCGCGGCCAACGCGTCGCCGCCGAATAGAAGTTTCCAATCGTCCGCGAACGCCCAAGCGAGGCCGAAGTTGAACAGCGGCACGAAGCCGGTGTTGGTTATCTCGGCGCGGAGGCCGTCGCTCGCCAACGTAATCGCGGCGTCGCGGACCTTCGCCGTAAAGCCCACGCCGAACGTCAGCTTATCGCGCCGGACGAAATTGTAACGATACGTCGCGCGATACGAGTCGAAGCGGTACGTCGCCTCGAGGGGCGCGTTGGCCGGGAACTCGACGCCCTCGAAAAAAACGGGCCGGCCTATGGAACCGTGGGCGTCCAGCTCGAGCGGCGCCGCCAACAAACTTACCGCGTGCCGTTCGTTAAAAACGTAACCGACCCGTGCGCGTTGGAAAAAACCGGCGTCGGTTTCGAGGTCGCGGGACAACGATATGTCCGTGCCGCCCTCTTTCGGGACGCGGACGTCGTTGTAACCGCTGAAGACGGCGCCGAGCTCGACGTCGATTACCCACCGCGCCGACGCGGCCGCAGCGAGCGCAAATAACAAGCCCAGGGCCGTTGCCGTTACGATTCTCAAAAAATCACCCCCGGTAAATCTTATTTCGAATTGTCAGCCTCGATAGCTTCAAGCCCCGGCGACCGGGGGGCTAAACAAATCCCGACGCCGCCGATTTATAAAATTATATATAAAAATCGCCGCGCCCGGCCGGCAGGAACGGGACGCGGGCGCCCCGCCGGCGCGCGCCCGCCGCTACTTCCTGCCCAGCAAGTAGTACATAGGCGTCGGGCCGAGGGTGTGCAACGGCAAGGTGCCTCGACCCGCGAATTGGAAACGTTCGGCCAGTTGCTCGTACGCCGCCGCCGAAACGTTTATCTTTCCCGGTTCGCAAGCCTCCTGCAACCGGGAGGCGACGTTCACCGTTTCCCCCCACACGTCGTAGACCATACGCCAACCTTTAACCAGGCCCGCGATACACGGCCCGACGTGGATCCCTATTCTAACTTGCCAACCGCGTTTACCCACGAACTTCAATATGTCGAGCGCGGCCTCGGCGCACGCTTCCAGCTGGTTGGCCTCCGCGAACAGGCCGCCGGCGTACATGTACCCGTCCCCCACCGTCTTCAACTTCTCCAACCCGTAGTCCTTAACGACGAGGTCGAAGGCGTGGAAATACGCCGCCAACTTCGTAACCAACGCTTTGTGGTGGACGCGGGCGGAGATATCGGAAAAGCCGGCGAAGTCGACGAAGACGATGGTCGCGTCGGGAACCGAGCGCGGGACCGGCGTCTCCACCTTCTCGAGCTCGGCTATTACCTGCTCGGGTAATATATTTCGCAGCAACTCGTCGGCCCGGCGGTGCGCCGCCTCAAGCTGACTCGTCTTGAGTTTCAATTCAGCTCGGGTCCTTCGCTGCTCCGTAATATCCAACGCGACGCCTATCGTTAAATTGTACTCGCCCTTTTCGTCTTGCAAAGGCGTAGACGAAACTAAAATGTCCCTGAGTTCGCCGTCCTTCCGGCGCATCACAATTTCGTATTTAGTAGACTGCCCTCCTTTCTTTTTCTTTTCGGTAGTCTCCAACAACCTTGGAACCTCTTCCTCGGGAACTATTTGGCTTAAATTCATCCCCGTTAATTCTTCCTTGGTGTAACCTAATATATTGCAGTAAGCCTGGTTGACGAAAAGAATATTTTCGTCGCCGTCAACTACCGCGAAGCCGTCGTGGATCGTCTCGACCAAACTCCGATACCGTTCCTCGCTGCCCCTCAGCGCCTCCAAACTCCGCGCCCTTTTGATCGCCACCTCGGCCTGACGGGCGAAAACGGTCAACTTCTCCAGCTCGCCTTCGTCGTAAACGCCGCCGTCTTTGCAAATCGTTATTACGCCTAAGACGTCGCGGCCGTCAAACATCGGCACGGCGATGACGGATTCATTTTCGTCTTCCGCGGCGTCGGTCCCCGGTACGTGGACGCGGTAGTCGTCCTCGGCGCCGATATTCACGAACGACCCGACGCCGCTTTCCGCCACCCGCCCCGTAACGCCCACGCCCAACCTTACGTTGAAGGACAACACCGCCTCGACGCCCTTCCGCGTGTTCGCGTACAAAGGCTTAAGAACTCCCGCGTCGCGGTCCAACAGGTAAACGATACAGTCGTCGCCGCGTAAGAGCGTCATAGCCTGGCCGGCTATTTCACGCAGGACCGCCTCCAACTCGACTTCGTCCGCCAGCGCCAACGTCGTATGGTACAAACCGCGATAACGCTCCTCGCCCTCCCGCAACGCCTCCGCCGCCTTTACGGCCTCGGTCACGTCCTCGGTGATAACGACCGCGCCAACGATTGCCCCCGAGGAATCGCGCAAGGGGTTGATCTTGGTGTTGAGGATGCGCTCGCCCCTTTTCAGCGTTTGGTGCCGGACGCCGTTCCGCTCGAAAGGCTCGCCGCGCTGGAGCGCCCGCTCGAGCGCCGCGCCGAGGGGCTCTCGCGCGAGCGCCGGGAACGCGTCGAATATAACCTTGCCCTTAATCTCCTTCGAGTCCACGCCGAACTGCCGCTCCATCCCCTGGTTCCATATCTGTACCCGCCCCTCCTTATCCAAGGCGTATATTCCCACCTGCGTGCTCTCGATTATGTTCGCGGTGAACTCGCCGAAGTAACTCATTTCCCCCTCAGCGCGTTCGAGCTCAGCTGTCCGCGCCTCCAAGTGCCGGACGCGGGCCCTAAGTCGCTCGAGCTCCTTCAGCAGGTCCGGTTTCGCTTTCTCTTCGTCGACCATAAACGGCTCAGGCCAGGAGGCGCCGCCTTCTCGGTTAAACATTACTAATTTAATTCTATTCTAACATAAAAAGGTGCTAAAGGTAAACTGCGACGCCCGCCCTCTCGGGCGAGCGAGGTCGATAAAAAAAGGGAGGCACCGCGTTTTCCTTCCGACCCGGGATACGTAATTTTAAATGAAAACGGTTCGCTCCCGGCGCCTTAACAGAACGGGGCCCGCAAAAAGCGCGGCCTGCGGGACGCGAACACCTTTTCGGCTTTTAATTAAACCCGAAATCCTTTTCGCGGAACAGTTTAAGGCAAACGTCGACTATTTGAGAGTCGTACCGGACGCCCTTAAACTCCGATATCTCCTCGAGCGCCTTATCTACGCCCAGCGTGGGACGGTAAGGACGGTGCGAGGACATCGCCTCGACGACGTCCGCGACGCTCAATATCCGCGCTTCCACGGGGATGTCGTCGCCGCTCAGGCCGCGGGGATACCCGGAGCCGTCGAGGCGCTCGTGGTGTTGCAAGACGACGTGCGTTATGGGCCAGGCGAACTCGACGTTTTTCAGTATATCGAAACCGACCTGCGGATGGTTTTTGATGATGTTCAGTTCCAGCTCCGTTAGCCGACCCGGTTTACTGAGTATCCCCTCGGGGATAGAGATCTTGCCTATGTCGTGCACGGCCGCGGCCATGAAAATGCCGTCGACTTGACCGGCGGCGAGGTCCATCTCGCGGGCGATGGCGCGCGCCAACCTCGCGACGCGCAACTGGTGGCCCGACGTATACGGGTCGCGCGTCTCGACCATCTTGGACATGGCGTATATGGTTCCGTTCAGGCTCTTCTTTACCTTATCCAGAACCAACTCGCGGTCCGTGATATCTCGGACGGTGACGATGGCCGCCGGCCGGCCCTCGTACCGGATAATGCCGGAAGTCACCTCTATGGGAACCTCGCTACCGTCCTTCCGCAACATCGCGATTTCGAATATACTCGGCGCACCCTCGCCCGACATCGTACTCCTATGTTTCTCCAAGACCAACTCCCTGAATTCGGCGGCGACGAAGGGGGCGAATTCCTTACCGGTCAAATCGCGCGGGCTATCGTAACCGGTGAGCTGTGCCACCGCCTCGTTGGCGAACTTGAATACGCCGTCCTGGACGATTACCACGCCGTCGTTCGCTTGCTCGACCAAAGTCCGATATTTTTCTTCACTCTCGCGCAGAGCTTCCTCGTTCCACTTCCGCTCCGTAACGTTCTCGAGGACGCCGTCGATAAACGCCGCCTTCCCCGCCTCGTCCGTGATAACCCGGGCGCTGAGCGAACCCCAGAAGGCGGCCCCGTCCTTTCGCTTAAGTCGCACCTCGTAATCCGATATGGCCCCCGACGACCCGACCGCCTCGATAAAATGTTTACGGTCGTCGGGATTTAGATACAGGCCGGCTACGGGTACCTCGTACATCGCCTCCGGCGTCCCGTACCCGAACATCTTGGCCAAAGCCGGATTGGCAGAAAGCAAGCGGCCCGCGGGGTCCGCCGTCGTCCGGAAGACGCCAACCGGGATATTCGCCGTGAGCGTACGGAAGCGTTCCTCGCTCGTGCGGAGTTTCTCCTCCGTGCGTACGCGCTCGGTCACGTCTTCGATAATGACCACCGCCCCCGCGAGACGGCCCGAGGCGTCGCTCAACGGATTGACCTTAGCGTTTATCACGCGCTCGCCCTTATCTCGCGTTCGGTGCCAGAGGCCGGCGCGTTCGAAAGATTCGCCTCGCCCAAGCGCCGCCTTTATCGCCGCTCCCAGCGTTTCTTCCTCGAGGGCGGGAAAGGCCTCGAATATATTCCTGCCCACCAACTCCTTGGCGTCTATGTCGAACTGCCTTACCATCCCCCGGTTCCATATCAGCACGGTCCCTTTTCTATCCAGGGCATATATCCCGACGTGCGTGCTCTCTATGATATTCTTGGTGAACTCGCTGAAGTATTCTATTTTTTCCTCCGCCCGCTGGCGCTCGGTAACGTCCTCCGTAATAACTACCGCGCCCACGATGGCCCCGGCCGCGTCCTTCAGCGGGTTCACCTTCGTATTTATTATGCGCTCCCCCTTCTTTCGCGTCCGGTGCCGGAGGTCCGTTCGTTCGAAAGACTCCCCCCGGCTAAGCGCTCGTTTAATAGCCGCGCCGAGCGGCTCCTCGTCGAGGGCGGGAAAGGCTTCGAAGATGTTCCTCCCCGCCAACTCCTCGGCATCCACGCCGAATTGCCTGACCATCCCCTGGTTCCATATCAGCACGGTCCCTTTTTGATCGAGGGCATATATCCCAACTTGCGTGCTCTCAATAATGTTCTTGGCGAACTCGCTGAAGTACCTTATCCGCTTCTCGGCCCGTTTACGCTCGGTAACGTCGCGGGCGAAGACTATGGCCGCGGGGCGGCCCTCGTAATGGACGATACCCGCGTTCACCTCGACGGGGACCTTTCTCCCTCGCCGGTCCAAGATGGCGACCTCGAATATCCTCGGCGCCGTCTCACCCGCTATCGCGCGCTGGTACCTCTCCGATACCAATTCTCTGAACTGAGGGGCGATGAAGGGCCCAATCTCTCTACCGATTAACTCCCCCGGGTCATCGTACGAGCCGAGTTTCGCCGCCGCCCGGTTGGCGAACTTGATCCGGCCGTCCTGGACGATGATGACGCCGTCCGTCGCCTGTTCTACGAGCGTACGATATTTCTCCTCAGATTCGCCCACCGCCACTTCCGCCTCTTTACGGCCGGTAATATCCTCCAGGATCCCGTCGAAATAGGCCACCTCGCCGTCGGGCCCTTTAACCGCCCGCGCTCTGAGGGACCCCCAAAATACGGTCCCGTCCTTCCGTTTGAATTGGGTCTCGTAATCGGACACGGCCCCCGCCGAACTCACGGCCGCGATAAATTCTTTGCGCCCGTCGGGGTTAAGATGCAAGTCCGCTACGCGCGTCTCGTACATATCTTCCGGCCGCTCGTAGCCGAACATCCTGGCCAACGCCGGGTTGGCCGAGAGCAAACAGCCGCCGAGTACCGCGGGCGAACGGAAGATGCCGACGGGTATGTTGGCCTGAAGGCTGCGGTATCTTTCCTCGGACACCTTTACCGCCGCCTCGGCCTGTTTGCGCGCCGTCACGTCGCGGATTACGCCGATAAAACCGCGGGGCTCGCCGTCGGCGCCTCGGACCAAAGACACGTTGACGTCGGCGCGATAATAAGTACCGTCTTCTCTGCGTAAGTCGTACTCGATGCCGGTCCCGAAGCCCGTTTCCAAAACCTCCTGCAAACTTTTATACGCGCTGTCTCGTTGCTCGGGCTTTATAAATTCGAAAGCGCTCCTACCCACAAGCTCCTCGACGTTTTCGACGCCGTACAACGAGGCCGTCTGGCGATTGAGCGTAACGATGTTTCCCCTGAGGTCCGTCTGGACGATGGCGTCGGGAGAAGTTTCGACCAAACGGCGATAACGTTCCTCGCTCTCGCGTAACGCCATTTCCGCCCGCTTACGCTCCGTCACGTCGGTAACCATTGCCAACGCGCCGGCGTATTCGCCGTCCTCGTCGAAGATGGGCGCGGTCTCGAGAATGGCCCAGAGGTCGGCCCCGTCTTTACGGAGGAACCGGAAGTCGTGTTGTTCCACGATGCCGGCGCGGCGACGCTGTAAATATCTCTCCGCAATAGCGCGGCCCTCCTCGTCCATGAAATCGAATAAATAGCGCCCCTGGAATTCCTCCGGCGTGTAGCCGAACATTTGCGCCATTCTCTCGTTGACGAACGTCGTCTTGTTCGCGGCGTCAATAACCCATACGCCTTCCCCCGTCGTTTCTATTATGCGCCGATAACGTTCCTCGCTCTTGTGCAAAGCCTCCTCGGCCTGCCGGCGCTCCGTTACGTCGACGAAGGTAACCATAAAGGCCGGCTCGCCACCGTAATTAAATATTAACCCGGCGGCCTCTACTAACCTTACGTCCCCGTCGCGGCATAACATTCTGAGCTCAAACCCACGAGGCCCGGCGCCCGCCTTCACGTTTCTTATCACTTTGGCCGCTTTTTCCCGGTCCTCGGGGGCGACGAGGTCGAAGACGGAGCGACCCTCGAGTTCTTCGTCGGGCGCGTACTTTAAGATTGCCCGAGCCGCGCCGTTTATGAATAATATTTCCCCCTCCCGGCAGATCATAACGCCGAAGGGAGCCCTATCCACGATAGCGTGGTACTTCTCCTCGCTTTCCCGCAATACCTCCTCGGCCCGTTTGCGTTCCGCGACTTCGCGCTGAAGTTGTTCGTTCGCCGCGCGGAGCTCTTCCGCCCGCTCTCCCACAAGCAGCTCGAGGTGCTGGCGATGCTTTACCAATTCCTCCTCGGCCAGCTTACGCTTTATGCCCGAGGCCAGGTCCTGAGCCATCATTTCCACGAACGACATAGTATAAACGTCGGCCCTCTCGAGGACCATGCTGAAGAGGCCCAGTATCTCCCCCGCGGAGCGCATGGCGGCCGTCACTACGTGCCCCTCATCTCTCAAATCTTCGCGAATCGCGCCCCGCCAGTCGTCCCCTCCCAACAACTCGTCCGAAAAGACGGCACCGGCCGATTTAAATATCGACTGAACGTGGGGATCGTCGGCCGCTATCAGGCCCTCCCGGTCGTAGAAATGGGGATTCGGCCCAAACGACCTCTTGAGGGACAAGCCCCTCGCTTCCGCGTCGGTGAGGTAGATACCTCCCGCTACGACGTGCGGGTTATCGGCGAGCAGCACGGCCGCGGACTCCAATAAATCCTTAAGCTTAGGAGCCTCATTTATTGCTTTCGAGATCTCGTTCAACGCCTTTAGCGTACTTACGTGCCTTCGAAGCTCCGCCTCCGCGCCCTTGGCGTCGGCCTCGAGCGCCTCCAATTCTTCAACGCGGGCGCGCGCCGCGGCGAGTTCCTTTAACAATTGCTCCTTCGTCTTACGGCTATCTTTCATCGACGAGAATTCTCCTCGGGTTGTTTAGCTATCCGCGAACGATTCACCTCTAACACAAAAATTTAATATCGCTTACTACGAAGCGCAAACGAAAAACCGCCGGTACCTCGCGAACGGCGAAAACTTGAGGCTCGGCGGCCCCCCGTGGGGCGACTTTTTTTGGGTCACAGGCGAAGAAGGCAGCCCCGTTTGCGTACGGCGCGCCTTCGTCAAGGCGAACCTGGGAAAATTTTTAAACTCGAATAAATTATACCCTATTTTATTGCAAAAGAAACCGGAGCACTACTAAAGGCGCGGTACTTTTTGAAACGAAAACGGCTCGGCCATTCCTCCCCCTCTTTTGCCGAACGCTCGAGCCCATCGTCCACCCGCTTGGGCGGGCCGTTACCGGCCGGCCATAATTCCGTAAAAGAATAACGCAGCCAAGGCCAGCGCGATTAGGACGGCGAGCATAATCGCCACGGAGGCCGACCTTAGGCGGGGCGGCGCCGTACGCTCGCCCGCGGCCAGCTCGTCGACGTACTCCTTCGCCTCCCGCGGCGATATACCCGTGTGCGCCCGGACGACTTCGACGGCCTGTTTCTTCCTGCCCTCCCGCAGCCAGGCGAGGGCTTCCGCCTCGTACGGCGGCGGCTCGAGCCGGCCCGAGGAAACGTCCACCGCGTACGCCGCTCCGCAACGGTGGCACCTGACGACCGCGGCGGCCGCCTCGTAATGCAACGTCTCGCCGCAGGCGTTGCACCTAAGCTCGCCGGGTCCGACGCTCATCACACTCCATTATACGAAATAACGGCGCGGAGGCAAATAAAAAAGCCGCCTCGAGGAGGCGGCTCGAGCCCAGGGCCCTGAATCCCGTCGCCGGATTTTATTAGTCGGCTTTCGTTACGAGGACGCGCTTCGTACCCGCGCCCTTCGTCTCCGGGTTGTAGTAATGCAGCGTATACTCGTCGCAGGGGGGTAGAACGAAGACCAGCATGCCGCCGCTCGAGCCGCCGGGCGGCAGGTAGATGGCGTCGAAGGGGTCCGCGGCCGCGTACGTCTTTACGTTGTAGTTGACCGTATAGCCGTCGGGCGTCGCGAGCGTGAAGTCGGCGGGGAGGACCCGTTGCGTAATATCGCTCAGGTTTTTAATTAATACGTCGACGTGGACGTAGACCTTCCCGTCGCCGGCCTTCGCGGCGTCCGGCGGGACCTCCCCGCATATCTCGCGCACCTTGCGCCCGACGGCCCGGAAGAACGTGCCCGCCACCTCGCCCAAGTCGGTGCCCGAAGGCGAACCGGCCTCCTCGTTCGTCGTGGGTTCCTCCCTGGCCTGTAGCAGGCAGCTCTTGACGGCGACGGCGAGCGTCGGCGATACGTTCTCGAACTTGCGCATCTTCTCGAGCTCGGCGGCGCGCGCGAGCTTGAGCGCCCCGCCCTTCTTCTCCGCGGCGGCCTCTTTGGCCCCGACACCCTCCTGGGCGACAGACGCCACGGCGAGGACGGCCGCCGCGGCCGCCAACGCCACCAAATACGGTTTAACGTTCACTAAAAAACCTCCTCGGTTGTATACCCACGAGGTTAGGAAAAGCGGAGGGGGCTGTCAAGGGGAAAGGGAAGCGGCCGCAGGAAAAATCCCGGCGCCGTCCTACTCTCGCCGGCGGGTAAGCCTCGCGTACCGCCGGCGGGGGCGCCCAAGAAGAAATCGCCTTCGGGGGAAATAGAACGTCGCCTTAGCCTTAGAGCCTTCAACACGCCCGCCCTCATCGAACGAACGCTCGAGCCGGCCCCTCCGTCCCGGGCGCGCTCTTTCATTATTTTAAAAAAATTTTTTCGCGACCCTCGCGAGCAAGTACCAACCCTTCGCGAACGCCGTTTCCCTCGCCCGGACGTAATTGACTTCTAAGCCGCCGAAGCCGAGCTTAAATCTCGTAATGCCGGCCCAAGGGTGATTCGGCTCGTCTTTCGGGGCGATTCCCCAGAAGTCATAATATCTCAAGCCGCGTTCTTTCGCCATTTTAATCCCCGCCCATTGAAGCAGGTGCGGCGCCATCACGTTGCGGTACTCGTACGCGGAGGCGCCGTGCAAATAAAAGCCGGTGTCGTTATAGAAAGCCAAAATAATCGCGGCGACGGGTCGGTTTTCGTAAGTGGCAACCAGTAACTCTAACTGAATTTCGTCGGCGTCGGCGAAGAACTTTAAAAGGTTTTTATAATAAGCATCTTCGTGGCTTTGGAAGCGGTCGCGCTCGGCGGTTTCCCGGTTTAATCTAAGGAAATCCGTCGGCTCGTCCGTAGTACTGACGACCACCCCTTTCTTGACCGCCAGGCGGATATTATAACGGGTTTTACTTTTCATCTCGGCGAGGATTTCTTCTTCCTCTCGGGCCAAATCCAAAATTAAAGTGTTCTCCGGCTGCCTTATGGACCCGGTCGCGTCCCGATACTTACTATTCAAATATAGCCCCACGGGGCCCTCTTTAATAATCGCCGGGTCGAAACGAGCGAAGATCGCCTTTTCTCGCCTCGCGATCGCGCCGAGTTGCTCGAAGAACGTACCGATAACTTCGGCTTGCTCCTCGGCGGCCGCTGAGGGCTCGAGGATCGGCCCCCGCGGAATATAGAAGTAAGCTTTCCCGAATGGAAGGGGATGTTTTACCGCCAGGGCCGCGAGGAGGTAGCGGCCGCTTTCCTTGAAGGCGAGGTTAAAAACGTCGCGCCCGAGCGACTTCTGAAAATCGCCCCACGCGAAGGTTTGTTGAAACGGCGCGAACGGCGATTTTTTAATAAAATCGGCCCATTCGGACCTTTCCGCGGGCGATACCGTCAATAGTTCCATAGGATTTAATAAGGAAAACGCCGTCCCGAACCCGTTACGCTACAGCTTTCACCGCGGCCGCAAAGGCCAAAGTTAATACGAGCACCCAACGCGTAATACTTCCCACGCATCGAGCCCCTGCGAACCTTTACATATACCGAGAGGTTGGGTTTCAAAATCTAACAAACCCCCGTACGCAAGTCAACGTTCATATCGAAACCGGCCGCTTTAGCGGCCGGTACTTAACCCCATAAGGCCACACAGGAATGTATGGCCCACTTCAAACCGCCGGCTTCAGCCGGCGGCCGCCAGACAGGAATGTCCAGCCTACAAAAGATAATCCTGGCGGCGTCTAACTCTTCCAACGCGAGTGGCGACAGCTTTTATTTTATATCCTTGTAAATCGTCGAGCGGTGGCCGACGCGATATACGATGATCGTATCTTCCTCGAACCAAAATAACGCCCGGTAATCGCCCACGCGGAGCTTTAAAAGCCCTTCCAAATGGGGCGGCATTCCGGCAAGGCGCTCTACTTTGGCTTCGGGGTGTTCGGCGAGCCAAGCCAATTTATCGACGATCCGCTCGGCCACGGCTAGGTCCAGTCGGTCGAGCTCGGCGGCCGCACGGTAGGTAAACCTAACCCTTAGCGCCACGCTCGGCCAGCCGCTTCTTGATCTCGTCGAGGCTGATAAGCTCGCCGCGGAGGTGTTGCTCGCGGGCCTCCGTTAAAGCCGCTACCGACTCGGGGTCGTTTGCGATGAGCCAATTTTCAATATCGTCGAGCGACTTGGCACCGGCCCAAACTTCCGCCGGGATCTCGATTACGTCTTTGCCCTTCTTACCCACAGCGTTTCACCTTATATATTATAACGCGAGCGGACGCCACCTTACAATAAAAAACCCCGCCTTAGATAAGGAGCCGATTTTACGCGCTAAGAGGCCACACAAGAATGTGCGGCTCACACCACTAGTAAGGCCACACAGGAATGTGCGGCCCATACCAAGAGAAAGGCCACACGAGGATGCGCGGCCCACCCCAAAAGAAAGGCCACACAGGAATGTGTGGCCCACAAAAGATAATCCTGGCGGCGTCCAACTCTCCCAGGGGGTCGCCGCGGCGAAGCGTTAGCTCTTAAGCAGCTTTACGAAATCGGCGGGCTCGAGTTCGGCAGCTCGCGGTATCTTCCTCAACGTTCCCTTCTTAATCGTCTTCGCCAGCGGCACCGTTACGGGCGGCTTAGTATTGTGATACATCCGGACGTGGCTGCCCCGCTGGCGCCGGATAAAATAACCGGCGCGTTGCAGCGCCTTGACTACCTCCTTCCCCGATACAATTGGGAGCTCGGTCACGAGGCGACCTCGACCTCCTCCACGGTCACGTCGACGTCCTCCGGAAGCGCCACGCCGTCTTCCCGGTAACACTCGAGGGCGAGGGCGAGCGCCTCCTTTATGTTGGCGACGGCTTCCTCGTAGGTGTCGCCCTGCGAGACGGTCCCGGGGACCGCGGGGCACGTTACGACGAAGCCGCCTTCTTCGGCCTGCTCGAGAACGACCTTATATTTCGCCATACCTTTTCACCTGCGTTTATTATAACGCCGCTTAACGGCCGGGGCAAACGAAAAAGGGTGGACGGCCGTGCAAGGCCACACAGGAATGTGCGGCCCACTTCTAACCGCCGGCTTCAGCCGGCGGCCGCCAGACAGGAATGTTTGGCCCACCCCAGATATAGTAATCCTGGCGGCGTCCTACTCTCCCAGGGGGTCGCCCCCCAAGTACCATCGGCGCGGGCGGGCTTAGCTGCCGTATTCGGAATGGGAACGGGCGTTACCCCGCCGCCATGGCCACCAGGAATTTTTTCCGTGTCGTGCGGACGTGAGCTTTGATAATGCTGATCCGGTTCGTCCGCACTTCGGATATATTTTACATAGCACGTGAAAGGCGCACGGCGCTGCGTAGTCGCGGGCGTATGAGTGCGACTGCTATGGTCAAGACGAACGGCCTATTAGTACCGGTCAGCTAAACGCGTCGCCGCGCTTACACCTCCGGCCTATCAAACCGGTAGTCTTCCGGTGGCCTTCAGGGAGATCTTATCTTGAGGGGGGCTTCGCACTTAGATGCTTTCAGCGCTTATCCCGGCCGAACATAGCTACCCGGCGGTGCCGCTGGCGCGACAACCGGAACACCATAGGTTCGTCCACCCTGGTCCTTGCGTACTGAGGGCAGCTTCTCTCAAATCTCCTACGCCCACGGCGGATAGGGACCGAACTGTCTCACGACGTTCTAAACCCAGCTCACGTGCCGCTTTAATTGGCGAACAGACAAACCCTTGGGACCTGCTCCAGCCCCAGGATGCGACGAGCCGACATCGAGGTGCCAAACCGTACCGTCGCTGTGGACGCTCGGGTACGATCAGCCTGTTATCCCCGGGGTAGCTTTTATCCGATGAGTTACGGCCCTTCCATTCGGGACCGTAAGATCATTAAGCCCTGCTTTCGCAACTGCTCGAGGTGTCCCTCTCGCAGTCAAGCCCCCTTGTGCCTTTACACTCGCCGCGCGATTACCGACCGCGCTGAGGGGACCTTTGCGCGCCTCCGTTACCTTTTAGGAGGCGGCCGCCCCAGCCAAACTACCCGCCTGGCCTTGTCCCCCGGCCGGATTCACGGCCGCAGGTTAGGACTCCATTATGACAAGGGTGGTATTCCAAGGACGGCTCCACGCGAGCTGACGCCCGCGCTTCACAGCCTCCCACCTATCCTAGACAGGCCAGAACAAAATCCAGCGCCAAGGTGCAGTAAAGCTCCCGGGGTCTTTCCGTCCCGCCGCGGGTAACCCGCATCTTCACGGGTACTTCAATTTCGCCGAGTCCCCTGTTGAGACAGCGCCCAGATCGTTACGCCATTCGTGCGGGTCGGAACTTACCCGACAAGGAATTTCNNCCGACAAGGAATTTCGCTACCTTAGGACCGTTATAGTTACGGCCGCCGTTTACTGGGGCTTCGGTTCAGCGCTTCGCTCCCCGAAGGGAGCTAACGCCTCCCCTTAACCTTCCAGCACCGGGCAGGCGTCAGACCCTATACATCGTCTTACGACTTAGCAGAGTCCTGTGTTTTTAGTAAACAGTCGCCTGGGCCGATTATCTGCGACTCCCGAAAGCTCGGCGAGCAAGTCGCTTTACCTCCGGGAGCACCCCTTCTTCCGAAGTTACGGGGTCATTTTGCCGAGTTCCTTAACGAGGGTTCTCTCGAGCGCCTTGGGATTCTCTCCCCGCCTACCTGTGTCGGTTTGCGGTACGGTCGCCCGACGGTATGCTTAGAGGGTTTTCTCGGCAGCGTGGGATCAGCCACTTCGATTCCAAACGATCTCGGCATCACCCCTCGGGGGTGGCGTTGAAGCCGGTCCCGCGGATTTGCCTACGGGACCCCCCTACGGGTTTGCACCGGGACGTCCAACACCCGGATGGCCTACCCTCCTGCGTCGCCCCATCGCGCCCGTCGAGCGGTACGGGAATGTTGACCCGTTGCCCATCACCTACGCCTTTCGGCCTCGGCTTAGGGGCCGACTAACCCTGAGCGGAGTAGCCTTCCTCAGGAAACCTTGGGCTTATGGCGAAAGGGTTTCTCACCCCTTTTATCGTTTACTCATGCCGGCATCTTCACTTCGGCGCGGTCCAGCGGTCCTCACGAACCGCCTTCGCTCCGGCCGAACGCTCCCCTACCACCACGCCTCCGAAGAGGCCATGGTCCGCGATTTCGGCGGCTGGCTTGAGCCCCGCTACATTGTCGGCGCGAGAAAACTCGACCGGTGAGCTATTACGCACTCTTTCAAGGATGGCTGCCTCTAAGCCAACCTCCCGGTTGTCTGAGCTTTCGCACTTCCTTTCCCACTTAGCCAGCACTTAGGGGCCTTAATCGACGGTCTGGGCTGTTTCCCTTTCGACCACGGAGCTTATCCCCCGCAGTCTGACTCCCCGGGTGGTGGCGGACGGTATTCGGAGTTTATCTGGGTTTGGTACGGCAAGCCGCCCTAGCCCAACCAGTGCTCTACCCCCGTCCGTTAACCCCGGAGGCTAGCCCTAAAGCTATTTCGGGGAGAACCAGCTATCTCCGGGCTCGATTGGCGTTTCACCTCTACCCACAGCTCATCCCCCCAGTTTTCAACCTAGGTGGGTTCGGGCCTCCACGCACTTTTACGCGCGCTTCACCCTGGCCATGGGTAGCTCGCCCGGTTTCGGGTCTACCGCCTGCGACTGGTCGCCCTTTTAAGACTCGCTTTCGCTGCGCCTCCGGCCTCTTGGCCTTAAGCTATCGCCGCAGACGAGTAACTCGCCGGCTCATTATGCAAAAGGCACGCAGTCACCGCCGAAGCGGCTCCTACACCTTGTAAGCGTACGGTTTCAGGTACTATTTCACTCCCCGCACTGGGGTACTTTTCACCTTTCCCTCACGGTACTAGTTCACTATCGGTCGTCAGCGAGTATTTAGCCTTAGGAGATGGTCCTCCCAAATTCGGACAAGGTTTCACGGGCCCCGTCCTACTTGGGTGCCCGGACCAGGAAGCCTCGATCGCTTATGCCTACAGGGCTTTTACCTTCTCTGGCGCAGATTTCCATAAGCTTCGGCTACCGACGAGGTTTGTAACTTCCCGAGGGTTCCGCCGAACCCTCCGTCCGGGTCCCACGACCCCGCGCGCGACAACGGCGACGGCCTTTAACGCCGCGCACGGTTTGGGCTTTTCCCTTTTCGCTCGCCGCTACTGGGGGAATCGTGGTTACTTTCTCTTCCTGCGGTTACTGAGATGGTTCAGTTCGCCGCGTTCGCCGCGACGCCCTATGTATTCAGGCGCCGCTGACCGGGTATGAACCCGGCCGGGTTGCCCCATTCGGAAATCCCCGGATCACGGCCCGCTTAGCGACTCCCCGGGGCTTATCGCAGCCGGCCACGTCCTTCATCGCCTGCTGACGCCAAGGCATCCACCGTACGCCCTTAGTATCTTGACCATAGCATGCTTGTGGACAAGATAAGGGGTTACCCGCGACTATCGTCAAATAGTCGCCGTGGCCTTTCACGTGCTATGCAGTTGTCAAAGAGCACAAATACGCCCCGCGAGCCGACGTCGCCGCCGGCCCCGAGCCGTCTTATTTATAACATAGGAGAGCCGGTAAGTCAAGGAAATTCGTATGAAATTATAGGGAAAACCGGCCCTTCGGGTAGGACGGGTAGCGGGGTACACCAGTACGCCCCTACGACGCATCCGCTGTATTTATCGCGCGTTCGGCTCCTACCTAAACAACGCCTTCACGCGCCCGACGGACGTCGGCGCCTCCCGCTGCCAGATGCGTGGGCAGTGGATCTTGTAGACGATGTACGGCGGGTTGCCGGTGTTGCTGACGTACAGGTAGTTGTTCGCGTACGCCGCCCCCGCCGGCGAATAACAATTTATGGGGAACGAGGTCACGAGGGAACCCGCGGTCGTATACGCGTACACCGCGGAAGGCCGGGACGCCGGGAACCAGATGACGCCGTTGCGGTAATCCCACGCCGGGTCCCTGAAATATTTGGGTAAAGCGAACGAGCTGAGCAGGCTGCCGGCGGTCGTGTGGCGCGTCGAGAGGTAGGGGCTCGAGCCGCAGCTTATTATGGCGGCGAGGGTGCCCGGCCGCGTAGGGTCTCCCTGGCAGGCGATGCCGCCGCCGAGGGAGTGCTGCGTAACCGGAAAGGAAGAGTAGATGCTGCCGCTCGAGGCGTCGCACCGGGCTACGTACGGCGGGGTGCGCCGGCTTATCCAGAGGTAGCCGCCGTATTCGTAGCCGAGGCCGGTAGTATCGTCGAGGAAAGGGGACTGGAAAGAGCCCAGGTTGCGACCCGTAGTAGAGTCGAGGCGGAAAACGTGGAACCACGGCGGCATGTACCGGCCGTAGCAATATAAATACACCGAGTCGCCGCTGGCCGCGAGCGCGCTCGGGTTGTACGCCGGCGAATTGAAGGACGCGACGATTTGGCCGAGGTACGCGCCGGCGGGTGCAGCCGCGCCGACCAAGGCCGAAACGAATAACGAAACGACCTTCATCTCGAGACCTCTCCTAAACGAAGGGGAAACTACTAATGGAATATACCGCTTGCCCCCGTTTAAATCAAGTTATATAACGGCCGTAAAAAAAACCGCCTTTTGACCGGCTACGCTCGGCATCCTACAACAACCCGAGGAACTCTTCGACAGTCAGGCCCGCGTCCCTAATTACGCGACGGAGGGTCCCTCTTTTGACCGGCTTACGTGCCGGCAGGGTAAGTTTTATCGGGCCCTCGGGCGTCTCCTTTTGGAGCCGCATATGCCCACCCCGCTGCCGCACCACTAAAAAAACCGCGCTTCCGTAGCGCGCGAATTATTTCAAGATAGCTCAGCGCCGGCAACCGCGTCATAACGTAATGTCCACGAGCTCGTACTCGGCCTCTATAAAGAGGTCATCCTCCACCGGCTCGAGGTAAAGGGCGAACGCCTCTTTAATATTTTCGAGCGCCTCCTCGCGCGTATCGCCCTCGCTGATGCACCCCGGCAAGGCCGGGATGTACACGGTGTAGCCCCC
>JABAOH010003199.1_pt2 | contig 30369 bp, 26 predicted proteins | sample 7062181 | NCBI WGS metagenome assembly JABAOH01 (sample SAMN14538630, study PRJNA623070) | marine sediment metagenome | biome: marine biome [ENVO:00000428]; feature: marine pelagic biome [ENVO:01000023]; material: deep marine sediment [ENVO:00002113]; isolation source: pool of 5 deep marine...
TTATTTTTGCTTTTTTGATTGCTTTATTCGGCTTTCTACTCAGGTTATGGCACTTAGCTGATGTTCCTCCCTCACTTCATTGGGATGAACCTTCATGGGGTTATAATGCCTATTCGATTTTGAAGACTGGTCGAGATGAGTATGGCAATTTTATGCCCTTTTTCTTTAAGGCTTTTGGTGATTACAAGGCGCCAATTTACATGTATCTTACGGTTATCTCTGTGGCTGTTTTCGGTTTGACCGAATTTGCGGTCAGGTTTCCGGCCGCTCTTTTCGGAGGTATAAGTATTTTGGTTATCTACTTTTTTACTCAAGAGCTATTAAAAGATTTTAAGGGAAAAGAGAAGGTAGCTATTTTGGCCAGTCTTGTTTCAGCTCTTTCGCCCTGGGACTATCATTATTCTCATGCTGCCTGGGAAATTAATATTCTTTTGGTCCTTCTTCTTTTAGGAATAATGTTTTTTCTTAAATTCGAGAAAAGGAAAATTCATTTTCTCTTTCTGTCAGAAGTCTGTTTTGGTTTGTCTTTGTACGTCTATAATGCAGCCAAATTATTAATTCCTCTGATTGTTGTGGCTTTATTGTTTTTGTCTAGAGAAAAATTAAAAAAGGTTTCTCTGAGAAATTATCTTTTTGCTTTAATAATTGGAGTGATTATTATTTTCCCTGTTTTTAAGGTTACTTTTTTGGGTGGGGCTGGAGGAAGGTTGAGATTAATGAGCGTCTTCTCTTATCCTCGGTCTAATAAAGAGATAATGGAGATTACTAAAGAGTCAGGAGTAAGCTCGGAGAGTTTGGAGTATACGACTTTTCATGGAAGTTTTAATTATTATCTAAGAGGCGTTTTGGGGAGATTTGTCAATCATTTNNGTTTTAAACTTTCTTGATCTCATTTTCTTGCCCTTAGGAGCTTATTATTTAATTAGTCAGAAGATTAAAAACAAAGGCTTGATTTGGTACCTCCTTTTGGTTACTCCTCTGCCTTCGGCTTTAAGCAGAGATATTATTCAAGCTACGAGGAGCTTTTTTATGGTTATTCCTTTAACCATTATCAGTGCCTTAGGTATCTATTTTCTTTGGCAGGAGATATTGAAGATGAGAGTAAAACGGTTATTGCAATTTGGTTTTCTTGGAGTCTTGGCGGCGGGTTATGTTTTTAGTTTTATTTATTATCTAGATATGTTTATTGTTCATTTACCTGTTGAAGCTTCTCAGTTTTGGCAGTATGGTTATAAGGAAGCGGTTGAATATGTGGCTGAAAATGAAGATAACTATCAAGGCGTGATTTTTACTCAAAAGTATATGCAGCCCTACATTTATTATCTCTTTTACACCAAATATAATCCGGCTAAATACCAGGCTCAAGCAGAATTGACTGAGGATCCTGAGGGTGTTGATGTTGGCATGGTCGAGAAACTAGACAAGATTGAGTTCAGAAATATCTATTGGCCAAGAGATCGATATCTGAAAGATTACTTGTTTGTTGGTGATCCTTATGAATTGCCTGAGAAAGACATTATCCCTGAGGAATCAAAATTGATTAAGAAAATTGAGTTTCTTAATAAAGGGATGGCTTTCCATATTGTTGAGACAGTGGAATGAAGAAAAAACTTAAAATTTTTCTATTTTTAATTATTCTCTTGGCAACTTTTCTTCGCTTTTGGCAGATAGATAACTATCCAGCTGGTTTTAATGCTGATGAGGCCTCTTATGGCTATAATGCTTATTCCTTGATTCTGACTGGAAAAGATGAACATGGAGAGAGTTGGCCTATTCACTTAAAGTCTTTTGCTGACTACAAGCCAGCCGGAACAGCTTATCTGGCGATTCCTTTTATCAAATTATTCGGTTTAAGGGAGATAAGTGTTAGATTGCCGTCTCTTTTAGCCGGAGTGGCCTCGATCTTGATTCTTTTTCTTTTGATTCAGGAGTTGTTTGGCTCTTATCCTTTGTCATTGATTGCTTCTTTCTTTCTCTCTATTTCTCCTTGGCACATTCATTTTTCCCGAGGGGCCTGGGAGTCAAATCTGGGGACAACTTTTATGCTTTTGGGGGTTTGGTTATTTTTAAAAGGTCTTAAGAAGCCAAAGTTTTTTATTTTTAGTATTTTCTCTTTAGCCTCTTCTATGTATACTTACCATACTCCTCGGGTGGTAATCCCTCTTTTAGGGTTTTTCTTAATCATCTTTTTCCGAAAACAAGTCTTTAAACATTTAAAGTGGGTAGTTATTTGTGCTCTAATCGGGATGGTCTTGATTACTCCTCTCGTATTGAGTTTCTTTGGGCCGGCCGGTTCAGCCAGGTTTTCAGGGGTGAGTGTTTTTTCTGATGTTGGTCCGGTTTGGCGGGTTAATCGTCTTCGGGGAGAGCATCCGGATATGACGGCTGTCTCAGTAAAGATTTTACACAATCGGCCAATTATCTATGCTTTAAGAATTGGTCAAAACTGGCTTTCTCATTTTGGGGGAACTTTTCTCTTTGTCATGGGAGACGGAATCAAAAGAAGTAATCCTCCGGAAATGGGTGAGTTGTATCTCTTTGATTTTATTCTTATCTTGGTTGGTCTTTATTTCTTGATGAAAATTCGGCCTAAGAATTATCTCTTTGTCTTTTTCTGGTTGTTAGTCGCTCCGATTGCTGCTTCTTTGACTTTTCAATCACCCAATGCTCTAAGGGCTCATAATCTGGTCATTCCTTTGGTGATTGTTTCTGCTTATGGGTTTTATCATTTATTAATCTATCTTAAAAAGAAATTCTCTTTATCTCTTTTTGTTGTTTGTCTTATCTTTTTTATTCTATTTATTTCTTGGAATACAGCTTATTATCTCCATCAATACTTTATCCACTACCCCAAGGCCTATCCTGAAGCTTGGGAATACGGGATTAGAGAGTTGGTGGATTATTTATGGCCAATCAGAAATAATTATTCTAAAGTTTATGTGACTGAACAATATGATCAGCCCTACATTATTTTTCTCTTCTATCTTCAATATCCGCCAGAGAAATTCCAGCAAGAAGTAAAGTTAACTCCCAGAGATAAATTCGGCTTTTCAACAGTTCGGGAGTTTGATAATTTTCATTTTGAAAACATTAATTGGGATGATTTCAGAGATAGGGAGAAAGAAAATATTTTAGTTTGTGGAACTGATGAAGAGATTCCTGACCAGGCGGGAATTGTTAAAGAAATTGCTTTCTTAAATGGTGAGCCAGCTTTTCAGTGCGCGGAAATAAAATGAAACTTTCAATTGCTTTAGCGACTTATAATGAGGAAGAAAACATTGGCCGTTGTCTTGAAGCGGTTAAAGATTTGGGAGAGGAGATTGTTATTGTTGACGGTTCTTCAACTGATAAAACGGTTGAGATTGCCAAGAAATATGGGGCTAAGGTAACGGTCACTGATAACCCGCCGCTTTTTCATATCAATAAACAAAAAGCTCTTGATCTTTGTCGGAGTGAATGGATTCTTCAACTTGATGCTGATGAAGTGGTTACTAAAGAACTGGCCCAAGAAATCAAAAAGACCTTGAAGGCATCGGCCAAAAAACTAGAGGAAAGGCGGCTTGACCCTCAGAAGAAGAAATTATTTTTAAAACACCAGCAGTTGGTGGAAGAGAGAGACGGAAAAGTGGGAACAAAGACAGGAGAAATTGTTGCTTTTTGGGTGTCGCGGAAAAACTTTTTTCTTGGTCGATATTTAATACATGGCGGAGTTTATCCTGATGGCGTCATTCGGTTGGTAAAAAAGGGTAAGGCGAAGTTTCCTTGTAAAACTGTTCACGAGCAGATTGAAATTAAAGGGAGAACGACTTGGTTAGAGAATAGTCTTATTCATTATGATTCGCCTACCTTTTCTCGTTATTTAGAAAGGGCTGATAGATATACGGATTTAATTGCCGACGAATTTTATAAGCAAGGAGTTAAGTTTAATTATTTAAATCATCTAAATTATCTTTTCCTGAAACCTTTCCAGGTTTTCCTAAGTTTATTTTTCCACCACAAAGGGTTTTTAGATGGTTTTCCAGGGTTTGTCTGGGCGCTTTTTTCTGGTTTCCGTTATCCAATTGCCTACATAAAGTTTTGGGAGAAGAAGAGATTAAAGAAGTAGTCTTTTTTCTACCTTTAATCTGCCACTGGTAAAGGTTTTAAGTAATTTGGTTTCCTTTTCTAATTTTTGGTACCAGTCTTCTTGATATTGGGGGGTGACTTCATCGGGTTCAATGATGACAAAGAACTCTTCTGTTCTTTCTTCTGAGGGAAGATAGCCATATTTCCTTTTTCCATAAGATTCAAAGAGATAAGTCCAGCCTTGGGGTAACCAATAGGGAAAGGTGTAATAATCAAAGTAAAATTCTTCTCCTTTTGCTTCTTGGTAGACAAAGTCAATGATTTTTTTCTGATCACCAATAAAAGTGTATTGGTAGGCGCGGAAGAAGAAGTTTTTATTTTCGGGAATTGTTTCTAAATAGTAATTAAAATTAGAGACTAAGAGGAAGATGAGGATGATTATGGCCAGAAATTGTTTTTTGGTAAAGGTGATTGTTTTTTCTAAGAAAAGACCGATGAGAAGAAAAAAGGCTGGTCCTAAATGAATTAAAGTCTGAGACATGGGAACTGTTCTCAGGGGAATTAGGAAAACAAGAGGAGAGAAAATCCAGATGAGAACAATTTTGGCAATTTGTTTTTTTCGTTCTAAAAAGGCGATTAAAAGGAGAAGGGGTAAGAAAATCTTGGTTATTAAGGGAAATGAAGGCAGAATTAAGAGAGTAAATTCTCTTAGGCCGACTCGATAGAGTTCCTTAAGGAAGGCAAAAGAGATTGGTTGACTGGCTTGAGTTGTTTTGAAAAAATTCAGAAAGCTCTTACTGAGAATTTGGTGATGTCGGAAATCAAAAAGAAGATAGGGAGAAAAAATTAGGAAAAGGATTAAGGCTGATTTTAGAAGGAAGAGTAAATTGATTTTTTTGAAGTTAATAAAATAATAATAAATTAAAACAGGAGTGAGGAATAAGGCTGAAGCTAATTCGAGGTGAAAAATTAGCCCCCAGGTGATGATAATGATTGGAAAGTTTGTTTCTTTGAATTTTTGGCTGAGAAAGAAAAGAAGGAAGATTGAGAGGGGGAGAACCAGAGAGGGATTAGAAAGCCATCTGGAAAAGACAATTGCCTGAAAGCTTAAGGCAGAGATTAGAGCAACTGATAGTCTTGAGATTAGAGTTAACTCTTTTCTAGCTGTAAAAAAGAGAAGACTGGCGCCAAGAGAGCTTAGGAAGCAGATAAAAAGACTGGCGATGATTGGATTACCTCTTCCAAGGAAGTAGGGAATGGCCATCAGATAATAATAAAAAGGACCATGGAAAATGCCTTCGAGGTCGGTTTTGGGGCCAATTAAGGTCAGTTTTTTGAGTTCAATAATGTCTTTGATTACCCAGGCGTCTCGACCTTGTTCCCAGCCAAAGAAGAGGTTGTTATCTAATAAATAAATTCTAAGAAAAAAAGTTAAGAGAAAGATTAAAAAAGGAAGAGTAAATTTTGGTTTTAAGAATTGCTTAAATTTCTTCCTCGCAAGCCTCATCCTGTCTGTTATAATAGCATAAAGTGAGGAAGTATTTTCAACTTAAATCTTTAGAACAAAAGCTTTTTTATTTTATCCTGTTTCTATCTTTTTTTGGTTTGGTTCTGAGAATCTTGTTTGTCTGGAAACACTCAACTGCTTTTACTTATGATCAAGCCAGGGATCTTTTGGATTTAAGAGAAATGATGGTTTTGAGAAAACCTCGGTTAATTGGGGCTCATACCTCGCTTCATGGCGTCTTTTATGGACCTTTGTGGTATTGGCTGGCTTTTCCTTTCTACTTTCTTACTGGCGGTCATCCTTTGACCACTCTTGTTCCTCTTATCTTGTTTTCTTTTTTAATGCCCCTGATTTTCTTTTTGTTAACAAAAGATAAGCTTTTGGGTTCAGTCCTTGGGGTAATTTATATTTTTTCTTCTTCATTTTTTTCTCATTCAATTGTTGCTCTTAATACGAACCCAATCATTTTTCTTACTCCCTTGTTTTTAATTTCTTTGATAAAGTTTTTTCAGAGCAAGAAAAGAGTTTTTTTGTGGTTAGCTTTATTCTTGATTGGCGTTTCTTTTCACTTTGAACCGATTATTGGTCTTTTTTGGTTGCCGGTTTTTGTAATCTCTGTTTTGCTTTTTAGAAAGTTAGGTTTGGTTTGGAAAAATAAATTGGCAGTTGTTTTCTTTTTAATGCCTTTTGTTCCTCAATTAATTTTTGAATTTCGCCATGATTTTCTTCAGACCAGGGCTTTTTTAAGGTTAATTAGTGGTGGCGGGAGTTCATTAACACCTGGAGAAGGAGATTTGATTGCTCGTTTTTTTGATCGGTTGAAGATTTTTGAAGAGACTTGGTTCTTTCAGAGTGGCAATAATTTGATTTTGGCTGGTCTTTTTTTGGTTTTGATTTTAGTTTTGTTTTGGAGATTGAGAAAAATAAAAAAGATTAAGAAAGAGAGTGATTACTTTGGTTCGTTGACTTTGGTTTCTTTGGTTATTGTTTTTCTGGGTTTTGTTCTTTATCCTTATGCTCTTTGGCCTTGGTATTTGGGTGTGGTTGATGCTTTAATCCTTACTTTGATTGGTTTGGGACTCTGGGCGCTTTTTTCTTTTGGGAGGAAGGCGGCTTTTATCTCCTTGGGAATCTTAATCATTCTTCTTGGTCTTAATCTTCAGCGATATTTACCTTGGCCATTAGACCAAGGTTTTTCTCCTGATCCAGCTAATCTGAGGACAAGACTGAAGGTGGTGGATTTGGTTTATGAAGATGTTGATAATCGAGGTTTTAAGGTTTTTACTTTTGCTCCTTATGTTTATGATTTTCCTTATCAATATTTGATTTGGTGGCGGGCAAAGACTCAATATCATTATTTACCTGAGGCGTATTATTATCTGCCTGATCAACCAGACTATGTTCCGGCTAAGAAAGAGGCTGATCAAATGATTGCCAGCAAGAAGTCTGAGTGTGATTATTTGATTATTGAGCCTTTTGAGAATCAAGAAGACTTGTTTTGGGATTGGCGTTATCGTTTTCCTGAGGCCAAGAAAGTTTGGGAAATTGGTAGAACGAGAGTAGAGAAGCTTTGTGATTGAGCAGTTTGCTAGTTGATTTAAGGAGTATAATAGGGGAGAGTTTGTTTCGGAGATGATTAATTGGTTAAGGAAAAATTATAGAAAAAACAAGAAGGCTATTCTTTTTGTAGGTTTGAGTTTTCTTGGTTGGCGGGTTTGGCTTCAGGCGTTTTTATTGTTGGGTTGGTTTGTTTTACCCTTGAGAGAGAGATTTCTGGGTGGGGGGATGAAGAATTTCCTTATTCAGCCAGGACTTTGGCCTTGGGCAAATTTTGATGGCGAGCATTATTTGGCCATTGCTCATCATGGTTATGGCAATTTGGAGCAGGCTTTTTTTCCGCTTTTTCCCTGGTTAATCAGAGTTCTTGCTTTTCGATTCAAAGAAAGTCTTTTTGCTCTTCTTGTCTCGGGTTTGACCATTTCTAATCTTTCTTTTTTGATTGCTCTTTTTCTTTTATATCTTTTAATTAGACTTGATTTTAAAGAGAGAGTGGCTCAGTTATCAATTCTTTTTCTCTTGGCTTTTCCTGGTTCTTTCTTTTTGGGAGCTGTCTATAGTGAGTCGTTATTTTTAGTTTTAATCCTTGGGGCTTTTTATGCGGCTAGGAAGAAACAATGGTGGGTGGCCGGGATTTTAGGAGCTTTGGCGAGTGGGACGAGGGTGGTGGGAATATTGTTATTGCCGGCTTTGTTATGGGAGTGGTGGGAGCAGAATAAGGAGGAATTGGCAAAATATAAGAGGCAGGATATTGTCAATCTGATTCCTCTTTTTCTCATTCCTCTTGGTCTTCTTTTCTACATGCGGTTTCTTGCTTCTTATTACCAAGATCCTTTGATGTTCGCTCATGTTCATCCAGAATTTGGGGCTGGGAGGACAGTTGACAAGCTGATTATGCTCTATCAGGTTTTTTGGCGTTATTTGAAGATGATTGCGACGACGAGGTGGGATCCTTTATATTTTACTGTCTGGCTAGAATTTTTAACGGCCGCTGGTTTTGGCGCTCTCCTCATTTTTTCTTGGTTTAAGAAGATTAGGTTTTCCTATCTCATCTTTGGAGCTTTTGCTTATATTGCTCCCACTTTGACTGGCACCTTTTTGTCAATGCCTAGACTGGTTCTGGTTTTGTTTCCTTGTTTTATCGCTCTGGCTTTAATCAAAAATAAGTTTTTTCGGATTTTCTATTTTGGCGTCTGTATTTTGTTACTTATTATTTCTACTATCTTCTTCACTCGAGGTTATTGGATAGGGTAGGCAATGAAAAAATCAAAAATAAAGAGTCAAAAATTTTACGTGGTCATTCCTGCCTATAATGAAGCTTCGAGGATTGGGGGCGTGATTGACGGTGTAAGGAAGTTCACTAAGAATATCTTGGTAGTTGATGATGGTTCTCAAGACAAAACATCAGAAGTGGCAAAGAAAAAAGGAGTCAGAGTTTTAAGACACCGGATTAATTTGGGGAAGGGTGCGGGGATGAAGACTGGAATTGAGGCGGCTTTTGATTTGGGAGGAGAGGCAATTATTTTGATTGATGCTGATGGCCAGCATGATCCTAAACATATCCCTGAATTTTTAGAAAAACTTAATCAGGGTTTTGATATCGTTTTTGGAACTCGTAATCTTTCTTACGGAGTGCCTTTGGTTCGTTATCTGGGGAATAAATTTGGTTCAGTCTTGATTAGTTTGGTTTTTGGGATTTATCGGAGTGATATGCTTTGTGGGTTTATTGCTTTTAAGAAAAAAGCCTATCAAAAAATAAAATGGGGCTCGAGTCGTTATGGAGTCGAGACAGAGATTGTTGCCAGGACAGGAAAAAATAAGTTAAAATACTCAGAGATTCCGATTGAAACGATTTACATTGATAAGTATAAGGGAGTGACGATTTTAGATGCTCTCGGAGTTCTTTTTAATATTCCGAGATGGTTGATTTCTTGATGAATATTTTAGGAGTTCAGATTATTGCCATTCTTTTTGCTGTTTTCATGCTCTATGTGGCCTTTCTTCATTGGAAAAGAAGGGATATTAACGGAGGAGAGATTTTTTTCTGGGGAGTTCTTTGGTTAGGGTTTATTATTGTCACTCTTTTTCCTGACATTCTTCAGAGTCTTACCCAGAAATTATTCTTTACTCGGGTCCTGGATTTTCTGATGGTTATTGCCTTCATGATTTTAGCTTTCATTGGTTTTCAGAATCATGTTTCTAATCGGAGAATGGAGAGAAAAATTGAAGAATTGATCAGGAAAGAGGCAATCAAAGATGCGAAGAAAAAAGGGAAGTCTTCCTAAGGTTTCAATCATCACTCCCTCTTTTAATCAGGCCGAATACATTGAAAAAACAATTAAGAGTGTTCTTTCACAGGATTATTCTAATTTTGAATACATTGTTATGGATGGAGGATCAACTGATGGGACAGTTGAGATTCTAAAAAAATATGATAAGAAAATTATTTGGCGTTCAGAGAAAGATAAAGGCCAGGGAGAGGCAATTAATAAGGGTTTGAAATTAGCTAAAGGAGAGATTTTAGCTTATCTTAATTCTGATGACACCTATTCTCCTGGAGCTTTAAAAAAAGTGGCTGAGTTTTTTATTAAGAATCCGAAGAAAATCTGGGTTTTTGGCAAGTGCCGGATTATTGACGAAAAGGATAAAGAGATTAGGAAATCAATTACTTCTTACAAGAATTTTTGGTTAAGTCGATATAATTATCATACTTTATTAATTCTTAATTACATTAGTCAGCCAGCTGTTTTCTGGCGAAGAGAGGTTTATAGAGAGATAGGGGAGTTCAACCAAGAAGAATATTGGGAGTTAGATTATGATTATTGGTTAAGATTGGGGAAAAAATACGAGCCAGGTTTTATCGATCAATACTTGGCTAATTTTCGGGTTCATCAGGAGGCGAAGACATCAATTGGTGTTAAACATTTTTTAGAAGAAGTTGAGGTGGCTAAGCGATATACCAAGAATCCTTTTCTAATTGGCTTACATTATTTGAATTTTTTGAGTATTGTTTTTGGCTATTCATTACTTTCAAGAAGATGAATCAGGGAGGAAGGAATTATCCAGAAAAAAAAGAATTTTGGCAGGACAAAAGAGTCCTGGTGACTGGTGGTTCTGGTTTTCTTGGCCAGCATTTAGTCAAACAATTAAGGGAGAAAAACACTAGGGAATTATTTATTCCTAGTCATCGAGAATATGATCTTCGTCGGAGAGAAGCTTGTGAAGAAGTCGTTCAAGACCAAGATTTGGTTATTCATTTAGCCGCTAATGTTGGCGGGATTGGCTATAATCAGGGATATCCGGCTGAACTTTTTACTGACAATATCTTGATGGGTACTTTATTAATGGATGAGGCTAGGAGAGCAGGAGTAAAAAAATATGTCGCTCTTGGGACAGTTTGTTGCTATTCAAAAGAGACGCTTGTTCCTTTCAAAGAAGAAAGTTTGTGGCAGGGTTATCCTGAAGAGACGAATGCTCCTTATGGTTTGGCAAAGTTAATGCAATTGGTTCAAGCCCAAGCCTATCGTCAAGAGTATGGGTTTAATGCCATTTTCTTGTTGCCAGTTAATCTTTATGGACCAGGGGATAAATTTGATCCAGAGAAATCTCATGTTATTCCGGCTTTGATTAAGAAAGCGGTTGAGGCCAAAGAACAAGGGAGAGATTTCATTGATGTTTGGGGAACAGGTAAGGCGACTCGGGAGTTTCTATATGTTGAAGATTGTGCTGAAGCCATTCTTTTGGCCGCTGAGAGATATGATGGTCATGAGCCAGTTAATATTGGTTCTGGTAAGGAGATTTCGATTAAAGATTTGGCGGAATTGATTTGTGAGCTGGTTGGGTTTAAAGGAAAAATTAAGTGGGATACTAAGAGGCCAGATGGTCAACCAAGAAGGTGCCTAGATACTTCAAGGGCGGAAAAAGAATTTGGTTTTAGAGCTAAGACTGATTTTCGAGAAGGTTTACAGAAAACGATTAATTGGTATTTGAAAGAGAGAAAAACGGGAAGAGTAGTTTAAATATTTAAAGTCTAGTGATTTAGAGGAATGGAAATGGGCATAGGCGAAGAGACTCTTGAATTATTATCTCATTCTAAGAATTATAATCAGTGGCTTTTTGAGAGAATTAGACCTCATCTTGGAGATAAAATCCTCGAAGTTGGTGGAGGAATTGGAACCTTTACAGCAATGCTTTTAGAAGATAACCGATCGGTGACGGTAGTAGATATAAACAAAGATTACTTGAAGAAATTAAGAAAGCGCTTTCCGAGTCAAAAACCTAAGATTATTCATGGTGACATTCAAAACCTTGCTTTAAAGGGATTTGATACGGTATTCTGTTTTAATGTTCTTGAACACTTGGAGAATGATAATAAGAGCATTAAAAATATGTTTAAAAGCTTGAAAGGGAGAGGGATGCTTTTACTGCTTGTTCCAGCTCATCAGATTCTTTTCGGATCGCTAGACGAAAGTTTGGACCACAAGCGGCGTTATAATAAGAAGAAAATTGTTATTTTGCTTAAGAGCTCTGGCTTCAAAATTAAAAAAATATCATATCTTAATATGCTTGGGGCACTTGGCTGGTTAACAAATTCGAAGTTTTTAAAAAGAAAAATCATTCCCAGTAAACAATTTCCTATTTTTGATAAAATGGTTTTACCATTTTTATTTTTAGAGAATTTTTTTTCTCCACCTTTTGGATTATCAATATTAGCCATCGCTGAGAAAAAATGAAAATATCGATAATTGTCCCAGTTTATAATGAAGTTAAAACAATTGAGGAGATATTGTCTAGAGTAATTAAAAGCAGATTGCCAAAAGGGATTAAAAAAGAAATAATTGTGATAGACGACGGGTCCACCGATGGTACAAAAGGACTCCTCAAGAAAGAATTTCATAATCCAGGGAAAATAAAGCTCATTTTACACAGAAAAAATAAAGGAAAAGGGGCGGCAATTCGTACCGGTTTTAAAAAGGCAACTGGAGATATTTTTCTTATCCAAGACGCAGATCTTGAATACGACCCTTCGTATTATCAGAAACTCCTCAAGCCCATAATTACGGGTAGGACAAAAGCAGTTTATGGATCCAGATTAAAAAACTTAAGATTTAACCTTTGGGGAAAAAATAAAACACCTCTCGCCCTCCATTATTTAGGTAATAAATTTCTTTCTGGGGCCACCAGCTTTCTTTATGGTGGAGAAATTACAGACATGGAGACAGGCTATAAGGTCTTTACTAAAGATGCGCTGAAGGATATAGAGATTAATGCGGACAGGTTTGACTTTGAACCAGAGATAACTGCCAAGATAATCAAGAAAGGAATTTCAATTAGAGAGATTCCGATCAAAATAATGCCCCGTGATTACTCAGAGGGCAAAAAGATAACCTGGAGGGATGGATTCCGGGCCCTCTTTACTCTAATCAAGTATAGATTTGTTGACTAATAATGCTCAAACTAGATGATTTTTTTGCCCCATTAGGAATAGCAAATTTAACTATTTTTTTTGCGTTTTTAGCGTCTTGTGAGATTGTTGGTTTCTCTCTAGCAAAGGTTTTTATTAAGAAGATTCCTGATTTTCTTAGGGGAGCAATCTGGCTTTTAGGGCTTGGGTTGGTAGTTTTTTCTTATTTTTTATCTCATTTCTTTATACCCTATGCTTGGCCAGCAATTGGGATTTGTCTAGCCATTTTATTAATTCCTTCATTACCAATTTATATAAAAGAAAAAGGCTGGCAAAGTTTAACGAAATTTTGGAAAGGAAGCTATTTGCCGCTTTTATTACTTATTCCTGTTCTTCCCTTGATTTATATTAAAGCTTCTTTACCGCCCTATATTTGGGATGAGATGGCTTATCATTACATTTCACCCTATACTCTTTATTATGAGAAGGCTTGGCAATTTGGTGCTGGTGTTTATGGAAATTTCCCTCGACTGCTTGAAACAGCCTTTATAGCTCTTTTTTCTTTAACTAAGACTTATGTTGCTGCTAGGTTACTGCAATTTTCCATTTTCATTACTGCTTTAGTTGTTGCTTATAGATTCTTGAAAGAGAGCCTGGGGATTTTAGCCGCAATTCTTTTCTTTGCTTTATTACTATTCCATGGCGAGAATCTTCTCTTAATTTCTACCTGGGGCTATATTGATGTTGGCGCTGCCTCTTTAGTGTTTATTGCCTTTATTTGTTTGATCGGTTATTTACTTGAGAGTAAGATTGAGACTTTAGTTACTGGTGTAGCCTTTTTGGGGATGGCAATAGGAGTGAAATATTCTGCTTTAATTCCATTGAGTGCGTCTTTAATGATTACCTTGTTTTTGGCATTTAAGAAAGATTTCTTCAATAAAAAATATTTTAAGTCTTATTTACTTAGTTTATTTTTATTCCTCATTTTAGGTGGGTATTGGTATATAAAGAACTTTTTTTACACAGGTAATCCGATTTATCCCTTTCTGAGTTCTTTTATCGGCTGTAAATTTTCGCGTTGTCCAGAGATTTCTCCAGCTTGGGCTTACCCATTTACCCTGACTCACGCCAAGGATATCCTTTTGCAGGTTTTAGGGGGAAATAAGCAACTAATTAAGTTTTTTTTGTTAAGCATTCCCCTTTCTCTTTTCCACGTCAGTAAAAGGGTAAGAAAAATCGCTTATTTCCTGATGACACTTGTAGTTATAGAAGTTCTTTTGGCGGCTGTTTCTTTTAAATATGAAACTCGCTTTTTCTATCACTGGCAATTTCTTTCAGCCTTATTGATAGTTTTACCCACTTCCTTTGTCTCGCGATATAGAAGTCTAATTAAAAATTTAGTTGGAAAGAAAAAACTTAAAGGGTTTTTAAAAAGACAAAATTGGAAGGTTATTTATCCAACTTTTACTCTTCTATTGGTAATTTTTACATTCTTTAACTCTAAAGATTTTATTGACGAGCTTTATCAAGCCGAAAGCCAGCCAGAGAGAAGACTTGAAGTCGAATATGCCAATAGGAAAATAGACATTTATCAATGGATTACTGTTGTCATGCCCAGAATGAAAGAGGTTATCTTTTGGTGCGAGGGTCAGGAGCCAAAGACAGACCTGATGGCCTTAGATCCTGGGATAATTTGGTATGATTATGAAGGTTTAATGAGAATTTTTATGACTAATTGCGAAATTAAACATGATAAGATTGTTGACCTTCCAGCAGAAGAAGTTATTGACTCTCTTAGAGAAGAAGAGTCATTTTTTCTTGCTTCGTTAGATGAATGTAAAGAGGAGGTTAAGCCAACAGGAATAAGACGATTCCAAGACGAGGTGGAATACCTAAGACAGGTAAATAATGACATTATTTGTAATTCGGAGGAAGTTTTACCAGGACTTTATAGATTTTCAACTGATTAACTATTTAATGAATAAATAAATGAAATTGAAAATACTTTTTCTTATCCCTTATTTTGCCCCTGCTTGGGGTTATGGAGGACCAGCTCGGCTGGCATTTGACTATGCCAAAGAGTTGGTTAAAAGAGGCCATAAGATAACAGTTTATGCCTCCGATGCCCTAAGTGAGAAATCGAGAGTAAAGAAAAAGCACGATTTCTTAGATGGAATAGAAGTTTATTATTTGTCCAATCTAAGCAATTTTTTGGCTTGGAGAAAAATTTTTTTACCCCTTGGATTGCCGAGGCTTCTTGGCGCGACGATTAAGAATTTTGATTTAGTTCATTGTTTTGATTTTCGGACTTTTCAAAATATTTGGGTTCATCATTATTCAAAAAAGTATAAACCTCCTTACCTTATTTCTGTTCTTGGGCAGACTAAAAAAGGGGAGGGGGGGATCCGCAAGCCAATTAAACTTGTTTATGATTTTCTCTGGGGGAAAAAGATACTTCAAAATGCTTCTTTAGCGTTCGCTCAAAACGAGCATGAGAAGAACGACCTGAAAGAATTTGGGATAAAAGGAAATAAAATTTCTCTTTTGCCTTTGGCCTTAGATTTTTCAGAATTCAAGGATCCGCCTAAGAAGGGAAAATTCCGCCAGAAATACGGAATTAATAAAGATGATTTTTTTATTCTCTTTATTGGTAGGATTCATTATCTAAAAGGGATTGATTTTCTAATTAAAGCTTTACCGAAGATAAAGAAGAAAATTAAGAAGGTGAAATTAGGCATTATTGGTCGGGATGACGGCTTTTTGGATTCTATTAAAGAATTGGTTAGAAAACAAAGGGTGGAAAATTCAGTTATTTTTACTGGCCCTATTTACGAAAGAGGCAGAATCAAGGCCTATCGAGATGCCGATGTTTTTATTATCACTCCGAGACATTTTGAAGAGACTTCGCTAGCTTCTTTAGAGGCAGCTGCTTGTGGGACGCCGATTATAGTCAATCAGAAATGTCAAGTGCCTTATTTAGACGAATATTGGGCAGGAATTACTCTTAAAAAAGAAACACCAAGAGAGATTAGAGATGCAGTTTGTCATGTTTTTACTCAAAAGGAAAAAATGGGTAAAATGGCCAGAAAAATGATTATAGAAAATTTTACTCTTGAAAAAGTAATTGGAGACCTTGAAAGGACTTATCATGAAGTTGTCAGCTGATCAGATCAAAAAACTTCAGAAAGAGCATAGCGATCAAGCTTATAAAATTCACTTTCTCAAAGGCTGGTGCCCACCAGAAAAGACCCTAATTGGTGATTTTATCGATTATTATCCACTAGAAAAAGCAATTTCTCTTTTACCCTTTTCTCTTAAAGGCAAAACGGTTTTAAATATCTGTTGTGGGAACGGATTTGAAGCCGAATATTTAGTTGGATTAAGGGCAAAAGTTACTGTCTCAGATATTTCTCCTGAAGCGGTTAAAGCAGCGAGACGAAGGTGCAGACAAATCAAGGGAGTTGTCGCCGATGCCGAGAATCTTCCGTTTAAAGATAAAAGCTTTGATTTAGTCGTTGTTCGAGCTGGTCTTCATCATCTTCCAGACCCACATAGGGGCATTTTTGAAATGGATCGGGTAAGTCGAAAGGGTTTTATTTTTATTGAGGCCCAGAGAAATTTCATCACCAAAATTTTAATTAAATTAGGCTTAGCCGAGGAATACGAAGAGTCAGGCAATTACGTTTATCGTTTTACTCGTGAAGAAATCCATCAGCTTATGAAGAAACTGAAAATTAAGGATTATAAAATTGAGACAGTCTGGTGTCGCTACGCTAGCCTTTTACATAAAAGAATTTATTCGCATTTTGATAACAAATTTTGGTTGTTTCTTTTTGAGCTCTTTTTCTTTGCTTTTAATAGAATTTTCGATTACTGGGGAAATACGATAATAGTCGTTGCTCTTAAGTAATAAGCTTTATGTTATTTTTAAAGAATGAGGGATTATAGAATGCGCCTAAACTGGTTACCAGGCAAAGTAAGAATTGGAGTCTTTCTCAAAATTAATTATTTTCTTTTTCCCTTTCTCTACCCATTGGTAATTTGTCTAATCTTGCTTGAAGCCTATATGTACTCTGGCTTTCTGGCTAAAAATATTTTTATTCCTTTAAAATTAATTCTTTTTCTTTTTGTAATTGCAGGTGTTTTGGTTAATTCTATTGAGGCTAAAATTCCCTCTTTGAGGAAAAGAAAGTTTTCTCAAATCAGCTATCGGGGTCTTTTTTGGATAAACTTGATTATTCTGTTAGTTAGCCTCTTGGCTGTTTCTATTTTTATTGCCATTGATGACGCTCACTTTGACGGGTATGTTTACACTCATCTCTTTCATCTTCAGCCTAGAGTTTTAAGAGCCATCCCCTTAATGGGGATATTTATTTTAGTTTTCAATCTTTTAGGTCCCAATCTTGGTTTGATTAAAAAAAGGTTAAAGTCTATAAATTTTGTTTTTATAATTATTTTGGTTCTTCTTTTATCAGAGAATCTGATTATGCTATTACCAAAGATGTTCTACCGGACTGCTTTTGTGATTTCTCATTTAAATTTTACTTATGATCAGAAAATGGAAGCGAAGTGGGGAGATTTTTATAATTATATGGTTTTTGTGCGAGAAAATACCCCCGAAGATGCGATTATTATGTATCCTCCCCAGAAGTATCCTTGGATGAATGTTGGCAATGGAGGATTAATTAGATATTTTCTTTATCCCCGCCATATTGTTCAAAATTATAGCAATGAATATGCCCAAATTGAGGGAAGTGCAGATTATGTCATGATTGCCTGGGGAGGTTGGAGTTGTGAGGCAGAAAGATGTCATGGATGGCCCAAGATTAAAGTTCCAGCCGAGTGGATGCTATACAAGAAAAAAAATTCAATCGAGATTGAAAATAAATTTGAGGATACAGTTTATAATCCAGATGATAATATTAATCACGAGGCCTGGGGTCTAATTAAAATTAAGAAGGAATAAAAATGTTGTTAATTATAGGATTTTCGTTAACAATTTTCTTTGGCTTGCTTTTAACTTTGGTTTTTGTTCCTAAAATGAACTCAGTAGAAAGGCTGGGAGTTTCTTATCTTTTAGGTTTAGGCATTTTAACTCTTTTGATGTTTTTTTATTCCTTGGCTGGATATAAATTTACTCTTTTTAACACCCTGGTGCTTCTGTCGATGCTAATCTTAATTCTTTTATTTTTAACGAGGAAAAAGATTAAGCCTTTTATTTTGGAGTTGAAATCTGCTTTTTCCTTCCGTCGATTCTCTTCGGTAGAAAAGATAATAGTCGGAGTAACTGTTTTTTTCCTCCTTTATAGTCTGATTTCCACTCTTTACTGGCCAGTTCATTCCTGGGACGCCCTAGTTCTTTATGATTGGCGGGCTAAGCTTTTTGTTGATACTGGGGGAATGGAAGAAGGAATCGCCCGAGGTTACTTTTTTGGCTATCCTCTTCTAACCTCATTGGCTCATACATGGGCTTATTTACTTGGCGGTGATAACCCTCTGTTTATCTATACTCTTTTTCTTGTTTCCTTCACAACAATATTTTATTGGGCATTAAGAGAATTTAGTTCAAGGATAATTAGTCTTATTGCTACTCTTTTCTTAGTAACCACGCCTGTTATTTTAGGCCATTCAACTTTTGCCTATACTAATCTTCCATATGCTATCTATTTTGTTATGGGAACAATTCATTTATATATTTGGATGGTTAGGCAAAAAGGGGGATATTTGGTTCTTTCAGCATTAATGGTTGGCCTTAGTGCTTGGACAAGAATCTCCGAGCCGTTTTGGTTAACTAATTTAACAATTTTGATTTTATATTCTTTATGGAAAAGAAAATTTCTGTCTCCTATTTTGTATTCTTTGTTTTTCTTCTCAATCCAACAACCTTGGAAAATTTTCGAAAATAGAGTGTTGAAGGGGACACTTTCCACAGTGGGCCAAATAGAACTTAGCGTAATAACAATTATCCAACAATGCAATTTCGTAAGAGCAGTTGAGGTCTTGCCTTATCTTTTTAAAACTACAGTTGAGCCATGGATATTAGTGGTAGTTTTACTTGGATTAGCTATTGTAAAGAAGGGAAGAAAAATATTTCAAGAGAAAGAGACTTTATTTCTTGTTTTTATTATTATTAATTTTCTTCTTCTTATTTTAGGGGGTTATGTTTTTACTTTTGGATATTCTGAGTGGCGAGTAATCTCCGAATCAGCAACTAGAATGGCAATATTTTTCCCGCCATTGATTATTTTTTACCTGGGGACCTCTGAGGTAATTGACGAAGTTATTAAAGACTTTTTAAATAAAAAAAGCAAGAAAATCACGACTTGGAGGATTAACCGATGATTCCTGAACACCTTGTGTTTTTCTCTTTGCCAATTCTCCTTTCTTTTTTAGCAGCGCCTATTCTCATTAAGTCAAAAACATTTATTAAACTAGAACCCTTGGAAAAGTTTATTTTTAGTTTGGCTTTGAGCTCAGTAATTATAATTTTATTTTTGACTTTTTATGCGATTTTTATACCTGTTGGTTTTAGAGCGATTTCTCAGGTCCTGTTTATTCTGGCAGTTTTAATAATTTTTTGGACTGGTTTTTCTTATAGAAGAAATATTACCCCTTATTTAAGACTGGGCCTTTTAGAAATAAAGAAAGCTATTAGTAATCCAATAAGATTATTATTTCTAGTTGTTTTTTTTACTTATCTTATTAAAGCTCTTCTCTTTCTTTTTTATAAGCCAATCATTGACCCTGATGTTGTCGATTCTTATTTACCTTTTGCCCGAAGTTTATTTTTAGCTGGCAATCTTCCCTTAAAAGATTTTTTTAGTAATCGCCCGATAATGATTCCACCCGTGGGTGGATTTATTCTCTATGCTTGGAATTATGCTCTAACGGGTTCAATACTTAGTGAAGCATTTAGATTAATTCCTTTACCTTTCCTTCTAGGGGATATCTTCTTGGTCTATTTGATTGGCAAAAAAACCTTTGGGAAGAAGATAGGCTTACTTAGCTCAATTGTCTTCGCCTTTCTTCCGTTTCAAGATGAATCCCTTTTCTTAACAGTTTACTATCCAGATTGTATATTTTTGTTTTTCTGTCTTTTCATTTTATATCTTTTAATTGAAGTTTTTGGGAAAGCTGAAAAGAAGTTATCAAATAATATTTATTTGTATTTAATTGGGCTGTCAATAGCAATTGCTTTCCTTCTTAAGTTGCAGGTAATATTTCTTTATTTATTTTTTATTCTTATTTTTATCAAAGAATTAGAAAACTTAATTGTACCACTAAAAAGAATTATCGGGACTTTGTTTATTGTTGGCTTTTTTATTGCTCCCTTTTTTTCTCCTTGGCTTCGAGTATACGGTAAACCGCCATTCTGGTGGAGCATTTTCTTGATAGGAACGATAATATTATTTTATCTCTGGTATTTAGAAAGAAAAGGGGCTTCTAATAAAAAATTTACAGGAATAACTTTTAAAAGTTTTATCGGAGTTCTATTAATTTCTTCAATTGGAGGGATTTGGTTTCTCCGTAATCTGATTATTTTCCATCATCCTACGGCGGATTTTTCTACGGAAACAAGCAGAACTTTGGTTAGGATCTTTTATAATATTAGTCAAAGTGTCGATAAATTAAGCGGCGTGGTGTCGCTTACAAAGACAATCACCTGGTCGAAAGACCCCTTGCTGTCGATTTTTTATTGGCCAATTCTAGGGACATTCTGGATTGTGCCTAAATTTTGGGGATTATTTTCTGTGTTAAAACGCAGAAAAGGATTCATTTTGCTCTTTTGGGGTCTTGGTTGGTTTTGCTACTGGCAGATTTATCTTGGCGGTCTAGGAGGTAATCGTTATTTACTGCCCCTCATTCCTGTCTTAACTTGGGCGATAGCTGTTGGTGTTGAAGAACTTTCTCGAAGGTTCAAGGCTGCGTTTTTAAAAAAGAAGAAGGTTGCTGTTGATGTAATTATCGTTTTAATGGTAGTCTTTGGTTTACTTTTCAGCCTAATTCAGTCAAGCTTTTTATGGTGGAATGCTGGCATTATTTACTATGGCCAGACTGAACTCAGGAATCAAGCCCTGGAGGTTGTTTCTCCTCAGACTGTTGAGAAGCTTAATGTTTTTGATGAATCGCTTAAGTTGCCCCCAACTTCTTATAAGGAAAATTTAGTTATTTTAGCTAAGAAATTAGTAGTCGCTTTTAGTGCTAGCAGTGATCTTGCTCGGGGATATACAAAAGAATTGGTACTTGCCGGAATATTGGGATCATTAGTTGTTTTTCTATTTTTGCTTGCCCTTCCAAAAGTCAGATTAGCCGCCAGAAAGCTTTCAAAGGCGATTCTTATTTTGGGCGTGGTTTTAATTTTGCCTTACCTTTTAGTTTTTATGCTTATTTCTGAGGGCAATTTGAATCAGTTTGCTAAATTTGAGAGAGAAAAAGTGTACTCATCGTGGGGACAAGCAAAGTTTATTGAGCCCTTTTTGATTGAAAATGCTCAAAAAAATGATAAAGTTCTTTTTTATGGCATGCAGACAGGGCTTTCTTATTATACTGGTTTAAAAGTATATAACCTTGAATATGATATCGCTTGGGTAGGATTAATACAAGCTATTATTTATGAGACTAATAAAGAAAAAGTCATTTCCTTTTTAAAAGGAAAGGATATAAGGTATATTGTAGTTGATACTCATGGAAAGTCGGCTAAGCGCTTTGCCCAGTTTAAGGATTCAATTGGATTTTTAAGTATTTTGGATGATAGTCAATATGTAGAACAAATGGTGTTTCCAACAAAAGAAAATGCGTGGACACTTTACGAAATAAAATGAAGAATGTAAAACAAAATTTTTACGACAGAATGTATTTTTTAAAGAATTCAAAGACACAAACTCCGTGGTTATTTGAGAAGTTAAGAAGATTCGAAAAATATCGCGAAGAAGCAGTGATTGAACTTTTACCCCAGAAAGACGGAAAGTTTTTAGATATTGCCTGTGGAGACGGAACATTAATCTTTAAAATCAGAGATGACTTCAAAGAGTTATGGGGGATTGATGTTTCAAAAGAAAGAATAAAAAGGGCAGAGCAGAAAAAGAGAAGGAAAGACTTAAAGAATGTTCAGTTTAAAACAGTTGATGTTGACCAGGGTTTGCCTTTCAAAAGTGTGTCTTTCGATGTTGTCACGGCTGTCGCGGCCCTGGCTTTTTTCTTTGATCCCCATTTTGTATTGGAAGAAATAAAAAGAGTTCTAAAGAAAAATGGTATTTTAATTCTTGAGGTACCTAATTTAGCTTATTTGCCTCGAAGAATAAGTTTGTTTTTAGGAAAACAGCCTTGGACTTCGGCTGGTCAGGGTTGGGATGGAGGACATCTCCATTATTTTACTCAAGGCTCGCTCAAGAGGTTATTAGAGGATTCTGGGTTTAAGATAGATAAAATTACCGGTTCAGGCATTTTTGCTAATCTTCGTAATTGGTGGCCATCTCTTTTATGCGGTGACTTGATTATTAAGGCGGTTAAGAAATGAAGAAGAAAAAGGTTATTATTCTCCATAACATTCTTAATCCTCATATTATTTCTCTTTTTGAGAGATTAGCTAAAGAAAAAAAGTATGATTTTAAGTTTTTCTTCGCCAGTGAGTCTGAAGCCAACCGATTATGGAAAACCGAGGTCGGAGACAAATTTGATTACAAAATTTTACCCAAGATAGCAATTGAATTTCGAAGAAAAGACCTTTTCACTTACTTTATCAATCCTACTATTACTCTTGAACTAATAAAATATAATCCAGATATCATTATTACCGCTGGTTGGGACCTTTTTGCTTATCAGATGGCTTTCTGTTATGCCAAATTATTTAGGAAGAAATTTATTCTTTGGTCAGGGAGTACAAAATATGAGAAAAGTTGGCGAAGAACAATTAGTAAGCCCCTAGTTTGGTTGATGGTTAGGGGAACTAATGCTTATATTGCTTACGGAACGAGAGCTAAAGAGTACTTAATTTCTTTAGGAGCTGAACCTGATAAAATATTCATTGCTTACAATACGATTGATATTGAAAGTTTCCAAAAAGAATTAAGAAGATGGGAAAAACAAAAAGATAAAATAAAGGAGGAAATTGGGATTAAGAAAGGAAAGATGATCCTTTTTGTTGGCCAGTTAATTGAGAGAAAGGGGATAGTTTATTTAATTAAAGCATTTAAAAAGCTTAAAAGAGAACTTATTGATGTTAACCTTCTGTTGGTTGGGTATGGCCAGCAGGAAAAGAAGCTTAAAGAATTTGTAAGAAAAAAAAAGATTAAAGATGTCTATTTTGTTGGAGGAACAGATTGGCCTGAAGTAGCGAAATTTTATGCCATCTCTGATATCTTTGTCTTGCCGTCTTTAGAAGAAGTTTGGGGGTTAGTGATTAATGAGGCAATGGCTGCAGGTTTACCGGTGATAACTACTGATCGAGTCGGGGCCTCATTTGATTTAGTGAAAGAGGGGAGAAATGGTTATGTTGTTGAGACCGAAAACCCCAGAAAGTTATATAAAGTACTTAAAAAAACTGTCAGTAATCACGAAAACTTAGTGAGAATGGGGAAGGAATCTAGCATCCTGGCCAGGCGATTTGGCGTCTTCAATGTTATTACTGGTTTTTATGAGGCAGTAAATCTTGCTGCTAAATTAAATGGGGACTAATATGGATCAAGGTAGATATTACAACCAAGCGTACGATGAATTGGAACGGCATGTTGACGAACGTGGTTTACCAGATTGGAAAATTACGGATTACAAATTAGTAAGAGATAAAAAGATTTTAAGTGTGGGCTGTGGCATAGGTTTAGATGTTTGGCATTTAACCAGGAAAAATGATGTCTACGGGCTAGATATTTCGGAGAAAGCAGTTGATGTAGCCCGCCGCCATGGAATAAAAGCTAAAGTTGGTGATTGTCAAAAGAAATTTCCCTTTAAAGATAAACTTTTCGATATAGTTGTACTTAAGGATATTTTAGAGCATTTGGTTGATCCATTGTGGACCCTGAAAGAAGCAAGACGTGTTTTGAGGGATGATGGATATATAGTTGTCGACCTTCCGAATCATTTTTTCCTTTGGTTCAGGTTAAGAGTATTGTTTGGAAAAAATTTAATTTGGAAGGGCTTGGTTCATGATTGCACTAAAATTTTTGACGAGTGGGATTACATGCATATAAGATTTTTTACTTATAAAGGGGCGATAAGATTTTTAAAAGTTGCTGGGTTTAAACCAGTTAATTTTTTCTGGGATTTTGGAACATTAGGACATTGCCAAGATCCTGAGATGTATTATCCTGTTTTAAGAATAAAGAAAAAGAAGAGTTTTCAGGCAAAACTTTTTTTAGCTCTTTACCCTTTTTATAAAATTTTTGACTTCTTTTTTCCAAGAAAATTACGTGCTTTTATTGTCGGTCTCAAGCCCGGACTTCTATGTGCAGAATTCTATTTTTGGGCAGAAAAAGACAATCATGGTTAAAGATTGGATAGAAGCAGTTCCTGATAGATGGAGATCAAGAGAGCACTATGTTAATTTCCAATATAATTTTGCCCGTGAGCTGTTTCCCTTTTATAGTAAATATGCAAATTTTAAAGATAAAAAAATTCTTGAAGTCGGCTGTGGCATGGGAGGTTTTAGCGTTTTTCTTGCTCAAAAGGGGGCGGAAGTAGCGGCTGTTGACTTCGAGCTTTATGATAAAGTTTTAAAGACTGCCAGAAAATTTGCCGAGAGAAAAAACGTTCGCATAGACTTCAGGCTAGCTGATGCCCAAAGATTGGATTTTCCCGACGGGTTTTTTGATGTGATTGTAATGAATTCAGTGGTGGAGCACCTTGAGGAACCTCTCAAAGTATTTGGTGAGTGCAAAAGGGTTTTAAAGCCAGAAGGAAAAATTTTGATTAATTTCCCTTTATTTTATGGCCCCTTTGGCGGTCACATAGACGATTTTATTAAAATTCCTTGGTATCATTTACTTCCCTCCACCATTATTAAAAAGAAACTAAGAAGGGGAAATTTTAAAAGGGGAATTTTAACTGGAGAACACGTTGCTGAAGTTTTTGGCACTCTAAATAAAATGACCTTAATGGAATTTAGAAAAATAACAGGGGAATTAGGTTTCAAAATTGTTGCCCTTAAAGTTTCACCGAGCATGAATGATGAGGGAGTCAGGTATCTTCGCTCACTTCAAGAAAAATTTTTTTTTCGGTCGATTGATGAAATTATTAAACAGGCCCTTTCCCTAAGTTATTATTTTACGCCTCGTTCTTTTCTCTCCTTTCTAATTTTTTTAGGCTTCGCCCCTCTGGCTTATGTTCCTTTGGCCAACGAATTTTTTGCATCAGCGGTAACGGCGGTTATTGAGAAACCAAAGTCATGAATATTATACTATTCTCTGGGTTTTAAAAATGAAAGTTTTTTTGGGTAACCCACCATTTAGAAAAGAAGGCCGAGTTGGCATCCGGGCTGGTTCGCGTTGGCCAGCCACTAGTAAAATAGCGGTAGAAGATAAATTTCCGGTGGCAATTCCCTTTCCCTTCTTTCTTGCTTATGCCGCCGCTCTATTAGAAAAAAATAATATTAAAACTCTTTTAATTGATGCGATTGCCGAAGGGGACAGCGAAAAAGAGTTCTTTAAAAAAATTAAAGTTTTTAAGCCTGATTTGGTTGTTATTGAAACCTCGACTCCCTCTTTTGATTATGACCTTAAAGTTGCCCGAAAGATTAAGGATAAATTCAAGACCTTAATTGCTCTTGTCGGAACTCATGTGAGTGTCTTTCCTAAAGACATTTTAGGAAAAAATAAATTCCTTGACTTCGTTTTAATTGGCGAATATGAAGAGACTTTATTAGATTTGATTAAACATTTGGAAAAGAAAAAGAAGCTTAAAACTGCCTCAGGGTTAGCATATCGAGAAGGAAAAAGTATAATCGTCAATCCTCGTCGTTCTCTTTTGGATATTAACAAACTCCCTTGGCCAGCGAGACACCTTTTACCTATGAAAAATTACAATGCCGCTTTTGCCGGTTTACCGACTCCAAATCTTCAGATGGTTGCCAGTCGAGGTTGTCCATTCCATTGCGATTTTTGTCTTTGGCCTCAAGTAATGTATCCAGGTGGAGTTTATCGGCCTCGAGATCCAGTTGATGTGGTTGATGAAATAGAATTTTGTTTGAAGGAATACCCGTTTTTGAAATCAGTTTATTTTGATGATGACACTTTTGATATTGGTAAGGAAAGAATGATGAAGTTGGCTAGAGAAATTAAAAAAAGAAAGCTTGATATTCCTTGGGGAGCAATGGCTAGGGCTGACACGATTGATAAACAGACCCTCAAAGCTCTGAAGGCTTCTGGTCTTTGTGTGATTAAATATGGAGTAGAATCAGGTGTCCAAGAGGTCCTTGATAAAATAGGCAAGAACTTAAAATTGGACAAAGTCGAAAAAACAGTTAAGTTTACTAAAGACTTAGGTGTTAAAGTTCATTTGACTTTTGCTCTTGGTTTAATGGGAGACAGTAAAAAGACAATTAAGCAGACTATTGATTATGCTATTAAACTTAATCCTGATTCAGCACAATTTTCGGTTGTTACCCCCTTTCCGGGGACTAAATACTATGAGACTCTTAAGAAACAGAATTCTTTACTCAAGAAAAGGTGGTCTGATTTTGATGGTACCGATGTGGCTGTCTTTTCTAAGCCTGAATTATCCGCTAGAGACTTAGAAGAATTAGTTGCTTTAGCAAATAGGAAATGGAAATTGCACTTTATTAAGAGGAACATTGTCAATCTTGATTCTTGGAAGCTTCTTCTGAAAAAGCCGTTGAAATTGTTTTACTTTTTAAAGGGGTAGAAAGAAGAAGAAATGAAAGTTTCGGTTATTATTCCCTGCTATAACGTTGAAGGGTATTTAGGGAAAACTCTCGATAATGTTTTTAGACAGACCCGTAAACCTAATGAGGTAATTGCTATTGATGATGGTTCTACCGACGGAACAAAAGAAATACTAAAAAAATACAAGAGACTAAGAGTTATTTTTCATGGGAAGAATAAAGGCTTAGCCCAAGCACGGAATACAGGTATCGAGCACGCCAAAGAAGAAATTCTTATTTTTTTTGATGCTGATGTTATTCCTGAGTCAGATTTTATCGAGAGAATTCTTGAGGAGTATGACTCGGATGAGATCGCCGGGGTTGGTGGTCAGGCGATTGAGGCCAACATTAAAAGCATTTATGACAAATGGCGAAAGCTATATTTAGAGCCTTCTCGGGGGAGAAGAAAACTTGAGGATGTTCAATATATTAGTGGTTTATGTTCATCTTACCGAAAAAGGATTTTAAAAGAGGCGGGTGGTTTTAACCCCATTTTTAGAACCAACGCCGAAGACTTCGAGATGGGGTTTAAGGTTCATGAGTTAGGCTACCGGTTAATTTATACTCCTAAAGCAAAAGTATATCACCAAAAAACTGATAATTTCAGGAGTTTATTGAAGACGGGTTTTAATTATACTTATTGGGGAAAAATCGCCTATTCTTTTCATGGGGGGGCATTGACTTCACGCGCTCCGCTATCGATTTTGAATGAGGGAATTAAAAGAGTCTGTGAAAACTTATTTAAGCACAAAAACTTGCTTCTTGCAGTTTTATCGGTATTGATGTTTTTTCAGGAGTGTAAGGCTCAAATTTCTTTTTTAAAGTATAAATTGAGAAACAAAGGATAAATTTTTATTGTTTTTAACATCTATGTTCTTTTTCCCACAAAGCTTTCACTTTGACTGAAGAATTGATAGAATTTAGGTATGGCGAGAAGGAAAAGCTGGTTGCTTTCATTGGCTTTACTAATAGTTGGAATTTCAGTTTGGTTTTTATATTGGAGACTGCTTCTTCCGCCTTTCCTTACCTTTTCTGATACCGCCAAGTTTGCTGATATTGCTAGAAATTTAATTGGAGGTAGGGGATATGGAGCTAGTTTTGATTTCTTCTCTCCTCAGACTATCAAGGGATACTTACCGGAGACCATTTTCCAATCTTGGGTTAAGCCTCTTTTTCCGTTTGTACTCACAACCAGTTTCAAATTCTTTAAGGTGTCGGATTTTGCCGTTATTTTGACTTCAGGGATTTTTTATTCAGTATCAGCAATTACCCTCTTCTATTTAGGTAAGAAACTTTTTGGGAATCTGGTTGGTATTTTAGCGTCTTTGGCATTTATTTTTGATCCTGCCATGCTTGATTATGCCACTTCCGGTGCTTCAGAATCTCTTTTTATTTTTGAAATTATTTTAGCCGCCTTACTCTTTTATATTAATACCAAAGTTTCTCAGCTTGTTGGCTTCTTAGTTCTGCTGTTAATGTATTTCACTCGTCCCCAAGCCTTTATTTATATCGCCGGATTTTTTCTTTTTTTCCTTTTGATGAGATTGAAAAAACCGAGAAGTATTGCCATCGCAATTTTCTTAAGTTTTATTGCTGGGATTGTTTTAGAGAGGATTTTGGCTAGTTTTACCGGAAGATATTTTATCTATTCGCCCTTTCGAAGTGTAACTCCTCTTATTCATGGGACGGCTCTCCGACCTGCCACCACTGCTCTCCGAACAGAGACTGTTTTTCCTTTGAGCACCATTTTTACTAAGTTCAAACTCTTTTTCATTAAAACCTTTTATGACCTTTATAACTTTTATAAACTTCTTCCCCAAATTCTTTCACCGTATTTAGCCGGATTTTACTTTTTAAGTCTTTTCCGATGGGAAAAAGAAAGAAAGGAAAAAATTTTTAGATTAATTATTCTTATCTTGGTGATGGCAGTTTTTCTTTCTACTGCTCTCACGATTCCCTCTTTCCGCTATCTTCATCCCGTAATTCCTTTCATATATCTTCTAGCGGTTGAGATGTTGGTCTGGATTCTAAGAAAGATCTTTAAGGAGAAAAAGATGGTTTATTTAGCGGCCATTGCTTTAATCTTAATATTTATTGTTGGCCAGACAGTCGGTAAAATCTTCCTTGATTCTCGTTATCTTCGGGCTCATACAAATCAGAATAAACCGCCTGTCTATGTTCAGCTTTCATGGTTATTGAAAGAAAATACGAGCTCTGATGATCTAGTGATTACTAACCTTGATACCTGGGGGTCGTGGTATGGGGAAAGGAAGACGATCTGGTTTCCTTTAGAACCTGAGCAATTAATGCCTGAAGAAGGAAAGGAGCTGAAGATTGATGCCATTTATTTAACTTCCTATAAAATGGATGATGAGAATTATTATATGGGGGAAGAATGGCGGAAAATGTTTTATTCTCCAGAGGAGTTAGAGGGCTTTTTTGCTGAAAATTTTGAATTGGCGGGGAAATTTGAGATTTTACCAGAAGAGACTTATGAGAAAGAAGGAGCAACTGCGGTTCTTTTGATTAAAAAATGAGAGAGAGGGTCTATTCATCTATTTCATATCTTTATACTCTGGCTCTTTCCCAAACTGCCAGAAGTACTTATTTAACCACTTTTGGAGCAGGTGTTAATGCCTTTTTGGGTTTTATTTTTACTATTGTTGTCGCCCGGTCAATTTCTCCAGCTGATTTTGGTCTATTTTCAGTAGTCTTAAACTTAATTACCATTTTGATTGTTTTCTGTGATTTAGGTCTTTCGTCGTCAATTTTAAGATATTTACCTCAGGCAATTAGAGAGGGGAAAAAAGAAAAATCGCAAAGAATTATAAAAACCTCGCTTTTAGCTACCATTTTAATCAGTGGAATTTTGGCTTTGTTATTATTTTTATTTTCTTCTCCAGTAGCAGAATTAATTTTTGCTAAGAGAGAATTAGCCTTACCCTTAATGATTATCCCTGTTGCCTTAATAGGTTTGTCCCTTTCCTATCTTTTCGTTTCTGTTCTTCAAGGCCAACAAAAATTTCTCTTTGGAGTTCTGACCGAATCCTCAGTTTCATTCACTAAGGTGATTTTCACTCTTTTTCTCCTTGTTTTAGGTCAGCTGAATTTGGTTTCAGTTTTGATCGTTCTTTCAGTTACTTCTTTTACTGGTTTTATTCTTAGCTTCTTTTTCGTTGGTTCTCATTATTTTTCGGCTAAGACTGATTTTGCTTTATTCAAGACTTTGTTCAGTTTTGGGGTTTGGGTGGCTTTAGCTAGAGTGGCTAACAGCATTTCCTCTAAAATCGACACCTTAATGCTAGTCAGGTTTGTAGAGACAGCCCAGGTTGGCTTTTATGCTGCTGCCCAGAAAATGACTTTTATCTTTCCAGTTTTGATAACTGGAGTGACTGCTGTTCTTCGACCAAAATTTGCCTCTCTTAAAACCAACGCTGAAGCAAGTTCGTTTATGAAAAAATCTGCTTTATTAATCAGCCTGCTTTTTATTCCGATGGTTGTCCTTTTTATTCTTGCTCCTTGGTTGACAGTTTGGATTTACGGTTTAGTTTATGAGCCATCAGTGAGAATTTTTCGTTGGTTGCTTCTTTCTTCCTTTCTTTTTGTCGCTAATAGCATTCCCATGGTACCGATTCTCTTCTATTTTGGCCGACCTAGATTTTTTACCATTATTTCTGGTTTACAGCTTGTTTTAATATTTTTAGTTAATTTAATCTTAATTCCTAAACTGGGTGTTATTGGCCCGGCTGTTTCTTTAGCCCTCGCCTATGGCGTAACCTTTGTTATTAGTTTGGCATTTGTCTGCAAGAACTTGCGAAAATGAAGAAAAAGAAGATTTGGGGTAATTGTTTGGTGAGAAATGAAGAGCAGTGGATCTGGTATGCTCTGATGTCAGTGATTGATTATTTAGACAAGATCCTTGTTTGGGATACTGGTTCGACTGACAAGACTGTTCAAATAATT
>JABAOH010002302.1_pt1 | contig 30361 bp, 24 predicted proteins | sample 7062181 | NCBI WGS metagenome assembly JABAOH01 (sample SAMN14538630, study PRJNA623070) | marine sediment metagenome | biome: marine biome [ENVO:00000428]; feature: marine pelagic biome [ENVO:01000023]; material: deep marine sediment [ENVO:00002113]; isolation source: pool of 5 deep marine...
AATGAAGGCGAAAGTAGATGAAGAAAAAAATAAGTTAAATACAAAAAAGTCAGATGATGCTTGGTTTTGGCTGCTTACTGAAAAGAACTTTAGGGGATGTCTTCCTTGCAATCGATTTGGTTAATCATTTCGACTAAGGTGATGTTTTAAAAGGGGTTCCACGAGGTATATTATGTCTGATGGATCTAAGGAAAAGGAACTTAAAAGATTGCAAAAACCTTTATTAAGAGCTCTTGAGTTGCATCCATTTTATAATGGGAAAATAGAAATTGCATCTAAATGTTGTATCAGAGATTTCAGTGACTTTGCTATTTGGTATACACCAGGAGTGGCAGAGCCATGTAAAGTGATTTCTGAAAACAAAGATGCTGTTTTTGAATATACAAATAAAGGAAATACAATCGCAGCAATATCAGATGGTTCAAGAGTTTTAGGATTAGGAGATATCGGACCTGAAGCAGGTCTTCCAGTGATGGAGGGTAAAGCATTATTATTCAAATATCTTGGTGGTGTTGATGCTTATCCGATATGTCTAGATACGAAAAACCCAAATGATATAATAAATTTAGTTAAATGGATTCAGCCATCTTTTAGTGGCATAAACTTAGAGGATATAACAGCGCCTAAGTGTTTCTATATATTGGATAGATTAAGAAATGAAACAAGTATCCCTGTTTGGCATGATGATCAACAAGGAACTGCTACTATAGTTGTTGCAGGAATTATTAATGCTTTAAAAATTGTTAATAAAGATATAAATGAGATTTTAGTGTCTTTCATAGGGGCTGGTACAGCCAACATTGCAACATCTCGACTTTTGGCAGCTATTGGGGTAAAAAAGAAGAATATGATTTTCTGTGATTCAATAGGAATAATAAACAGGCAAAGAGAGGATATTGAAATAGATAAATATTGTAATCCTTACAAATGGAATGCTTGTGACAATACTAATGAAGAACAGAGAAGTGGTGGAATAAAAGAGGCAATGAAAGATACCGATGTAGTTATTGCTGCTTCTAAACCAGGCCCTGGGATTATTGTTTCTAATGATGTTAAATTAATGTCTGATGATGCTATTGTGTTTGCATTGGCCAACCCTACGCCTGAGATCTGGCCCTGGGACGCTAAGGAAGCAGGTGCACGGATTGTGGCTACGGGGAGGTCAGATTTCCCTAATCAAATCAATAATTCTCTTGTTTTCCCTGGTGTGTTTAGGGGAGCTTTAGATGTTCGAGCAAACCAGATTACCGATGAGATGTGTCTAAGTGCATCTTTTGAGTTGGCCAAAATTGCTGAAGAGAATGGTCTGCATGAAGAGTATCTAGTCCCAAGGATGGATGATTGGGAGATATACATTAGGGAGGCGACAGCAGTTGGAATGAAGGCCATAGAGCAAGGGATTGCAAGAATTAAATGTAGTTGGGAGGAGCTAACTAAGAAATCGCGTTCTATGATCAACAAAGCCAGAAATGAAACTAATATGCTGATGAAAAAAGGACTTATTCCTCTACCACCTGATGAACATTTTTAAAAGGGGTTGAAAAATGAAGGCAAAAGAAGTTTTATCGTTTAAGGATTTAGTTAATGATAAACATAAGTTTTTAGACAAAATATCGGAGAATTATAATATCGATTATCCAACAGGCCGATTATATTGTAAAAAATGTAAGAATTTAGTTCATGTTGATTGGTCTAGGAATCTAGTGTTTTGTGGAGTGTATGCTACATCTAGTTACGGTGTAGCTTATAAGGAGATGCCTTGTGACATATATCTATAAGTTTTAAATAAGGAAAAACAAGTTTTTGAAATTTTTGGAGGAGCATTATGGTAGATTCTGATAAAGAGCGAATGATGAAATCTCAGATAAGGAAACAAAATAAATTGATTAAAAAATTAAAAAATATAATAAAAATGTATGCACCATATATGGAGTTTACTGAGGAATATAGTAAAAAACATCATAATAGTATATAGTAACCCAGATATAACTGGTGGTATTAAGCAGGGTTTAGAATATTCTTATCCTGCAAAATATTCTGTTACTTGTATTGATAGTGAAGAGAAATGTTTTGAGTTGTTGGAATAAGGTAATCCAGTTCCAGATATCATTCTGTTGGAAATTAATATACCAGATATAAATAGCTGGGAAATTTTTGACCGATTGAAGGGTAACCCAAAATGGAGAAGTATCCCTATTGTTTTTTAAGTAGGAGGAAAGATAGGGTCGCTCGAAGTGCAGGTGTTTTTTTGGGTGAGGTATATATTGTAAAATCTTTTGAGATTATGAAGGTTAAGAAAAAGATTGATAAGGTTTTGAAATAGAAATAGCATTTTTTCTGAAAATTTTGGCATTTTTGGCATTATTTTATTGGTTTTTAACCTATTTTTGCCAAAATTTTATCAATATAATACCATTAATTATTGGAAAATTACCAATAATTTTAAATATCGAGAAAGCCATATCATATACTATGAAAATCGTGCACATTGAAAATAGAGATAAAGAATTTTATTGGCGCATGATAGGTGAGTTGCTTGGAGGTGCAATTATGTGTTCGTTGATTTTAATTGCTTTGTGTTTCACATGGTGACATGACTAAAGTCAGGAAAAGAAGGAAAGAGAATGATTGAGCTTTTTGGTGTGGAAATATTAGGCGTTCAAATATTCTTAGCATTGATAATCTTAGCTTTTTTCTGTGAGCTTATTGATTCAACTCTGGGCATGGGCTATGGAACAACATTGACGCCTGTATTGATGCTGTTTGGATTTGGACCACTTGCCATAGTACCATGTGTGTTGTTATCTGAGTTAATAACTGGTATAACCGCAGGGTTAGCACATCACAAAGTTGGTAATGTTAGTTTTAAACCTGGATCGATTCATCTTAAGATTGCTCTAGTACTAGCTGCTTGTAGTATTATTGGAGCAACTATTGCAGTTTTTGTGGCAATCAAAATCCCAAATTTATGGTTGAAAACGTATATTGGTGTGATTGTTTTAGGAATGGGAATAATTGTATTATTGACATTAAATAAAAATTATAAATTTTCATGGAAAAAGATTATTGGACTAGGCTCAATTGCTGCGTTTAATAAGGGGATGAGTGGTGGTGGATATGGACCTGTTGTCACTGGTGGTCAGATTTTTTCTGGTGTTAATGGTAATAATGCTGTTGGTATTACTTCTCTTGCAGAGGGATTAACGTGTGTTGTTGGTGTGATTGTCTTTGCCATTTCTCCAGAAATTATAGAGTGGGGTATTGCACCATCGTTAATCATTGGAGCATTATTATCTGTACCGTTTTCTACATTTATCGTTAAAAAACTTCCTACAAGGACATTAAAGATTGCTATAGGTATGTTAACATTGATACTTGGCTTGGTGACTTTGGTCAAAGTCTTTTATTTCTAATATCAATTAAGGAGATTAATTTATCTCCAACAGAGGATAATAAATATGAACGAGACAAGAAAACGATCAATAGCAAAAGCAGTTAGTTATCGGATTATCTGTATTATTATGTTAGCTATTATAACGTATTTAATAACAGGTAACCTTCTTCAAATGACTTCCATTGTGGTAATTTTTCAATCCATTCAAATGATTATTTATTATTTCCATGAAAGAGCATGGGAACAAATAAAATGGGGATATTTTTAATAATGCAACATTACCAGATAATAGGATAATTAACAAAAAATATTGGTATAATAACAAATTATTTATGTAAGTTATTGTATCATTAAAACGGGTTTTATTATGAAAGTTGAGTTGGAAGATGTAAAATGTATAACAGAGACTGCCTTGACGATTCGAGGATCAAGAAGGAGGGTAACCGTTCCTTCTGAAGTAGTTGAGATTCTCAAACTGAAAAATGGTGAGAAGTTACGATGGGTGGTTTTCAATGACGGGAGTGTACATGTTCATAAGGTGAAAAAATAAAAACAGTCATCTTCATACCTATCAGGCAAATAAGATTTTTCTAGTTGTATGAAGACGAGGCCTATAATCTTCCTCTCGGAATAATTCCAGTCGAAACAATACACGAAAATGGTTGTTTAGGATTTTTTTGTTCAACTCACTAAAAACTTTTTGGCTCTTCAACTTAAGTTAGCGGAGCATTAATATAGAATAGATTATATTTGGGGATATTAGGATGGAATATGATACATCACAGACTTGTAAAGAATGTCTGTTAATCATAATTACATGGTTTTTTGCTAATTTGTACGAAAGATTACTTTTAAGAATTAAATAGTTATACTGTGCATTTTTTTGAAGGAATCTCTTATATATAAACAATTATTATTTATAAAAGAAGAAGAAAAAAGATGAAAAAAAAGATAGTAGGAGTTTTCGTTTGTATACTGTTGATTGCCACTCTCTTATCAATGAATGGAATTGTGAGAAGTTATTGCTCAAATACTAATAGAGTTATCTTCCAAGAGATAGATGAGACAGAGGATAAGATTCTTAGTGTTGATAAAGTCATTGGTAATAGACATGTAAAATATTGGGAGCATACCATTGATAGTGTTTATATAAAAAACGATTCTATCTTATTGCATATGGATTTAGAAGATCATAATATACTGCATTATGAAAGAAGTTGGACAGAGATTAATACCGATTTATTACCTGCTTTTGATAATTCGTTATTTGAACCAGAGGATTATTTTTGGAAAAAAGCAGTAATGTTTCCGGATAATAATGATTGCACTTGTTTCTATATTTTCCACGAGTCACAAGAATTTCCTTTGTTATGTTGGGAAGTCAGACATAATGATGGAACAACGATTATGTATGACTATTATGGATATGAAATCGGGTATGGAACACCTGCACCATCAAGTGGCTTTTTACTATCAGGATACCATAATGAGAGTCTCCCAGATCCATGGTTAAATTATAGACTAAATGCTGAGTATTGGTTCGATAGATGGTGTACCTTAACAACAGGCATATCTGCACCAACCCCAGCAACAATATCCTCCTACGTTAGTAATTCAAATTATGAATTTTTCTACGAGATGGCGCATGGAAATTATCAACTTTTTCAGGCAACTAGAACACTTAGCTACTATTCATCAGATGTTACAAATGATATGAACGGTAGATCACCAATGAAATTTGCATTTATTGGCAGTTGCGATGGTATGTTATACACTGGTCCAGGTTCCTTCTCATATGAGTTTAGAAAGGGACAAATGACAGATACTGTTACTGTTGGATTTAGTGGTATGGGATCCTGCCCGGGTTGTAATGTCGTTTTTGAATGGCAAGATTTTATGTTTAATAAAATGGATGAAGGTTTTACTATAAAGGAATCATTTGATTTAGCATCTGCAGAATTTCCTACTATTGCAGATTGCGTTGTCTTTGTAGGAGATATAAATTTAATTGTAAATGAAAACCAGAATCCACATATTCCAACTATTACAGGTCCACCAAGTGGAAAACCTGGAGTGGAATATGATTATATATTTAACGCAGAAGACCCAAATGGAGATGATGTTAAGTATTACATAGACTGGGGTGATGGTAACTCTGAAACAACTGGTTTTAATCCTTCTGGTACAAATATGTTAGTAAAACATACTTGGGATGAAAAAGGAACTTATATTATCAAAGCGAGAGCTGAAGATACCAATGGTTTAGTTGGTCCAAATGCAACAAAGACAGTCACAATACCTAGAAACAGAGCAATAAACAGACCATTTCTAAGTTTCCTACAAAGTCTTCCAAATTTGTTCCCAATACTACAAAAATTTTTTATTCTTATAAAATAGAATTTTAAGTCAAAACACCTAATTTTAGGGCAAACGTGAATTTTAGGGCAAAGCCCCTAATTGCCTAATTGCGGCTTTGCACCTAAAGTATGATTTTTTGGCGACTTTAGGTGCAAAAATATGACATTAGGTACAGAGAGGATAATTTTATATATAATAAACAAAAAAGAAGAGACATTATTGCTGTTTAACTTATGACCTCAGAACTGAACTTTTAGTAAAAAAATGGATTTTAGGAGCAAAAACTTCTTCTTACAACAAATATATATATAATTAAATAAATTAATATTTAGAGATGCTCACAAAGATAAAGGAAACGAAGAAACTTCTGCTTGTTGGGATAATCCTAATCCTTATTGGATCTACAATTGCTATAGCTTGTGAACCTTCTTCAATCGAGAATAGAATCGAGTTAAAAAATCACAATAGACTTAATAATTATACAAAGGAAATATATATAGTATCTACTGATGATGGATCTGAGATTAAATTAACTCGATATGTTGGAAACAAAAGACCTTCTATTATGCTAGTACATGGTATGGGAGTTAATCATAAAATATTTGACTGGGACGTAAATCACTCGCTCGCTCGATTTTTAAATAACGATAGTTGGGACGTATGGATGTTGGATTTACGTACACATGATGGTGATGGTGATTTGTGGTTTGGATGGTTATTTGGTCTTAAAAGCGACAGGGAGCATATAAATAGATATTGGGATTTTGATAGAACGCTCCTCAAAAAGGACGTAGTCACAGCTGTTAAATTCATTAAAGAAAAATCAGAAAATGAAACAATCTTTTTTATGGGACATAGCTATGGGGGATACCTTGCATATGCTTATGCGGAAATAATTGGTGAAGAGAATTTATCAGCTATTCTTACAACTGGATCTTCTGGAATGGGAGGTTACATGGATTTTCCATTTTATAAATATCTTAAATATGGGATTAAAATAGGTAATAAAGTATTTGTTAATCCTTTTGGTCGTTGTCGTTTACATCTTTCATTATTTCGTCTTCTCTTTTTACGTTATAATATTCTGAACAAACCTAATGGTATTTTCTATAAAGATACAACACCAGTTTACATTAAAAAAGGATTTTTCTATAGCTGTGATGATGAACCTGCGGGAGTTTTTGTAGATATTATATATGGTAAACATCCACGGTTATATGGAGATCACTGGGTAGATCCACAGACATTATATGATTATACAGCTAATTTACATAAAATAACAGTACCTTTCTTAGCCATTGTTGGAGATGAAGATACAGACGACCCTATGGAAGATGTTTTTAAAACATATGAAAATGTTAGTAGTGTAAATAAAAAATTCCTTCATTTCCCAAAACATGGACATCTTGATTTACTTTTAGGAGATAACAGTAGTAATTTGATTTTTCCTGAAATTACAGCTTGGTTGGATTCTTTAGTATAAAATGGTATTTAAATTTTATTTTTCTTTCTATCAAATATATCTTATATAAGTGGTAAAATAATTTCAGCAAGGGAAAGAATCCGATATTTGGTGCAAAAACTAGACTTTAGGTGCAGAAAACGATTGGGCTACATTGGAAGTGACTATTCCAAGAACCAGAGCATATTGGATGAGATTTTTTGATATGTTTCCAATACTGCAGAGAATATTAAGTTATATCCTATAAGACTAATTATTATCTACCTTTAATTCACCCTTCAGACCGTATCAGAACGTTTCTGATAAAAGGAGATTAAAGATAGGTAATTAACCCTTAACTACTACTCCCGTTTATCTCAGTAGTTACAAATAAACAAAAATTAATCTACTCTTCGACATTTCATTTAATATATAATTCCACGGTCGAACAGCGGATTAATTATTTTTTAGAAGGACTTAACATAGGTGCACAATAAATGGTCAATTTGCACAATTATTATTTATTGTATAATTTTGCACATTTTATGAGTGTTTTGCACAATGGTTCTTAGCTCAATAAAATATTTATATTAAATGTGCATACGTGTTTCATGATAACAATAAACAATAAAACAATTTGTTGAGGGATAAAAAATGGTAAAACGCCTCTTAATAACTGGAATTATATTTTTATTCATCTTTTCATTCGTAGCTCCAATACCAATTGGATTTACTATCAAAAAAACAGTAGGAAGAGAATTAGCTAAAACTGTTATTGATGATTTTGGTTTATATTATTTTGATAAATATGATTTTCCAGAATCATATTCTTCTGAAAAATGTAGAATTAAATTACAAAATTTTTTAAAAATATCAACCGTATCTGCTCTAATCGAAAAAGAACCCATCCAAACAGTAACTTATGACGATCTCATGGATTCACCATGGCCAATGCAAGGTCATGACAACCGTCATACAGGCCATAGCTCTTATAGTACCACAAATAATCCTGGTCATGAGAAATGGTGTTTTATTACAGAGGATGATTATATAGATAGCGGTATTGTCATCGATAGTGATGGAATTATTTATTTTGGAGGAGGTTATGATGACCTACCTTATTATCTTTATGCGCTTTATCCAAATGGCACTATGAAATGGAAGGTAAGATTAGGTAATCTTGTTTGCACATTTGGTATTTCTCCTGCTATTGATGAATCCGGTGTTATATATGTTCCTTGCAATGATGGACTATATGCGATCAATCCAAATGGTACAATAAAATGGAGATATAAATGCTATGTAGAGTCTTCTCCCACTATTGCAGAGGAAGGAACAATCTATTTTACACATTCAGGTCGTAGTCCCCCTTATAATGGTAAAATAATTGCAGTGTATCCAAATGGAACATTAAAATGGGATTTCAAAACAAACCATATGGTTCATTCTTCTCCTGCGATTGGTTTAGATGGAACTGTATATGCCGGTTCTCATGACACTTATGTATATGCTTTGTATCCAAATAATGGTACTTTGAAATGGAAGTTTAAAACCGAATTCTGGGTACATGGCTCTCCTACAATTGGTAACGATGGAACTGTTTACATTGGTTCAGATGATAAGTATCTCTATGCTTTGTTTCCAAATAATGGAACAATGAAATGGAAATTACAAGTTGGAAGTATGCGTTGTAGCCCTTCACTAGATGATGAAGGAACCCTGTATTTTGGTGTATGGAATTATGGATTCAAAGCAATTTATCCAAATGGAACGTTGAAATGGAGTTTTGATCCTGGAAATAAAAGTGGAGTTTGGGGTTCAACTGCTGCAATATCTGCTGATGGAACCATTTATTTCGGATCATGTATTGACATTTTCTATTGTGGTGGCGGAGAAATTATTGCTCTATGGTTAGATGGTACTTTAAAATGGCGGAAAAAAATTTCACATTATTGGGTTGATTCATCGCCAGCTATTGCTGAAGATGGGACTGTGTATATTGGTTCTGCATATTCTTTGAGTTATGGTATTCTCCATGCTTTTGGTGAGTTAGATTCCAATGCTCCATCTAGACCAGAGATAAGTGGTCCTATAAATGGAAAAGCAGGAACAGAATATGAATACATAATTAAATCAATATCACCACTTGGCAGAAAATTATATTATCATATTGATTGGGGTGATAGGATAAAAACTAGTTTTATTGGGCCTTATAGATCTGGTGAGAAAATTATTATACACAATAGCTGGCAAAATAGTGGGCCATATAAGATTACTGTTAGGGTTAAAGATACTGAGAACCTTTGGGGTCCATGGAGTGAGCTAACGGTTACTATGTCAAGAAACAGAGCCACTTTTAATCCCTTCTTATTGAGATTTTTTGATATGTTTCCGATAATGCAGAGAATACTAGGTTATATCTTATAAGAGTATTATTATCTAACTAAAAATAGCTTTTCAGATTACTTCAGAGCCTTTCTGATAAAAGGAGATTAAAGATAGGTAATTAACCCTTAACTACTCCTCCCGTTTATCTCAGTAGTTTCCGATAAACAAAAATTAATCTACTCTTCGACATTTCATTTAATATATAATTCCACGGTCGAACAGCGGATTAATTACTTTTTAGGTGAAATATTTAGTTGTTATGTGATAAGGTTTGGCATAGATTTTATATATTGCTAATTTGATGTGAATATTGTTATAAGAGGGAGGCCCATGAAAAGAAATCAGCTTAGAAAGACGCTGGTTATTGTAATCATAACTCTAATTATTGGTGCTTCTATAGTTCCAATTATTAGTGGAATTAGTATTAATACAAATACAAGTAAAGTGAATGAGTTGAGTAAAAACCAAGATACTTCTCCTTTAACGTTTTATACATTTGATAAAACAGGCTCAAAAGAATGTGATTCTGTTTTACCTGTTGATGTTAAAGAGGATATTGTAAGTAGCCTTGAGGTTTTGAAAGATAAGATTGTTAATGAGCCTTTAAGCAAGGAAACAAAGATTTTGAAATCTGATTTTGTTGATTTGTTAGACGAGCATAATTTATTTCCTGTAGGATTCTCAAAAGATAAGGTGCTTTCTTTGTTGAATCCTTTTTGGCTTCGTTGGTTTGAGGATAGATCTGGTTTGAATATGAAAACATCTGATCTTATGAGTTTTCATAATGTCTTTAATAGAATGAGGAGTCTTCAAAGGTTTTTTGTTTCTCGGGAGGTTATTGATTTATTTAATAGTTTTCCTGGACCGGGTAGTGCTTCTGCTATATTATTTTTTTGTAGTATAGCAAGTGGTGGTCGTGGTATTCCTATTCCTTTGTTTTTGCTTCCTAGGCCTCGTGGTTTTGTTTTATGGTCTGGTTCAGAAGGATGTGGAACTAATGTAAATAGTCTTCTTTTAAAAAGAGGTTTTATAGCTGGTGGAACTCAAAATGGTTTTGCTCTTGGTTTTTATGGTGTTGGTCTAACTTATTCTCTTTTTGGTGAAACTCTTTATGCTTTCATTGGTTATTCAACATTTACTTTTGTAAATGCAAAATCAATACAGTGGTATGTTCCTCCTAATGAGGCTCCTAAAATTTCTGATGAGAGTCCTGTTAATGGTGCAAAGGATGTTTCTATTTCTCTATCTGAGCTTAGTTTTAGGATTACTGATGCTGAAAATAATCGTATGAGTTATACTGTTACCACTAGTCCAGATATTGGTTCAGGTAGTGGTAGTAGAAAGAAAAATGGTGTTTACAGTGTTCCTGTTAGTGGTCTTATGGGTAATACTGAGTATTCTTGGCATTTGGTTGTTAAGGACAAGTATCATACTGTTGAGAGGACTTTTTCTTTTACTACTGAAGCTGTTTCTCCTGTTGTGTCTGATCTATCACCTGTTGATGGTGATGATTGGGTTCCTGTTGATATTTCTGAGCTAAGTTTTAGGTTGAAGGATTTTCAGGGTGATAGTATGGATTATTCTGTTGAAACTGTTCCTGATGTTGGTTCTGGTGGTGGTAGTGGTGTTGGTGATGGCGTGTATTCTGTGGATGTTAGTGGTCTTGATTATACTACTGTTTATTCTTGGTTTGTGAATGTTACTGATGGGACGTATTGGACTCGTGATGTTTTTAGTTTTAAGACTCAGCCGATTATGGTTTTTGATCCTTTTGATGAGGGTTGGTTGTATCGTAAGAAAATTACTATTGATCATGATGAGGTTGAGGGTGATCTATCTGAGTTTCCTGTTCTGGTAAGTGTAGTTGATTCTGATCTTAAAAATAAAGCTCAGGTTGATGGTGATGATGTTTTGTTTATGGATGGTTCTGGTGTTGCGAGTAGGTTGTTTCATGAGATTGAATTGTATGATGGTTCTTCTGGTGAGTTGGTTGCTTGGGTGAATGTTTCTGATCTTGATGGTGATGTGGATACTGTTTTTTATATGTATTATGGTAATTCAGATTGTGATAGTCAGCAGTACCCCGAGAAGGTTTGGGATTCAGATTATAAACTAGTTTATCATTTAGATGAAACATCTGGACATCATCAGGATTCAACTGCAAATAATGCAGATAGTACGGCAGAATCTGTAACAGTACAAGGAAGCGCAGCTGGAAAAATTGGTGGTGCTGATGAGTTCGAAAGAGATAATACAGATTATGTAGCAGCGCCTAATGTCGGTAGTCTTAATACATTTACTCTTGAAATATGGGCAAAATATGAATCATATGTAAAATATGAGGAGCTCATGGGTAAGGAAAAATATATCGCCTTTGTCACTGGATATGATGATGGTCATTTGACATATGGGGTTGGTGATGGTGAATGGGGAAATCTTGTAGACTCAGCTGCTGGTGCTATTGAAACAGGTAACTGGTATTATATTGTTGGAACAAGTGATGGAACAAACATTGAACTTTTTATTGACTCAGATTCTAAGGGAACTGCTGAAAATTCTGATAATTTCAATGCAGATTTTCATCTAGGTGAACGATATGCTAATAAATATAATTTTGATGGTATTATAGATGAAGTAAGAGTTAGTGATATTGAAAGAAGTCAAGATTGGATTACAACAACTTACAACACGATAAATGATCCTTCGAGTTTTTTCAGCATGGGTCCTGAAGAATCAGCTCCTTAAGCCAGGCTATTAAGAGGGAAGGTCATGAAGAATATATTTAAGAAAACCATCACCTTTAGCATAATCTTGCTTCTAATTGGTGTTAGTGTTTCTTCTGCTTATTCTATTGATACTGAATCACCTGTAGTTAATAAACAGAGTGAAGAGGATTGCAATTGTAAGGAGATTGAGAGTAGACATCTTGTTTTATCGGAGAGGCAGTTAAACAGGATAGGAGTCTATACCAAATTGTTGTTGGTATTATCAAGAGATGTTCCAGAGGTTAAAAAGAAATGTGAAGAGGTATTAGATTTAATTCACTCTGTTAAATCTAAAAGTAATCTTATTATTTGTTCTATTCTATTTGGAATTTTTCTTCCATTATACCTTATAGCATATAAACTTTTGGAAATAGCTAAATCTTTAGATGAGCACTATGCGTTAGCTACTTTATTTGGAGGCATCGCCTTGTTATTGTTTAATGGACCTTTAGTGATTATTGCGGCATTAGGTTTAGCATATGGATGTAATTGGATTTACTTTTCCCGTTTAGAATTTAGGATTAATCCCATCTAAAAGTTTTATATACCCACATTTGATTTAAATTATTGGAGGAGGTAAAAAAATGTGTAAAAACCTGTATTGTAAAATCCTTACGTTTGGGATTATTGTATTGTTTATGGGAGTTGTTATTCATCCTGCTTTTGCTAATATCGTTAATAAGAGTTTGGTGGATGATAATCATCCGCCCAATAAACCGAAAATAGATGGTCCAAAACTCGGGAGACCAGGAACACATGAATGGACTTTCTGTGCAACAGACCCCGATGGAGACAATGTTTCCTATCAAATTGATTGGGATGATGGAACATATGAAAATTGGACAGACTTTTATCCTTCTGGTGAAGTAATAACACGGAGACATACCTATAATATTTATGGTGATTTTGAACTCTGTGCCTATGCTAAAGATATACATAATGATATAGGACCAAAGGGAACCTATCCAGTGATAATGACACAAAGCAAACAGAGAGGAGAGGATTGTAACTGTAAAGAAATTGATAGTATACATCTAGTTAGATTGGAGAGGCAGTTAAACAGGTTGGAAGTCTATAGTAAGTTGTTGTTGGTGTTGTCAAGAGATAATCCAGAGATACAAGTGAAGATTGAAGAGTTATTAGATGAGATTACAACTCTTAAAGAAGAATTAGGAGATGACCCATCTTACCCAGTTATTTGTGGAATATTAATAAATATTCTTAATGGTTTATATGAAATTGTTAGACCTTTTCAGGAAAGGTGCGAATCAAGTGAACCATACACTTTATCATATATTATATGGTGTGCTTTATATCAGATTGTGGTATATATTCTAGCACCTATATGGGGTCCCATAGCGGGTCTTGCTGTTCTTCTTAGGTGTTTTGACCTTAAATATGATTAATCCCATCTAAAAGTTTTATATACCCATTATTTGATTTAAATTATTGGAGGAGGTAAATTTTGCATAAAACCATCTTCATCATTGGAATCATATCTCTTTTCATCTTGTCAGCAGTGGCTCCAATGAGTGTTGGCTATTATGTAAAAACAGCTATTAGAATAGAATCAACAACAAGCGATGGTGGTTTGATGGATAGTGCATGGCCGATGTTCAGTCATGATGCTCGTCATACTGGTCATAGCCCTTATGGTAAGTCTGGGACTTGGTGGAAGGAAAAATGGGAAACAACTATCGGCGGCTTGGTATATTCTTCACCAGCAATTGACAAAAACGGAACTATATATATTGGCTCATATGATCGTTATTTCTATGCAATTAATCCAAATGGCACTCAAAAATGGCGTTTTAAAACTGGAGAAGGCATAGAATCATCTCCAGCTATTGCCGCAGATGGTACAATATTTATAGGCTCAAATGATGGACATCTTTATGCTTTTTATCCCAATGGAACGAAAAAATGGAGTCTTGTTATAGGTGTTAGTTTGGTTTATTCATCACCTGTAATTGACGAAGAAGGAAATATATATGTAGCATCAGTAAGAGGAAATAATATTTGTGCTGTTTATCCAAATGGAACAAAAAAATGGGATTTTCACACAGGTAACAGGATTTATTCCTCTCCTGCTCTTGATGATGACACTGTTTATTGTGGTTCTCATGATGGTTTTTTCTATGCTATTTATAAAAATAATGGGACTTTGAAATGGAGATTTAATACAGGTAACTGGTGTGGTGGTAAAGGTGCAACAATCGATGATGATGGAACCATTTATTTTGGACACGTTGAAGGATATTTTTATGCTTTGCATTCTAATGGAACTCTGAAATGGCGGTTAAAGTTAGGAAATAATGTGGTTTCTTCTCCAGCAATATCCGCGGATGGTACTATCTATGTTGCAGCATACCAAGATTGGGATAATGCCAATATCTATAGTATTAATCCTGATGGAACTATTAACTGGAAGTATTATATTGATACTGATTATGTGAGTACTTCTCCAGCTATTGACAAATATGGGATTATATATTTTGGAGGATGGAATGGTATTTTGTATGCATTAAATCCTGATGGAACTATTAGATGGTCATATAAGGCATTAGATGCAATTTTTTCTTCTCCTGCGATTGGGGAAGATGGAACTATTTACTTTGGTTCACATACAGATAATTTTATTGCTAAACTTTATGCTATTGAGCCAGTAGAGGGAAATAGTCCTCCAGAAAAACCCAATATAGATGGTCCAACTCAAGTTAAACTCTTTAAAGAATATACCTATACAATTGTTACAACTGACCCTGATGGTGATAAAGTTAGTTATTATGTGGACTGGGGAGATGATACAAATAGCGGTTGGACAGAGTTGTCATCTTCTGGAGTACCTGTAACTTTGAAGCATAGACGGAGATATGTTGGTATTAATTGGGCTATTGTTAAAGTTCAAGCAAGGGATGAAAATGGTGCTTGGAGTGATTGGATGAGATTACAGGTTAACATAAAGCCAAGAGACCGAGCAACTAATAATTGGTTGAGATTTTTTGATATGTTTCCAATACTGCAGAGAATACTAAATTATATTTTATAGAATTAAGAGTCAGAATTTCAACTTTAGAATCAATATAGAGTTTAGAGACAAAGCAGTCCAAAATCAAAAAAAAATTTCAAAATTTTTTGAGTTGTTACTCTCTCTTCGGGTGTCAAAGGTTTTTAAAGTAACGAAAATATGATTTTTTAGAAGAAATTAAAAAATATAATTTAAATAGAAATGAATTAAATTCAGTTTTCAATTTCGATGGAAAATCAATAATACTTCTGAGAGGTTTCAAATCGACAGATATGCAGGAATGTCATCTAAAATCTTCTTTGCTCACTCTTGTGGCTAACAGATTATACTTTGGTATGAATAAAATAGATTCTTCAGAACTTCGAAATATATTAAGACTTTCAGGAGTTCCAAAATTAACACCCTTATCTATCAACTTAAAAAAATTCCCAACTCTTATAATTCATAGACGAGGACCCATTGGCAGTACAAAAACATCCTATGAGATAACCCAATATGGATTACAAAAAGGAATTATCCTCCTTAAAGATATATTACATAATGCTTCAAATTTTGATATTGATTTTAAACCTCATATTACTGGAATGGAGCGAGTAAAAGCTCCTCAGATAGAAATTGAAAATGATAAATTAATTTCAAATATTACAGAGTTTGCTAAAGCAAATCAAATCGATGAAAATAAAATGAAAATGTTATTTGACTTTCAACCTGATGGATTAAGACTTTTGGAGAGTCCTTCAGGGAAAACTAGGAAGAAGTTGCAGATTAAATCATTAATGCTCCTTGGAATTATTATCAAGAAAGTTTATCAAATCGATAATTTTGATGGGAAACAACTCCTAAAAGATAGCCATATTTCTTATGATAGGTTGGATCTACTAGAAAGCAGTACTAAATACAGAAAATATTTTTCAACGAAAAGACCTAAATCATCAATGCAACTCATTTATCCAGGCCAATTGCAGGCTATAAAAATGTTAAAAGATTTTGTTGAAACCAAAGACTGTGAACTATGACTCTCGAATTATTTATTAATGAATTATCTAAAAAAATTGACTCAGATTTAGTCAGAGAACTGATAAACGAATATAAAGAAACAAAATCTTCATTATGGCTAGGTGATGTTACAAAAACAATTTTGCATGGTGGGAGGTTTTGTGAAATTTGTATAGCTTGTTTAAAATATATTTCAGATCCATATTCAAGAATAGATATAAACAAAATTCAATTCGAAAAATATTACAATCAAATACTAAAGATACCTAAAAAAACATCTCAGGATGAATTATTGTTCTTTGTAATTCCACAAGTTCTAAAATCAATATATACGATAAGAAATAAGAAAAAAGTTGCTCATGTTAAATCAAATAAAGCCGATGAAATTGATGCTGATTATGTTATCACTTCTTGTAATTGGATACTATCCCAATTCGTTCTATTATTCTATACAGATGATACAGATAAAGCAATTAATTTAACTAATTCAATTATGGAACGCCGAATTCCAATAATAGAAGAATTTGAAGATGGAGAAATAATGATACTAAAAAAGAACCTAACTTTTGGAGAACAGATATTAATTATCTTATATAAATTTCCAAAGAGATTATCTGTAAAAGAATTAAGAAATATTTTGAAACCAAAGAAAAACTCATATGTTAATACATATCTAAAAGGACTTTATGATAAAAAGCTAATTCATTTAAACACAGATGGTGCCATTATTAACAAAAATGGGATAAAACATATTGAATCAAATAAGCAAATGTATTTTGGGTAACTTATCATTCATAACATTGATTATAATTTAGATTTCTTATTTAGAAAATATACTCCAATTATAGCTATATGATAAGTGTTTCTGTTAATTTAAAACCGTAAAAAACCTGCTTCGTTTTACCTAAATTTTTTCCTGTTAGCCTGTTTGCGGTTCGGCGGACCTGAACATTTATTTATAACTTGTTAAGTATTAATCCATTATTTCATTTAACTTCCGACACACTAATCAATGGGTCTTCTTCACGTTTATCTCATTTTGTTTTACATATATGTAGAAGAAAGAGTCAAAAAATTCTCTTCTGTTGCCTATTTAACAGTTGATCTGACTATTTCTGCATAATAACTTGATTTTTCTGTAACTGAGTTATATAATAAAAATCAATAGTAAAGGAAAGGCTGAATGTGAAAACATGTTTAAATAGCAAATTTTTATGGTGAAGTTGATATTAGGAGAAATTATGGAAAATAAAAAAGATGAGATATTATTGAACAGATGGTTATATCAATTAGAAAATTTCACTATGCAGATTAAAGGAGAGAAATTCCGTGAAGTAATCTTATGGGAATCAACACTTGATTTAGTTTATATTTTGAAAAGATTAGGTAAGTTAAAAAGAAATACAGAAATAGAGATAAGTTCCGCTACTCCGGAAGAATTGAAGAAATATAAAGAATCAATTGATGCAATTAGATTCTATTCACAATGTTTGCTCTTATGGAGCCACAGGGTCCTAGAAATTTTAAAAGAAATATCAAATGTCAAAATTCCTGATGATCTTAGAATCGCTCGGAACATTTTGGTAGCTCACTTTGGTACTGCTGGAGGGGAATTAAAAAATAAGTTGGACAGAAATAAAGGTTTTATAACATCTCCCAAATTTTCTCCTGATGGAAATTTTGAGTACGCAATCGGGCCTTTGGGAAGCCCTAAATCAACAGCCAACTCTTTAGAGTTAAAAACCATTAACCAACTTTATAAAAAATATTGTCCCGGCGAGCCTGATTGTAACGATTGGAATATATGTTTTAAAATTCTCTGTTCAGAAAAAAAGAAGCTTAAAAATGACCTTGAAAAGATAGAGGAATTTATTCGCAATAATGGAGGAGTCATTACCAATTCAAAAAGAATAATGGAGTGCGTCATAGACTCTTTAGAGAATTATTTAGTAAAAAATAATAGAAGAAGAATAAGGTTTGAGTTTTAAAAAACGGAGATAATAATTTAAATTGCAACTCTATTATCCTCAAGAAATAGAAGAATGAGTAAGAAGTCTCAACTAAAAGGATGTATATCTGAACTTAATTTATGTTCTCAAGTTCGTATATAACTTGTTAGGCGAAAGTGCTCTTTCTTGGAGATACAAATATGGGTAAATTAGAAGTTCCAGGATGGCTTTTCCCCTTATTTTCATGGGTCTTTGCTGCATATCTAGTCATTCTATTTCACCTCTCCACCGATATTTTACATCAACCTGCCATTTCAGAAGGGAGCTATTTACTTCTGATCCTAGCTATTATCTTAGTCTTTCTTCCCTTTATGAAACGCCTTAAATTTGGAACACTTTTTGAATTGGAAAGAGATATCCGTGAAACAAAGAAAGAGATGAAGGATTTTAAAAATGAAATAAGACAAAGTCTTTCGGTGATTTCTACAAGTATCAATACGATCGGGAATGTAACAAGTAACATTTCCATTACTATCCCTGGTATGGCAGAATTGTTAGATGCAAAAGAGAAATTGACACAATCAAGTGATGCGGAAACCTTGGAGAGCTCCAAAGAAGTGAAAGAAGAACTGTTTCTTGAAGGCGAAGATACAATCATGGCACTGGCTCGAACTAGGATAAAATTGGAGTATCTACTTCGGAAAATACTTGGAAAAAGAACCTTAACTCCAGAGGTCACCAAGGAAATTAGATTTATGACGCTTGGAAAACTCTATCGACATTTCTTGAAAGAATATCCAAAGTTCCGAAACCTAGAAAATTCTTTTACATATGTTGGTCAAATCGCAAACGCCGCAGTTCATGCTCAACGATTACCAGAAGGACAAGCACAAGAAGCCCTTGAACTTGGTGCGAAATTGATTGCGATCTTGAAGAAATTAGCTGAAAACTCAGAGAGTACCTACACTTAGCACAGCATATCATATATGCTTATTTCGTTTACCAAAGTTTCGGTTATGACGAAACTTCGTATATGACGGGAGAGTTAAGCGAAATCCTACTCAACGGTTGCTCTAGCTAAATCTCCATAAAAACTTGCTTTTTCCATAACTTAGTTATATAATATAAAATCAACACAACAGTTAAAATAATATCTAAAAAACTATGAAGAATGCCCTAGCATATGCCAGAGTGTCAACTAAAGAACAAGCCGAGAAAGGACTGTCTATTCCTGCTCAATTGAAAGCTATAAGGGAATACGCCAAGTCTCACAATTTTAGAATTGTAGGAGAATTTACTGACCTTGGGGAGTCAGCTAAAACGGCAGATCGCCCTCAATTCCGGAAGATGATAAAGAGATGTCAGAAAGACAAAACCATTAATACAGTTATTGTTCACAAAATCGATAGGTTCTCTAGAAACAATATTGATTTTTTTGCCTATAAAGCTATTTTGAAAAAAGAAGGAATAAAACTTATCTCTGTCAGTGAAAATATTGAAGAAACACCATCAGGCGAATTCATCGAGAATGTACTAGTAGCTATGGCCCAGTTTTATTCGTCTAACTTAGCTGAAGAGACTTTGAAAGGATTAAAGGAAAAGTTTAGCAGAGGTGAATGGCCTTTATTAGCTCCAATTGGATATAAAAATATGAGAGATGAGAAAGGTCATTCCTATATAGTTGAAGACAAAGACACATCTTATTTAATAAAACAGATATTCAAACTATATTCGACTGGTCAATATTCTCTAGGTTCTCTTTCAAAGGAAATGGTAAAAAGAGGATTAAAAACTAAAAATGGTAAACTCTTCTCTCATCAACAGATTAAAAGAATCCTTCGAAACAAGTTTTATATCAGTAAAATGACAATGTGGAACAAAGAAATCCATGGAAAACATAAACCACTAATTAGTGAATCTCTTTTTAATCAAGTTCAAAATATTCTAACTGAGAAAAAAATTACTCAGGATAAATGGCAAAAAAGAGATTTCCTCTTAAGAGGATTAATTTATTGTCAAAGCTGTCAAGGGAGATTAACAGCTGAGGTTCATCCTAGAGGAGACTATTATAGGTGCCCATCAGGTGTTAATCATAAATGCTCGCAGCCATATATACCGATTAAATTGCTTGAAAGTCAGATCGAAAAACTGTATACTCTTATGGAACCATCGCCAAGGCTTCTAAAGCTTTTAAAATTAGAGATAGAGGAAGTTCAAAAAAACTTCAAAGCAAAATCAACTAATGAATTACGTAATCTTAAAAGAAAGTTAAAAGAAAATGAAGCGAAAATGGATACGTTGGTTGATAATCTCGCTACTAAAACAATAACATCAGAGGTGTATAAAAAATACAGCCAGAAGTATGAAAAAGAGATTAAAAATGCTAGAGATCGACTCACAGTTTTAGATAAAGATTACAGCTCAAATTTTGATTTTATTGACAAATGCATGATCTTAGCTTCAACCTTATCTCATTTACATAAAATCTTTAGCTTCCGGCAGAAAAAGAACTTAGCTAGAGCTGTTTTTAAAAGAATCTGGGTTAAAAACAAGGAAATCAGAAGGATAGAGCTAAATCCTCCATTTGATTTCCTTTTAAAGAATCAAACCCAAAAAATCCATACTATCTTCCCTGATCTTGTGTTCGAACATTGTCCTATTAAGGGCACAGTAAAGGATAAGTTCGAACAACTGATAGATGCAGTAAATTCGCCAAATTTTTCATTAGTACTAAATCTAATTAAGTCTGCATATTCTTTTAATATTTTAGAAAAATAAAGAAGGTTTTTAGCCTCCTTATTTATTTAGAAAATGTAAAAAAAAGATGATATGGGTGATAATAAATGGGTGAGTTACCACTTGCATCAGTAGAAAGAATCATGAGAAATGCTGGAGCAGAAAGAATCAGCATGACTGCAATAACAAGTATGGCTGAAGTTTTGGAGGATTATGGAACAAAAATATCTAAAGAAACAATAGAACTCGCTAGACATGCTAAAAGAAAGACTATTAAGAAAGAAGATGTTAAATTGGCAGCTAGAAGAGCAACACAAACATAGAAAATAAAAGGGAATATACAAATTATCCCCAGGAATAAAGATTAAAAATCCATTACTAATTTAATTATAGATAGGCAAATTACATTAGCTATACAAATGAGTCATTTTAATCATTAATATAACCATGTAACACATTTATATTGTTTGATTACCTGTAATCCTTATTTGAACATAAGAACAATACAAAGTATTAGATTCTGTCGTACCCAAACCAGATGTCACTTTACAATCTAAAGATTCAATATCATCACAGGTCCAATTACCACCACCAGGACCAGCTGGATCATAAGTTATATCAAACCAGTCAGTCCAACCCTCAAAAATACCAACAAAATCACTATACTCACTACCATTAGAAGTTCCATCAAATACTGGAACCAGAATTATACTTTGAAGACCGACTGAAGTATATGCTCTGGCTCTCAAATGTACACCTGTGATTGTTATATTGGTCAAATTAAAACTGTTGCAGGTTAGCAATTCTGTCTCCTTTTGGCCTCTGTCTGTAAATGCATAACTGGATTCATTACCATCAACCATATATTCCGGATTAAAACTCCAAGACTGATTAGTACTGTAACTATTAAAATAAGCATAATAATAGCTATTTCTTGTTTCACCTGCTTCAATAGAAAACGAAGTCAATGCAAAAAGCATGACAACCATTCCAATAATTATTTTCTTCATATTCTTTTACCTCCTCTAAACTTTATTAAAATTGTAAAATCACACGACCCAAAATAAAAACCAAACACTGATTCTTTCATATCGATAAACCTATCCAGTTTACCCTATTTCATATATCCTAGCTTTAACTAACATCACATTTTATCACCCTCTAATTCCATGATAAACAACACTAAAAGATACTTAAATTCCCGTAACCGAAAACTCATACCAATCCTCAAGATACCAAGAATCTGGCGGATATTGAGACTCATTATTTATATACAGAACATTGCCACAGGGATCACGGAACGCTGCATAAACACGATAAGTCCCGTTACCATGACTAAATGAACTGGTATTCACATTTTCAGGGTTAAATATCGTATCCAACGGAAGCTTTTCACTGATGTTAATAATCCGACGTGTGAATTTCTCATCTATAACAAATGTATCAACCTCCCATTCCTCAGAAGTTTCATTATAATAATCGATTCTTATCAATAGATGACCAGAAATATTCGTGCTACCAGAATTACAGATCTTAGACTCAAAACCCGTATAAAAATTAAACACATCGCTTTCCACACAATTTCCGCTATTATCAGATACACTCACATTCCAATACCACCACTGACCATTCACACTAGCATTACTAAACACCTGATGATATGTTCCATTATTCACGCTAGAGTTAGTATCGAAAATCTGCCAGCTATCACTACTATTACTATACCAAGTAATAGTCATATTGTCACCTTCATTATCAGAAACCGTTATATTCAACAATGGAGCAATACCTATACCAGTACTACCACTGATTGGATACGGATCACTTATAACAGGTGCTTCATTCGGAACATCACCATAAGCATCAAAGATAGTGATATAAGTACCAAAAATCTGACCCCATTTAATAGAATCAAAAATATCCTCAGTGTCAATAATAACCACCTTAATATATCGACCAGTCTTATCCGTAGTATCCACCTCCTGCCAAGCATCAGTATCATTCCAGGAAGATATACCTGTTGCAACTGCTGTTCCCCAATCTGACTTATTATCACTAATATAAATATCGACATCTATCGGATCAGCAGATGTAATTGAACGACCTCTGACTTTCTTAATTGTAAGATTCTGGCCAAGATCAAGAATAAAATAATGAGTATGACCTGGAGTCCATGCATTCCACCAGTAGTCATCTCCATCTAACGCCTCTTCCAAAGTACGACCCATGGTATCACCACAATGACTATCATATTCACTACTACTTATTCCAAGCCAGCCATCACTATCCAACCAATGCATCATTGTAGACTTCTTCTGACCACTATTAAGAGTTCCAACACGAATAAACAAAGTCACAGGAGCATTATACTGTCCCTCACGAGATTTAACAGTCACCTTATACGTGAGATCTTCATTCCAACTAAGATAAAGATCCCTGCTTAGATGATGAGTAGGTGGATTAGTACAAATAAGACGAATAATCGTATTATTACCCATATCTGTGTAACAATTATCCAAGGTTTGATTAAGAAGAATATCCTCAAAACCAGAACCATTAAAGATACGTAAATAATTATCACTGGTAACATTACCTATACGTATATCCTTCATCTCCCAACCGAAACCCAAAACATAAGGAATATCATCCTCATCCAAATTCTTAATATACGGAATAATAGTGAGATCAACATCGTCCACACCCAGATAATAACGAATAGCTAGACGGAAATCATATCCACCATAAGTGAGATCTTTCCATAATGTAGCATTTACAAAAGTCTCATCATCAGAAGCAATGTTCTTATTGAAACCACTCAGCTCATCCGTTCGATAAATCAAATTCCACTCATCATTATAGTAATATCCGAGCATCAGCACATTATGAGTCCAATACTCATCCTTATGGTTAGTTAGCTGTATACCATCACTAGTGTTGAAGTAATAAGAATTATAATTATTCCACATATGCAATACCTGATCATTGTCCAATAGCTCATAACCAATCAAAGGTTGCTCACCGGGGGGATCAGTGAGATTAACTATTTCACCATCGCCATAGGAATCTTTAATAGTGCATACTGAAACTGTTGCCTTAGCAGATACATTAAAAAAGTTCCAATCTGACCAGCTTTCATTATCGTTTTCATCCATTGCCCAAATCAAATATCTATACTTACCCCACTTCCAGGTATCATTGAACACATATTCATAAGTATCACCACCGATGTTATTCATAGTAAAATTATTCAAGGTAAAATCTGGATCAGCAACTATTACTTCAACAACATCAATTGCACTACCAACATCGGATGTAACATCAGCAGATATTGTAACATTAAAACCGAATCCTAACTTATTAGGTGTAGCACTGACATTTGTTATATTCGGCGGATTACCACAAGAATCATAAGGCCATAGCGGGAACGTAGGCTCATCTTCATCTATATCATAGGAGTATTTAGTTACATTGATATTATTACCACCTAGTTTCACAATTTGATTTATACGACCTGTGGAATTAGAAAGATTAAATATAAGATAATATTGACCAATATCGTCATTTTCACTAAGGTTAAAACTAACATTTTTTGTGACCCAACTTCTATTGACTTTAAAATTCATAACCTTATACATTACAGTAGTATCAGGCTCTGGATCTGGATTAGATTTCATTAAAGACACATTCAGCATTGCCAAATCATGTGGCAATATTGATCTTACATCAAATTCTGCAGTAACTATATCATCAAAATCGCATACATCTTCTGAATCTGAAGTTGTAATATTCCACATTGAATCGTTAAACCAACAATCAGGGTTAACCGTGAAATATTTCGTTATATTCCATGCCAGTTCAAGGGTATCGTTAAGATCTTCACGATCAATATTATCCAAATCATCTCCTGCTGTAAATTTTCCATCTACCATATCACCTCTCCTATGACGAAATCGATTATCACTCTCTCTGGCAAAACAGATAGTCTTACATCCATATTCACATCCTATTCCTCCTTTCTTTTTAGTTAGATTTCTTTCCTTCCAGACATCCTCCTCAGCACCAGTCCAATCTAATGTAAAATTATGTTTAAGTGTATAATTTTTATCTGTTCTTTTGGGATACCCGGTTTCTTTTGTAATATTTTCACAAATATTCCTGGTTTCAAGGTCACCATATGTTATCTCTAAATATGTATCCTGCCAATCGCTGGCCAGTTGATCAAAACCAATCCAATGTGAATAATTCATATCAGGATGACTATCGCTAAAATGTTGTGCACCCCTAAACATATATTCTTCTCCTGTTGTCTCCAGAAATGTAATATTGACCTTGGGTGTGATATTATAATCCTTGAAATATTTGGCAATAGCCAGTACTATTCCAGCTCCACAACCACTATCAAAAGCTGCCTCTGACCACCACCCATCATACCTATTTGAAATTATTACTGTTGGATCATCCGGATCAAGAGGATTACTGCTTTTGTCTTTAGTAAGATTTCCTATGATATTGTATGCTTCTACTCCAGCGGTCCATGGGGCCCCTGGTGGCCAAATGGGATGTTTTTCTTGTATGTATTCCTGATATTCATAACCTGAGATAAGTGCTTCAGAATAGTTTTCAAATAAACAGTATCCCACAGAATAATTCACATAAAATATAGGGAGAGATGGGAAAGCAAAAACTCGAAAACGGCAATAATCACCCTCACCCACACCCCATCTCATATACGTTCTTAAATCATCATATCTAAACCATGTTTTATACAATCCTCCAGGTACGGCTTGGTTCATAACATGCGACCGTCTTTCTTGATCGCTATTTTCTTTATTCTGATAGGCTATTAAACCTTTACATAACGACATATCCCAATCAGCACGAAAAATATTTAAAACATATAATATGTATTGTTTGGCAATATTAATTCCCCAATTAATTTTCCCCCAAGCAGGACCCCAACTTCCATTATTAAGAACAACATAATCTGGATTAGGGAGCCATGCTTCATCTAAATTATAAGTAAAGGTTAAAGTATTATTATCCAAGATGTTATCAGCTATCATTGATTCATTTTTTAAATCATCTAAGACATCAGTTAGATTACTTTCAGTGGTCTCGACTCTACAAATCGAATAATTATAATCTGCAGTTTTTTCTTTACCTATTTGGTGACCTTTAGAATCATGTATCAAAAGTACCCCTGTTGCATTTGTTACATTATCCAATTGGTTTTCGCCTTCCTGAGTTTCATTAAATAGGAAAACCCTATCCTCTTGATCATCGGGTAAAGGATCTTCAGGGTCAATATATGTTGCATTTCCGACTAAAATATCAAGATCATTGGTAGGTTTGATTGACAGATTATAATGGCTAGAATAGTTTGTTAATGTCCCACCAGCAGGCCAATCACTTTCGGAGTCAAACAATAGGGGATGAGGCTTAATAACAATATTATCTTCATCAGGTAAGTACCAATTAAAGTTAAGGCCACCAATCAATCGGTCTTTTGGACGTGCCATTGGTATCACATAACTTTCATTAACAGGTATATCTTTATGGTATTCTTTACTATTAATGTCAATATGTAATAGATAGTCGGTTACGTTCATTCTACTGGTATAATATCGACCATCACATCCACTAATTGGTCCTAATGGTAATTGTGTAACATTTTTTAAACTACAATTATTTGCCATAAAATATTCAATTTTATCAGCACTCCAATGTTCTCCAATTGTTCCTAATTCCCGTCCTCTGATGATTTTATGACCAGGATATGCTTTATATACTGCATCACAAATCGTTGTGATAACATCATCCCACATCCAATCGAAATCAAGGCCAATATCATCTTCTTCTCCACCGCCGCCACCAGGTGTGGCTTTTACTTCAAATTCATTAGAGACAAGTATATACGTACTTGTAGTCATCAACAGCGTTACAAATAAAACAAATAATTTCTTTCGCATTATATTTCCTCCCTACTTACATATTTGTAATGAAAATCTATTATAAAAACTTTTATAAAATTAAATTTTAATTTTGATAAATTTATTTTAAATTGAAGCAAAAATGTGATAGTTAGTTCACAACTTTTATATATCTTTTCTGTATTAGTAAATATATTACGATTAATAGGGGAGGTTAAATACGTATAAAAATATTCTGACAGTTGGAATTACATTCTTAGTTATTCTTTCATCTTTAACACAAATGACAGTTGGTTATAATATTAATAATTCTGAGAGAGAAGTTGTAGATGAAAATGATAATTTTAATAGATACTTAAATCAGGCATTTTATGATTGTTCCCCTTCTAATGATATACCTGATTTTTTTGAATATCAAAATGATGATTTATCTATAAATTTAAAAGATAGAAAATCTCAAGTATTTGATCCAAAGGAGACAATACAACTTTTTGATGATCCCTTAGACTCTGCTTGGCCAATGTACTGTCACGATGTTAGACATACTGGGAGGAGTCCTTATAGCACTGTTAGTAATGTTGGTTTTGATAAATGGTGGTTCAAAACAGATATAGATAATAGGGGTTATATTGAAGGTTCTGGTGTAATAGATAAAGATGGAGTTATTTATTTTGGTAGCTGGTGGACCTTTTATGCAATGTATCCAAATGGTACATTAAAATGGCAATACCGTATTGGTGGAGAAGTTGAGTCATCTCCAGCCATTGATAAAAATGGTACAATATATGTGGGAATAGCTGAGGGATGGGGAACATTGTTTGCTTTTAATACCAATGGAACACTTAAATGGACTTATGGCATTGGAGAAGAAATATTATCTTCACCTACAATCGGTAATGATGGGACGATTTATATTGGGGATGGTGGTAATTATATTAATGCCATTAATCATAATGGTACCCTTAAATGGAAATACAAAACAGGTCATAAAGTCTATTCATCTCCAGCTATTGGTGATGATGGAACAGTGTATTGTGGTAGTCATGATAATTATCTTTATGCTTTATATCCAAATAATGGCACACTGAAATGGAGGTATAAATTAGAAGATTGGGTGCGGACAAGTCCTTGTATTGCTGATGATGGCACTATTTATGTTGCTTCTCTTGCTCTTCATGCTTTATTTCCCAATGGTACTCTCAAATGGAAGACTAATCTTGGTGGAAGTACTTCTCCAACTTTAGGTCAGGATGGAACAATATATTGTGGATTGTTTGACCTATATGCACTCAATCCAGATGATGGCTCTGTAAAATGGAAATTTGATCTAGGTTCGGGTAGAACTATACAGGGTGGTACACCTTGTAATTCAGTAGATGGGACCATTTATTTTGGAACTCATATTGGTGACTTTTCTGGCGGTGAGATTATTTCCGTTAGCTCAGATGGAACCGAGAAATGGCGTAAAAGAATAGCTACTGAATGGGTTGATTTCGCACCAATAATTGGAGAAGATGGGACTATATATATCGGATCGTCAACAAAAGAATTTGTTGAACCTGGTGCAGTTATCTCTATTGGTTATCTTCATGCTTTTAATGAAATGGACCCTACTGCTCCAACGGCACCTAAGATAACTGGTCCTGTTAATGGTAATTCAAAAACAGAGATTGATTACACTTTTAAATCAACATCACCACTTAAAAATGATGTCTACTATTACATAGATTGGGGAGATGGAGACTGGAAAAAAGATTGGTGGCTTGGACCATATGGCTCTGGTAAAAAAGCAGTAATTAGTCATATCTGGTCAGAACCTGGAACGTATACTATTAGAACCAGATGTAAGGACACTGGTAATCTTTGGAGTGATTGGTCTGAATTTGAGATTAAAATATCAATTCCAAGAAACAGAGCATGGTTGAAATTAATAGATATGTTTCCGATACTGCAGAGAGTACATAAATTTATTTTATAAGATAAAAAATACCATTTTTTACTATGCTCCGTTGAAGAGTATTATTCTACTCTTCGATAGTTTCCTTAATAAATAGTTATTGGGTCGAACAACGGATTTAATACTTTTTTGATGGATTACTACGTTATGATGTGATAGTTTTTGACATACATTTTATATATTTCCTGTCAGATATGATTATGGAAATCGGAGGAGGTAAAATGAGGAAAATCCTGTCTACTAAAATCCTTGCTTTGGGTTTAATATCCCTATTCATAGGAGTTAGTGTTTCTTCTGCTATATCTATTGATATAGAATCAACCATAGTCGATAATGATAGTAAAGAGGTTTGCGGTTGTAAAGAGATAGATAGTAGACATCTTGTTGTATTGGAGAAGCAGTTAAACAGGTTGGAAGTCTATACAAAGTTGTTGTTGGTGTTGTCAAGGTATAATCCTGAATTAAGGGAGATAAGTGAAGAGTTATCTAATTTAATAAACTATGATAGTCTTTGGGATTTTCGAATTATTTGTATGGCTTTAATTGTAATGATGGTAACTCTTTATTACCCTCTAATGACTATTAGTAATTTGATGTATAAATATGAAGATAATCCTCTATTATGGAATTTATTATATTCAATTCGTTTACCATTTGTAGCATTATTTGCATCTGCATCAGGTCTCTGGAAAGCACTTGATTGTTCATTGGGTGAGCCACCTCCACCACATTAAAATCATATTTCAATTAAAGAAACCATATCCCCATTAGAATTTTGGATTAATCCCATCTAAAACCTTTATAAACCAGCATCTGATTTAAATTATTGGAGGAGGTAAATTATGCGTAATAGAAACATCCTTGCAATGGGAATTATTCTATTACTCATTAGCATTGGTATTATTCCATCTTCTACTAGTATTACTTTCTATGATGATAATACACCACCTATTACTGTCATTTATTTCAATGGAACTTTAGGAGAAAACAATTGGTATGTCAGTGATATAATTGTTACTTTAAAGGCTATAGATGATGAGTCTGGGGTAGATGAGACTTATTATAGACTTAATGATGGTGACTGGGAAGTTTATGTTGAACCATTTATCGTATCTGATGATGGTATTCATATTATTAAGTATTATTCTGTTGATAATGCTGGTAATATTGAAGATATTAAGTCAGGAGGATTTGCAATTGACCAAACACCTCCGATTGTACTTTTTGCCTGTACGATAAAAGGACCTGAAAGACCTTCAATTAAAGTTGCTGGTACTGCAGAGGATAGGATGAGTTGTTTAGAAAGAGTTGAACTATATTTTATTCTTAACTGGGAACTAATTGGTACAAGTTATGAGTCTCCTTTTTCATTCTTGTTTTTCCCTGAATGTAATGTTAATGTTCGAGGATTAATTTTTC
>JABAOH010006390.1_pt1 | contig 30350 bp, 16 predicted proteins | sample 7062181 | NCBI WGS metagenome assembly JABAOH01 (sample SAMN14538630, study PRJNA623070) | marine sediment metagenome | biome: marine biome [ENVO:00000428]; feature: marine pelagic biome [ENVO:01000023]; material: deep marine sediment [ENVO:00002113]; isolation source: pool of 5 deep marine...
GAAAAATGGCCATTCTTAGTACTGATAACGGCCCTGCCTTGCTATTCCCAGAAATGAGAATAGCGTTCACTGCCTACAGTGGGCTCAAAGTTTTTTCTTATCCTTCAGTACTGTAAACGCAGCATTTACAGGGCATTATGTATAGTTGCTTTTGCCTTAACGTTTCCGCCACGACTTAGGCACATAAGTTGCGGCGGTTTTGATGAGACGTTAGCATTTTTTGTTTGACAAGAATACGACGATTTTGTTAGAATATTTTAGGGTGATGCACCGTGTTGACTTTTTTACCATTGATATCCTCTATTGCTATTTTTGAAATTTGAATAGACCTGTGCGTGAGACGTTGGCTTTGTCCAGTGTTAGATGTCTTTATTTGGAGAAGCGGTTATGAAATTGAAATTGGCAAAAGTTGGCTTATTGATTATTCTGGCTGCACTACTCACACCAACAGTAGTGATGGCTATAGCACACTCAGATCTATTCGGCTGCAACGGATGCCATACGCCGCACAATGCAGAGACCCTGCCGGGCGTGCCTTTGTGGAACGGTAGTGAGACAACATCCACGTTTACAATGTACTCCAGCGATACATTCCAGGGTATTATTGATGGCCAGCCCAGTGGGGATTCCAAGCTATGCCTGAGCTGCCATGACGGTGCCAATCCCGACTTCTTATGGATAAATCCCGAACACGTGTTTGGGGGTGATAAGCTGGCAAATTCACACCCTATCTCGTTTGTGTACGATTCGGCGTTAGCTGCCTTGGACGGTGCGCTGAAAGACCCTTCGGAAGCGAGCACTCTTGGCGGAACTGTCCTTGAAGACCTGCTGGACCCGGACAGCAAAGTGCAATGTAGCAGTTGTCATGATGTTCATACCTCTGGTGTCGGTCAAAGCCTGTTGCGGGGCTACGATTACGGCAGCCAACATGGGCCCGAGTTGTGTCGTATGTGCCATATAAAATAAGCAGCGACGCCAACAAAGCTGTGAGACGTTTTCGCTTAAACATATACGGGCTAAGATCTGGAGAGTGAAAGTACACCCTTTTTCAGCTCGATAAACACGGTACTCGGCACATCTCAAGATTGAGAAATTCGGCGTAGACAGCCATCTCCTTACCAGTCAAGAAGATATGCACTCTATTAATATTGATGCGCCATTACTGAAATTGCCGAAATAATAGTCGTGAAAATGTATAAATCTGTGTTATTCAAGAGCTTAACACTTATTAGCATCGTTTGGGTCGTGAGCGTTTTTTCAGGCTGTCAGTCTGCCCAACTCGAGCAGCAGACATTAAAGCCGGTGTTTTTTCCGCCACCGCCTGAGGTGCCGCGCCTCCAGTTCCTCAAGTCTTTTTCCGGGCCTGACGACCTTGGGGCCGTCACAACCAGTGCTTTCGAGAAGTTCGTGCTCGGCGAGCCCGAAACAATGGATGGTATCACAACACCTTACGGGGTCGCGATTTTCGAGGGTAAATTGTATGTGTGTGATGTAGGCAAGAGAATGGTGGAGGTGCTCGACCTTGAGAATCGCACGTTTAGTTATTTGACAAAAGACCGGCGATTGACGAATCCTGTGAATATCTACATTGATGACGACGGTACGAAATATATAGCCGACCCAACAGCCGGCTCGATATTTGTTTTTGATAAGAACGATAACTTGAGCGCCATATTTGGCCAAGAGTCAAAGATCAATCCCATTGATGTAGTTGTTCGTGGACCGCGATGTTATGTTACTGATTTTGGCAGCAATCAGGTTGTTGTTTTAGATAAGATCACCGGCAAAGAAATCACTCGCATAGGCGAAAAAACCAAGGGGGAAAGACAGGCAGAACCTCTGGGTGAGCTGCCTGCCGGTGAATTTTCTCTTATTAGTGATTTGGCCCTTGATCAACAGGGTAACATCTATGTCACTGATAAAGCTGGAGCACGAATAACACAGTTTGACGGGTCCGGAATATTTAAGCGCACTATCGGCAGGTTGGGCGACAATATAGACGAGTTTGTCAGGCCGAAAGGCATAGCAATTGACAAAGGAAACAGGATATGGGTGGTGGACGCTGCAACGGAGGTGGCCAAGATATATAATCAACAGGCACAGCTCCTGTTGTTTTTCGGTCTGCCCGGCAATGAGCCTGGAATGATGAATTTGCCGGCAAAGATTGTCCTGGACTATGACAACGTAGAACTGTTCCAACAGTATGCTGTTGAAGGAGCAGATATAGAGTTTTTGGTTCTGGTTTCAAATCAATACGGTTTGAATAAGATCAGCGTCTACGGTTTTGGCAGGTTTCCTGTGCAGGAAAAGGCGATAGAGCAAGCGAGAATGTTCGCTCGGAAACCTGAATCGGAAAATGAATTCGAACGGCAGATGAGAAAACCTTCGGCTTTGACGAGGGCAGAGCCTAAGAAAACAGCCTTTGATACCTTTGGGCAGAAAGAAGAAATCGCTGAGCTTTATTACAGCAGTATGGCGTTTTACCGTGCCGGCCAGCTCGAAAAAGCCCGGGAAGGTTTGGTTACAGTTTTGAATAGCGGCTTAATTCCACGAGCGATGGCAAAAACAATACAAGAAGACTTAGCCGACATTGATAATCGCCTGGCCGAGAGCAGCCAGGAAAGAGAAATTGCCGAGCTTTATTACAACAGCATGACTTTTTACCGTGCAGGCCAACTCGAGAAAGCCCGCGAGGGATTGGTTAAAGTTTTAAAGAGCGGTTTAATTCCACCAGCGATGGCAAAAACAATACAAAACGACTTAGCCGACATCGATAATCGTTTGGCAATGAGCAGGCAGAAAAGTGGAATTGCTGAGCTTTATTACAGCAGCATAGCGCTTTACCGCGCCGGCCAGCTTGAGAAAGCCAGGGAAGGTTTGGTTAAAGTGTTGAACAGTGGCTCAATTCCACCAGTAATGGTAAAAACGATAAACAACTACCTGGCGGATATCGACAATACTTTGGCCAAGAGAAAAAGTAATCGACCTTGATGAAGGTAGAGCCTAAGAAGGTAAAGACTAAGTTTGAAGAGCTGTTTGTATGAGATACTTTTTAGGCTGCTGGATTCGGTAGTTATGAATGTATTGAAATATTATTATGTCGTGTTGTTTTGGGCCAGACCTATATCAATCGGGTTAATGCTACTCGTCTTTTTCGGGATATTTGTTGTAAGCTGTGACGAGGTTGAGCGTCATAAAACTTTGACATTCTTCTTTGATGGCGTTCCACCCTTGAGGCAAGAGGGGCTTCAGGAAGAACTTGTCAACGCCAATTTTCAGGAGTCCACGCAGATAAGTCAAAAGCAGCTCTGGTATGTACATGAGCCACAAAAGGACTGTACACTCTGCCACGGCAGGCGCAAGAAGCAAAGAGGATTTTCTCTTCAAGTTCGCCTAACTGCACCTGTACCAAAGTTATGCTATGGCTGCCATGCCGACTACACCGTATCGGCATCGTTCGTTCACGGGCCCGTAGCGGTTGGCCAATGCCTGTTTTGCCACAATCCACACAAGAGCAAAATCGAACATCTGCTGAAAGAACCAGAACCCAAACTTTGCTATCTATGCCACGATATTAACACGATCGAATTAATACCTGCTCATTTCAAAAATCAGCAATTTGGGTGCACCGGCTGCCACAACGCCCACGCAAGTCCGGTTAAAGCTCTTTTAAAAGGCGCTTCATCCCAGACGAATGACAAACTTGATAAAGCCAAAGCGGTCAGTGAAACTATACAAGAACATATACAGGTTGTGAAGGAACAACACACAACTGAACAGGAAAGAAAGAGCTTGCTTCAAGTATTCGGTACAGTTAGCAAATTAGTCAAGCAGGGCGAATTACAAAAAGCCAGGGCGTACCTGGAAAAATTCAAGGACAGCAGTGCTTTCACCAATGAAGAACGGAGAAAAATTGTAGAAGTGCTCAAGCTAATGGACATTGCAATAAAAACGACCGAAGGAGAGCTTGAAAAGGTCAAACAAAGACCTGTGACTGAGGAGACACCGAAAGAGCCTCCAGCAGAGCCTGAGAAAAGGAACAATCAACCGGGTAAGCGTAAAAAAGAAATTGCTGAGCTTTATTACCGTAGCATGGAGTCGTACCGCGCCGGCCAGCTCATAAGAGCCAGGGAAGGTTTTGTTAAAGTCTTGAAGAGCGGTTTAGCCCCAGCGCCAATAGCAAAAACAATAAGAGGTTATTTGAAAAACATAGATGATACTTTGGCCCGGAGAGCAAAGCCTCCAAATTCAGAGCAGTAGTCAGGACTACGTCTGCAAGGTCATCAAATCACAACATGCTCAGACAATATTAAAGAGGGACCCCGCAAGGCGGGAACCCAAAGAAATACTTCAAAAAGGAACGCTGCGTGAGCTTATTGCTATTGAGGAGCCTGAAAGCATTGCTGAACCGACGATACAGTAAGACAAGGGACTGCGGAGCAGTTAGGCAGGTGCTTGCACGAAGAATCCTCTGGGGCCTTGCATTTTGCAGTATAAGCGGTGTTTCTCTTACAGGGTGTAGTGTCAATGTCGGCGGCAAGCAGCGCCCTCTTTTAAGGCATGATAGAATTCAAGGCCAGTTAGAGCTGGTAGCCCAAAGGCGTACCGATGAACAGGGGATCAGTGGAAACAAACGCGAAAGCAAAACAAAAGTGTTTGAAGAAAGAATAAGATTGAAAACAGAGGGCGATATATATCATCCGGATTTTTTATTCTATACTGCTGCTCTTGGTTTAGGGCTTGCCCAGCAAAGAATTGACTCAGATGTTGAGTCCGACAGGGATAGCGAATCACTTAATGATTACAACATATTCGCTCAATTACTGCGGGCAAAACCATACCCAACGACCTTTCACGCGAGCAAGTCGGAGGATTTAATTCCCCGGCAGTTCTTAGGGTCTCTGAGAACCGAAAGAGAAAACAGAGGGGCATCACTACTGCTGCGGTCCAAGGATTGGCCTATGACATTCCAATACACCGCCAATGAGATCAGCCAGGATGAATTAGCTTCACTGGCCAGGGACTTCTTTGACAGAGACGAAGAGCGGTTAAGGTATTCCGTTAATCATGATTTTAGTGAATTATCGCATATGAGTTTCGATCTTGACAGGACGGAGGTTTCGCAACGAAGCCTTGGTGTATCACAAAACACAGAAACAGAAAGATATACTTTATTGCACGATCTGATGTTCGGTAGTGACGAACAACATAGGCTTGATTCTTTTCTTAACTTTGTTGACCAGTCCGGCTCTTATGATTACACGAACTGGCAGTGGGAAGAACGCTTAAGACTGCAGCACTCACCCAGCTTCCTGACCAATTACAACCTGAGATATTCGGATTACAAACGAGAGACGCTCAGGAACAAAGAAACTCGCGGCCGGGTCGGCTTCGAGCACAGGTTATATGAAAGCCTGGTTACGACAGCAAATTACTTTGCCTCAAAGACTGACCTTGATGCCCAGGGAGATATTACTCAACACGGCGGCACGATTGGTCTTAATTATCGAAAGAACAATCCCTGGGGTACATTGTTCAGCACATATACAGCAAGTCTTACCGAAAGCAAACAATCAGGAGGCAGTGGCACAGGAGTTGTAATAGATGAATCACATATTTTTACCGACCCGCTACCTATAACTCTGGACAGAGTGAACATTGATACATCAAGTATTGTGGTAACAGATAACACCGGATTTAATGTATATACTTTGGGTGACGATTACACTATCACTGAAATAAATGGACGCGTGCAGCTAAATATGACCACTTTGGGCATCATACCTCCCAACGTGAGCAACAATCAGGAAATTTTGGTGGATTATAATTTCTTTATCGAGCCCGAAAGAGAGGAAGATACCCTTCGTCAGAACTTCACCATCAGGGAGCGGTTCGAAAACGGCCTGTCTGTGTACTATTCTCATCGGCGACAAGATGAAGATGTCAGGTCGAGCCTCACCGAAATTACACCTGATGAGTTCACAATTAACACGATAGGCACCGATTATATTAACAAAGGTCTCTTTTTGCAGGCCGAGTATAGCGAAGAAGAATCGACTCAGATTCCTTCAACAGGCAAAAAGCTGCAAGGCAGATACAGCTGGCCTATAGACAGCGATACAAGGGCAAGTGTGCAAGTCTTGAATCACTGGCTGGATTTTGACGAACCGGATGAGCGGGATGTTGTGCTGTTCAAAAGTGGTGCCGAGATATTTAGCAGATTGACGAATGAGTTGAGTATTTCCGCCCGCGCCGATTATCGTGATGAAGACGACACGAGGTTCGGCGCAACCAGAGGATTTCAATTTAACTCTGAAGTTCAATATAACTTTCGACAGCTTAGCATTACCACAGGTGTCGAGTTCAACTCGCTCGATCGCAGAAATGATGAAATCGATGGCAGTTTTCTATATTTTCGGCTCAAACGCTCCTTCTAATTAAGACAGGGAAATGTAAAATATGTTTGCGAAAGAGAAAATGTCTGAAGAACATGTCATCTTTGTGAAATTATACGTTTTGGGGCTTGTGCTGCTGTCACTCTGCAGTGGATGTGGCAATCAACAGGGTCAGTTACAATTTCGGCCTCACGAGCTGCTTATCTGGCCCAAGCCACCGGAAAGGCCTTATATAAGGTACGTCGGGACAATATCGACGGAAACTGACTTGAAAAAGAAAGTTTCGTGGGCACAGGGTTTGGGCGAGCTGCTCTTTGGTAAGGAGGATATGGGTGTTCTTGTTGCCCCTTATGCCGTAGCCATCGACCGGGAAAACAGATTGTTTGTAACCGATACTGCAGGTGCAGTAGTTCATATGTTCGACCTAAATACGCGCGCGTATAAACAGTTTGCAGCTCTGGCAGGGCAAGAGAAACTGTTAAAGCCCGTCGGTCTGGCAATAGTTGACAATTGGATTTACGTTGTCGATAGCATACTACGCAAGGTTTGTGTTTTTGACAAGAACGGGAAATTCATAATTTCTTTTGGAAGTGAACGTTTCATAAGGCCGTCCGGCATTGCCTATTGGCCGGATGGTAAAATCCTGTATGTGGTGGACACGGCCCGCCATACTATAGATGTATTTACCAGAGAAGGTAAGTTCATCCAGCAAATCGGAGCGAGAGGTGTGGCTCCGGGAATGTTTAACTTTCCAAGTCACTTGGGGCTCGATAAAAGTGGCAAATTATATGTTAGTGATACTTTGAACTATAGAATTCAGATATTCACAAGTAAACGAAAGTTCCTCAGAATGTTCGGTCAACAAGGAGACAGGCCGGGTAACTTTGCTCATCCTTGCGGCGTTGCCACAGATGGTTACGGTAACATCTATGTTACTGACCGTCAGTTTGAAAATGTGCAGATATTCGACCAGCAAGGCCGTATACTTATGGCTTTTGGACAGGAAGGAACACAGGCCGGCCAGTTCTGGTTGCCGGCCGGCATCTTCATAGATAGTCGCAATAGAATTTATGTTGCCGACTCATTCAACAAAAGAATCCAGATATTCGAACTTATGGAGCAAGTCTATAAATGAAAATCAAATGGACTGAATTAGTTAAGCTACTTATGGTTATCACCATAGGACACTCAACGGCCATTGCTCTGATTGATGGTTCGCCGCATGACTTAACAGCGGTGGCCGGTGGAAATACTTGTAGTTTCTGTCACACCCCGCACGGAGCTCTAACCGGGACCCCCCTTTGGAGCCGTCAACTTTCCACGGCTGTTTACAAGATTTATCAAAGCTCATCGCTGGAGGCTAATATTGGCCAGCCCACCGGCTCAAGTAAACTATGCCTAAGCTGTCACGACGGCACCGTAGCTTTGACCGAGTCGATACGCAGCAGCTCCTCCGGCGGCACTTACATAGCTCCCGGCGCAGCAAACCTTGGGACCGATTTGTCGGACGACCACCCAATCAGTTTTGTTTACTCTGCCGCACTGTCAGCAGAAGATGTCCAGATACGCCCTCCTACAGCTTTGCCCGAACAGCTCAAGCTCGACAAGTCGAGCGAACTACAATGTACCACTTGCCATGAGCCTCATGATAACCGATACGGCAACTTCCTGGTGATGCCTAATTACCGGTCAAGGATGTGTGTGTCGTGCCACGATTTATCTGGATGGATACTTTCAAGCCATGAGAGCTCAACCGCCTTGGCTTCTGTCGCAAATGATCCACATCTGCAAAGTAGTGAGTACGCCACAGTCGAGGAGAACGGCTGTCTAAGCTGTCACAAACCACATTCCGCCGGTGGATATGAACGTCTGCTCCATTTCCCCAGGTCGGAAGACAACTGTCTGAGCTGCCATGATGGCTCAGTGGCAAATACCAATTTGAGAACCGCACTTTCCAAATTCAGTCGGCATGACATTGCCCGGTATGAAGGTATCCATGACCTTAAGGAACTGCCGACAGCGGCAGCAAGACATGTTGAGTGTGTTGATTGTCACAATCCGCATGCCACCCAGGATAAACTCGCACAGGCCCCGGTCGTCCCTGGCGTGATGCAAAAGGTCACCGGGGTAACGGCTTCAGGATTCGTTACCCAGCAGGCCCAGTATGAATATGAGATCTGTTTTAAATGTCACGGAGATAATGCGAGCCGGGTCGAATCCAAAATTACCAGGGCTATAACTCAGACAAATACAAGGCTGGAGTTTGACCCTTCGGGGCCTTCTTTCCATCCGGTCATTTCACCTGGTGTAAATAAGAACGTTCCGAGCCTGAAGCCGCCGATGACTGTTGCAAGCATGATATATTGTACCGACTGCCACAACTCAAGCAGCGACTCAGGTGCGAAAGGTCCTCACGGGTCGGATTATTCACCGTTGCTGGCCCATAATTATGACACATCCGATTACACTTCTGAAAGTGAATTTACTTATGGGCTTTGCTACAAATGTCATAGTCGAAATAGTATTCTAAACAATGAAAGTTTCCCAAAGCACAGGGAACATCTGCAGCAACAAATTCCATGCTCAGCATGTCATGATGCTCACGGCATTAGTTTAGCCCAGGGAACAAGGCTTAACAACACTCACTTGATAAATTTTGATTCAACTATTGTGCAGGCCGATACAACGGGACGTTTGGAGTTTATAGATACCGGCGTATTTCACGGCCAATGTTTTTTGAATTGTCATAACAGACAGCATTCACCGAAAGAGTATTGAGTTCGTTTTGAACACATAAAAAGTGAAGATAAGCCTCCAAGTGCGAATGTTCTGGACGATTTGCGGCTTGATCTTGCCCTGTGTCAAATAAAACCGGGACCACCTTTGGGGCAATCCCAGTTTCATTACTTATCAAGTTTTACTGCTTATCTAACTTTCAATGCTGCGCAGCTTACTGCAGTGCCTTCAGAGCCGATTCAAGCAAGGCCTTGGTGTAAGGCGTGTTGTGGGCGCCAAGGCTACCATCCTCAATGGCGATAAAGATATAGTTCCAGAGGGCAGCAGCCTCCGCGATGGGATAGTTCCCGACAACCGGATGTCCTTCCTCATCGAGTAAGCCCTTGGCTTTCAGCAGATCGCCAACCTGGGTGATCAGTGCTTCGATCTCAGCCTGCGCACCTTCGAGGTCGTCTTCCGGGGCATGGCATTTGTCGCAAGACGACGACACTGCCTCAAAAGTGTGATTCATATCTGCGCCAATGTGGCAGGTAACACAGGTATCACCTACCAATCTGTAGTGGTAACTGGGGATGCCTGCAACATCGCCTGCGCCGCCGATACCGAGCAGCATTGCGCTCTGCGGGCCGTGGTGGGGGCCCCAGTGCGTGCTGGAGACATTGGTAACGCCATTAGGATCATCCACATATCGATCAATCGTTCGGCGAGGCTGGTGACAGTTGGCGCACAGATTGCCCTTACCGCCATCATAGGTTCTGTTTTCAAAAGCGAAGAGCTTCACCGGAGCGGTGGTCTCCAAAGCCCAGTCCGCAGCGGTATAGCTGGTGTGAATCTGGTGGCAGGTGCGGCAGTCTTGGCGGGTCGGGTTGGGATCTCCTGCCTCGACTGTGTCTGGGGTGAGCCCCTGGGCAACCATAGCACTAAAGGCGCCGCCGGAGTGACATGCGGCACAGCTGGCTCTCGTTCCACGCCTGAAGGCTTCACCAGTTCCATGCACGGCCTCGCTCAAGCCAGCTTTCTTACCAGTGATCACTGTGGTGTCATCGTGGCAGTCCGTGCAGCTAATTTCTTGAGCTACCACATGAGCTAACACACTTGAAGTACCCACCAACAGGACGACAAGGGAGAACACTGCATCTATAAATCTTGTTCGTGTTTGCATCGTATTTTCCTTTACATTGTTTTTTTTATTGCAAATTTGTGCACAAATCTTAGTGTTTGTTGGCTGTTACATGAGAATTATCAACATGCTAAGCCGAATCTTGTCAGCAATATCTGGGGGGCACCACCTCCTTTCCAATCAAATCACGACGAACTAAATATTCGTACTCATTGTTCACACTCACCATCGAGCAGATCGTGCAAATCACGTACCTCATTCAATCGACTTTGCTCGCAGGTACTAACTTGCACATAATCCCGATCCACCGCCAGGCGATATAGTCCTTGTTATGGGCTCACGAGCAATCAACTATAGGTCCGGCAACGTCAGTGCACTTACCTTATCTCCAATCCTGCGGAAATAGATATTCTCAGTGTCCAGAGTATAAGACTTATAAAGAGTGCAAACGATGTGCCAAAATGCAGAAATTTGACCGATGTTACTTTAGCGCGCTACATAACTACGTATCATAACTGTAGTTAGCAGCAGTAGTGTCACTTTAAAGAAAGATGGCCTAAAAAACATATTTTCTCAATTACGAGAATGCACCGAAAGCATATTCCCATTCCTGGGAGCTCTCGATGTCATGATATTTCGAACGGCAGATCCATCACCTTGGGGCGGCCGTCGTATTGCTCTATAGGTTTTAGCAAATATGCAACAAGTCTATATTGATACACCCCTACAAAAAACAAGCTCGTCTAATATATAATTTTCCAGACCTGACGGTCTCAGATGTTGCACTACGGCGGGCCAGGTCATTCAGTTTCGTCGTGCCCATCTGCATGCCAATGAGCAATTTCATCCCAATAAGTTATAAGGATCTCGAGATCCTCCAAATCAACTACACCATCATTATTGAGGTCTCCCGGTAACGCATTACCATTAAGGGTACGGATGTAATTCAGGCCTAATTGAGCTATCTCATTGGTTTTGAGTGAGCCTTCACCCTGACCATTATGACAAGAGGAGTTGCAGCTGTTGGGAATATGGCTTGTATCAAAAGGCCCGGAGAAGCCGTTCGGATCACCTCCCTGAGCAACCGTCTCGGATGGAGGTATTATCTTACACGTATGCGATCTTATATCAAAGGCATTGATACTCTTGGCCGTGTAGGGCATATGACAGTCTTTACACTGTACAATCTCGGCATCGTGGGCACTGTGCAACCTGAAAGCATCCGGTTCGATATATTCAGGATGGCAGTCGGAGTTTGCGCACGACTCATTACCCGGCAATAGAGCCTGGCTGGGATTGTCGTCTGTATGAGGACTGTGGCAGTCTATACATCCAACTTCGGCTTTAAAGTGTTCACTAAGCAAGCTGTCATTATATTGTTGGTGGTGACTCTTACTGTTACCGTTTGTGCCCCCAGGTCCGTTTGGCCAAAAGCGGTTGGAAGCAGTTGTCTGGATATAGAAATCAGCAAGATTGTCGCCCGGCTGATAACCACGCCCCAAAGCATCACTATACGGGAAACCATACGGCCCCGGCGATACCCCGTCAGCGGCAACACTGGAACCGCGACCATGACAGGAACCACAAAGTTCAAATTGCTGAATAAAGCTTAAGTCTTCTCGAGGATGCAGCGCCACTTCGGCATGGTTGGCAAGCGTAAAGGGACCATGACATGATTCGCACGTAACTCCCTTGAGCATGCCATCCCTGTCCTTGTCAGCCCAGCTACCATCGTTAGGATTAAATCCGGTCGTATGGCAGCCACCGCACTTCTTCCAAGTTAACCGACCTTCGGTATACCAGTTGTTGGGCCCAGTAGGACCATGATAGTCCTGCCATCTTGCCTCAAGAGGATTCCACATAATGCCCATAACCACATAGTCGTTGTCGGGCAGGGAGACCAAACCACTGTAGTTTGTTCCATCCACAGTCTCTGGTACAACTTTAGTCATGAACCGCTGTTTCCACTTGCTCCCGATGGTATATTCGACATTATCTTCGTTGAAATAGTCGACCCACGGAGCAACATAAGTATCATAACCTGCGGTACGGCTGTCAAAAATACTGACTTCTTCATTGTCTATTAGTGTTGTTAGCACGGGGGTCTCAAATTCATTTGGGGGGCCCTGTACCTTTCTGGGGTGTATCGTGTCCATATAGCTTACCTTATCATCATGGCAGCTTAGACAATTGTCTACACCCTTGTACACCTGTGCTTGCGCCGAGGCTATAAAAATAAACAGCATCCAACTAAATACAACAGTACACAAAATTTTCCTAAACATTTTTTCTCCTACATACTGCCTATAATCAAATGCGGATAAAACCTACACTTTCTACATACGTTACATTAAGTTATTCTGGACAAGGCAAGGCAGTGGGGGATAAATACCTCCAAATCCATCACCTTTCAAATTTTGAAATTGTTGCAATTTACGTGCCGGTAGACTTATCTCGAGTGAAAATAAGAGATTCGTTCTGCTAAGTCCTTAATAACAAAGATTATAGGGCTTAAAATATTTTCGCTGTTTACAAAAGTGATATCAAAAAAACCAAAAATTTCTTAAATGCGGGAAATATGGCACTTCTCACTTCTTTGATATGGAAATCTAAAGATTTATTTTATTCCTATTTATAAGAAATTGAGTCTTAAAACTGTTCTCTCCCAGCGTAAAGTGGAACAGATAGTGATTAAAGGAGCAGAAAAATAAACAACTAAATAATTCTTTGCAAAATCCTCCTGGAATTGCTGAGATACGAAGAGTGGTGGCCTGAAGAAAGAGAAGATACGAAAGATTTTTTGCCAAGTCACTTTTTGTCCCCGGCTCGCGCCGCCCTGCCATCACGAAAACTATTAAGTCAGGCTGATCATCCCTTCCCCCCGGCCTACCATCCCCGTGTGGAACGACCGTAACCAAGTCTTTGTTTTCGGTTGTCTAATTTTTTCCATTTTACCAGCCTCAAGGGCCCTGTCGTTCTAAATTTTCTTGCCAAAGGGGAAACACCCTCAATGCTTATCAAAACAAACGGGGCCTATACTGAATAATTCAGCACAGGCCCCGAATTAACCTAAATCTGCTTGCCAGCTAAATCACACGGCTTACGATACCGGCTACGGCGCCGGAGGATACAGACGAATATCATCGAAGTACATCGTACCTGAACCGCCAGCCTGCGGATTGTTCCTGTTACCAAGGCCAATAGTAATCGTATTGACATTGGCAAGGTTCACACCCTGGTCTGCAAATGCCTGAAGGTCGATATTCCATTCGGTCCAGGTATCTATCTGTGCCGCATTAGGATTATCATTTGTGACAATTGTATTGCCGTTGAGAGCAACATACAACATCTCAGCAGCGTTATCCGCAATACCCCTGAACCAGATTGTTAGCGTGTTGACACCATTCTCGGTCCAGTCACGCGGATTAATCAATGTCAAAACCGCCTCAGAGTAACCAACACTGTTATCGTAGTAAAGCGGCATCGATTGCTTGCCGCTGTGAACGATTGTCTGCTCGGCAAAAGGAGGATTCTCATAACCAACGAGAGAGCCGTTTGTCGGGTCTTCGTATCCATCCAGCCACACATTAAATATCCTGTTGCTCTCGGGGTCATCGGGGTCAAGGTCATTGTAGGACTCAAAATCGTCCACGATAAGGAAGTTGGCGGTCGTGAAGCTCCAGGCACCACCTGTCCACGGACTGTCGGCGTTGACGTTATTAACTTCATCAACACGCCAGTAGTAGGTGATATTCCACTCAAGCTTTCCAGGGTCATAACTCTCTGAGCCAAGGTCTCTGGTGCCTTTGTACTCTGGTGAACCTGTATTGGCATTACGGACTGCATCTTCGTCAGGGCCGAAATAGACCTCGTGTGAAACGGCTGCCTCTCCAGCATTCCACGTAAGGATCGGTGTGTGCTTCACATCCACAGCGCCGTTAGAAGGATTCGCGCCGCTGGCCCTTAGTGGTAACGACAAAGCCGCCTGTGGAATGAGCTGCTTTGGTAGAGAGGGACTTTCCCATGACAGTTGTGCTACAGCGGTTCCACCACTTTCATAGTATTCCATTGTAAACGGATATCGCTGCCCACCAATAAGGTCAACCGTACCCTTTGCCTCAGTCGGCGCTCGACGATCCACCCACCTATCGATGATGAGCTGATCATTCACGCTCAGACGCACACCATCGTCCGTGTTTGCGTAGAAGGTGTATGTCTCAGAGAACTCCACTTCCACCTCGCCGGTCCATCTGACCGAGAAACTCTCTTCATCGAGCGAAGTATCCGGTGAGCTATCGCCCCAGTCAAAGTTAATATCTAAATCTATAAGGCTGAGTACAGGACTGCCGGCCAAATTTCCACCTCTGAAGTACTGTGCTCTGACACCGCCACCGGGGCGTAAAGTTGTAAAGCTCCAGACATCGCCTTTATGGGTGGTCACGGCATCAAACTCATCAACTCGCCAGTAGTAAGTTTTCCCTATTTCAAGCTCTCCAGGGTCAAAGGTTATACCTGCCTGGGGCAGACCCTCAGCGGCATTGTTCACATCGTCGAAATTGTCACCGAAATACACAGTATGCAATTTCGCACCCCAGCCCGGACTCCAGCCAAGGTCCGCATTCCGGTCTATAAATTTTGCGCCATTAGCCGGGTCAGGGTTGTAAGCCTCTTTCGGAGGAACCAAAAAGCTCCAGACATCGCCTTTGTGTTTCGTTGCACCGTCTGCCTCAACCTCGTCGATCCGCCAGTAGTAGGTTGTCCCCGGAACAAGACCATCCGGATAAGCAAATCCGGGAAATCCAACGATAACAAACGTCGCTGTCTCGTTGCTCACAAACGTACCTTCAGCACCGTCGTTTACATCGTTAAAATTTTCGCCGAAGTAAAAATCGTGCGAGGCCGCAGTATCTCCCGCTGACCATCCAAGATTGGCCCAAGTATCCGTATGGAGGGCACCATCGGTCGGTATGGGGCTGGAAGCCTTTAAGCGCTGCAAGGTGCCAAGCATATATTCGATTGCGTTAAGGAACAGCTTCTCACCCTCGGTGTTAAGGTTATACTCACCTCGACCATAGCCCACACCTTCTCGCGTTCCCATACACAATAGCAAGCGCCGGCCCCCGGCAATTTGATCGCCACCCTCGTAGTACACGGCTCCGGCTTCCCATTCAGCGATAACGGTCCAATCCTGGCCCACCGGTTTGGCTATTAGGCTGGCGTTGCCGAGATTAAAAGAGTTATAGAAAGAGACTGTGCCCGTCCCCACAGTTTGATCATATATCTCCACCTGGTTCTTGGTATCGAGCTCCATGCCATAGAAAATAGGATGGGCCGCATCCACAGCTTCGAGCATAGGAGTGCCGCCATCCCCGGCGAGATCCTCGTTGTCGAACCACGACCAACGGCTTCCCCTGGAAAAGTACGGACTCAAAAGTATCATCGGTGCCGTGATTGAATTCCATTGGGCTCTCTGGGTTGCATCGCCGGCGTAATCCCCGCTATTGCTGTTGCGACTTATTATCACTAAATCGGCGGCATTAAGAGCGGCTATTTTATCAGCATCCAGTGTTCGCCAGTACCCATTCCCGAAACTGGGGGCTTCCTGGTTATCCACCGTGTACCCCTGAGCCTCGAGGAAATCAACCCATGCCTGGTCATCCGGTACTCCGTCGACTAACTCATCATACCAGTCCGACACCCAGATGATATTGGCGGCCTCGACTGACGAGGCCAGGCAAAAAGCCAATACCAAAACAAAGTAAATTATTCTTCTGTACATAATAATCCTCCTGCACAAATTAAATATGGGATGTTAATTGAAATATGAAATTTTAACCATGAAACACAAAGCTCCCATTCCAGCTCTGTGCCTCACACAACACACAATCACTCCTCTTCTATTGAAAAACTACAAATATTAAACACGTCAGAGAACTCAGATTGAGCAAATACGACCTACACTGGCACAAGCTTCATCTACTCTATTTATACCAAATCACCCACTTTCCCGTCAAGCAAAATACCACGCGGTTACCCCCCTTTTTTTTGACAAGATTATGCAGAAAAGTGCAAAGGGGATATTTCCCCCCCGAGATTGCACAATTATAGTTTGCCTGTAAAATACTCCTTGTCAAGGTAGATGCACGTTAAAATATAACCGGTATAATGATAAAGAGAATATTCAAACTGAATATATTGCTCATCCTTTTCGTAGTTTTCGTTTCGGCATCCTGCTTAAATTTGAAAAAGACCGAGAAGGAATCCGCCGCGATTGGCCGACTCATCTTTGATGACAATGTACTTCACGAAAAAGACCTGGAGTTGTTCGCAAAGCTTCTCGAGCACATATGGCACAATGAGAAGATCACCGATTACGATCTCGCCGGCCGTTTTTCAAATGAGCCACAGACTGTCTATGTAGCTTTACGTCGTAAGGGTCGCCGTATGGCAGAGACCTGGGAAACAGATGTAGGCTTGTCTGAAACGCTAATGCGTGCGGTCCACAATACCAAGCAAGCCCTGAGAGATGGGCAGGTTAACAGTATTGACACGCTCGAGATAGTGCTGAGTCATTCCTTTCGGGACCTCGACAGCAGTAAGGACAGGAATAGAGCATTAACTAATATTCACAGGGGCATGCGAGGCTTTGAATTATCATACCGGGGCAGGGTTGAACGCTTCGCTCCAACTTATGCAATAGCAAGCAATCGTTCCAATAAGCGTCTGTTCGAGCTCTTCCAGGAGAAATACAAGCTTACGAATGCGCAGATGCAAAACGAGGTTCATTATCGCACATTTGAGGGCGTTCAGGTGTTGGTCAAGCTCGGCAAAACAAAAGCTGCTCTAATGGAGAGAGGGAATACATTTGTACCGCTGAGTGATGTTATGCAGGAAAACACACAGAAGACGGCGGACCTGGCCATCGAGTGGATGTTAAACAATATTCATAAGGACGGAAGGTTCACCTACAAGTATTGGCCCAGCAGGGGAAAAGAATCACAGGCAAGAAACATGATCAGGCTGTGGATGGCAACAACAGCCCTTGAGAAAGTCGCGGCTGAAAGAAATGATTCAGAGCTCTGGGGTGTGATTGAGCGAAACATTGATTACAATCTTCGGCAGTTCTATCATGAAGAAGGCCAATACGGCCTTATTGAATGGGACAACAAAGTTAAGCTGGGAGCGCTGGCGATTGCGACAACGGCGCTTGTCGAGCATCCGAAGCGCGAGAAATGGTCCAGGCAGGCCAGAGCACTGAGGCGGACGATTGACTCCCTGTGGAAAACAGACGGCTCTTTCAATACATTTTACAGGCCGAAGGAGCGCAATGATAACCAGAATTTCTATCCCGGTGAGACCCTGCTACTGTGGTCGATTCTCTATGAACAGAAGAAGGATGAACAGTTACTCAAACGTTTTATGGATTCGTTCGAATATTACCGGAAGTGGCACCTTGTAAATCACCGCAATCCCGCCTTCATTCCGTGGCATACCGAGGCCTGCTACAGGATGTGGAAACTGATAGGAGATGACAGACTCAAGGATTTTATTTTCGAGATGAATGACTGGCTGTTGAGCATACAGCAGTGGGAAGACGACGTCATATATCGCGATGCTGCCGGTCGCTTTTATGATCCGAATCGTCCTTTCGGTCCTCCGCATGCCTCTTCCACCGGCGCTTATCTTCAAGGATTAATCGACGCGTTCCAACTGGCCCGCCAGACTGGGGACCAGAACCGCATGAATGCCTACCGTCTTGCAATAGTGCGCGGGCTCCGTAGTGTTATGCAGCTCCAGTTTACCGATGAAATCGATATGTTTTATATATCCGAATCCAAGCGGAAGTTCGTACGCGGCGGAATCAGGACTACGGTTTATGACAATCAGATTCGTTGCGATAATGTTCAGCACAATCTGATGGCGCTCTTGAAGATACTCGAAGCCTTTGAAGAGGATGACTACGAAGTGAAATGACACTCCGGAATCATTTTGCTCTCAAACCCAGCCGCTTTTTTTACTTTCGACTTTTTCTCATCACCCGCCGATATTTGCTAACCGCATAGCAATAAATGCAGCAAGATTCGCGTCAGTCCCCTCCAAAGCAGGTGCAACGTACTTGTCCGTTACTAATGTTAAGGCCTCGTCTAACGACCACCCCATGTCGGTGCTAAGAATTCCGATATATTCTACAAGAGCATCAAGCCACTGTCCGGCTGTGGAATAATACGTGTCATCACCGGCGTGTCGTGATATTGCCTCGGCAATTGATGCCAACTGTTCGTCGGATATTGGAGCGGTCGCTGAAGCAAATTGATTTACAGCGCTTGCCAAAGCAGCCATATAAGTCCCTTCGGTATCTCGTAATATTGTAGCTGCATCCTTGAGTCTTGCACATGCATCGCACGGTTGTATGTCCATATCAAAAGCCAGCGCAACTGCTGCCCAAATATAGATTCTCCTTTCCTCAATTCCAAGTTCCTCAGCCGCCCACCTCATTAGAGCGGGACAGCCCAAAATCTCCAATTCCGCTTTATCACCAATCGGTGCCGCCTCCGTAACTTTCTTATCACCATCGCCATCACCGTCACCGTCGCCATCACCATCGCCGTCGCCGTCGCCGTCGCCGTCGCCGTCGCCGTCGCCATCACCGTCGCCATCGCCATCGCCGTCGCCGTCTCCATCTCCACCATTACCTCCGGCGTTGATTATTATTTCCGCTGTATCTCCACTATCTGTGTCTATAGCTGACTCATAACTCTCCACAAAAGCTTTATCAGCATCAGCCGAAGGTTTTGCGGCTTCTTCCCCAAAGTAGATATTTCCCCATGCATCTACCTCTATAGTCGCTTCAGATGTCCCATTCTTTGAGGCTTTTGCCTCCGCTGTTAGATTGCCATTGATAAATACATTCCCACTTACAGCCTCATTGGTGCCTGCGTAAATCCTGACATCGGCCGTGGTTACGCCCCCTGGAAGGGAGTCTTCTCTACCATGAGCGTAGGCCTCAACGTCACCATTGAGAACCACATCTTCACCGGCACTTAAACATATCGTGGCTTGAGCATCTGAGCCATTCGGGACATTAAGTATCGCCGCTCCCTTTTTTGCAACTGAAACATCACCGTCAATTGTCAGACTGCCGGAAGCATCAACATCAATTTCACCAGAACCCCATCCGCTGGTAATACGCAGGTCTCTTGCTATTATGTCACCTCCGTTATCAGTGGTAACAATAATTTTACCTGAAGGAACTTTATCTCTGCCGCCTTCTTTACCAGCTTCCAGGCTGCCTATATCAATACCACCTCCACCGGCCTCAAGAACAATATCGCCCAGAGTTGTCACTATAGTGTCGTTCTTATCATCGAAGAAAATAGAGCCGTTAGTACCAGTTGCATGAAGCTTAATATCACCCCCGCCGCCTGTGATTTCATCATCGAGGATATTTTCTACAGTGATGCTTTCCGCAGCTTCTATAAGAACGTTTGTGCCTGCCTTCGAATCAGCTTCGATATCTTGTTCATAGACGGTATCTGGAGCACCAAGATTCGCGCCATTTGCCACAGTGACATTTAAAGGGTCAATCAGTAACGTGCCTGCCCCACCATTTGCCGCTGAGGCATCGACGTCACCGGCAAAAACAAAATGGTCGCCGCTGATTTCTACAAACCCGCCGTTGCCTGACTCGCTGCCACCTTTCGCCTCAATCAGCGAGTCTTTACTGAGGATAGCTGTCCCTTCGGACTGTACAATCACTTTGCCGCCGTCGCCGTTGGCCCCGGCGTTTGCCGTGGTCAAGCTGCCTGAACCAAGTACAACTTCTTCAGTGGCAGTCAGGCTGATACTGCCGCCATCACCTTCGACGGCATCTGCATTGATGGTACCCACGTTCTCGATGCGTGCCGCATCGACCGTTATTTTTCCGGCCGCCGTAGAGAGAGTGCCGATATTAGCAACAGCCCTGGAAAAGGAATCACAGGCAGCAAGAACTATCGTCCCTCCTTCCGCGTTGATTAAACCTTCGTTAGTAACATCAGCAGGCACATCTGATATTTGAGTATCCATCGGCTCCGGAACTCCAACGGATTCTACTTCAACAAAAATACTTTCGCCGGGCTTTCCAAGCAACACCCTGTCACCAGCAGCCATTACAACATATCCTTCCGGACTTGCAATCATACCGGCGTTTAGTACCTGCTTGCCTATCAGAGCAACACCCTGGGCGGTAATATCACCTTGATTGACGACTGCCCCATTGCCGCCAGCAAATGCGTATTGCCCGTTCAAGAAATCAGTGTTTGTTATATCCAAGCTGGAGCCGACAAATTGGCTGGCCTGAATATAGGCAGTAGGGCCAAAGACAAGGCCTTGCGTATTAACAATAAACACATTGCCATTCTCAGCAAACAGCGAGCCGTCAAACTGCGTTGGGACTCCGTTAATGACTCTGTTCAGAACAGCAAAGTTACTTTCCTTCAAGAAATAAAGAGTCTCGTTATAAGAAGTGTCCAGACTATCCCAGTTGATCACGGCCCGGCTGGAAACCATCTCTACATTGATGGTGTTGTCGCTTTGAACGACGTCGGCTGAACCTGCCACAACTTCTGCAGCAGTCGGTGTGGCCTGCGCAACTGGAAGCGACATATTGAGAAGCACCCAACATGCCGTTATGCACAAAAAGCTCTGTTTAAAATATCTCTGTTGCAATCTTCTTGTAAGTTTCATCACCCATTCTCCTACTCCCCCCCTATATCAATCTTAATTGTACATGTTTGCCCCCCCTAAATTTTAATCTCGACCGTTATTGCCAAGCAAGATTACTACCATCGCAACATAAGGTTTACGTTCAGTCGGCCTTTTCCTCTCCGGGTGTAATCTGTTGCTTTGAGCGGATAGCCGTAATACACACCCGCACTAAAATTATCACCAAGCTCTAAAACCGCACCTACGCCTATCGAAAGGAGGCTCTCTGCTCCCTCTTCGCCACCGATAGGGTCTTCTATTCTGGCTCGGCCAAAGTCAATAAACGCCAACGGGGCCAGCTTTTTGATTTGAAGTCTCTTAGATTCAACTTCGTCCGGCCCTGATTCGTCAATCTGCCTGGACTGCTTATACTTCACCAGGTCAAATTCATATTGAGCTGAGGCAAGTACGCCACCATCGGCAACGATTTCGTATTCATCATAACCTCTAACGGAGTACATTCCTCCGAAGGTAGTCATTTTTGCAGGGACCAATCTTTCGTTGGACGTTATATACCTGAAAGAACCCCTAAGCTGCTGAACTTTGTTTTGATCCAGGTACTGATTGTGGTTAGCCAAGATGTTATAAATACTAAAGTCCGGAACTGCGCCAGTTCGAGCAAGCGAGAACTCCGCACTACTCGAACCTCCCATGCTTTCGACCCTGTTGAAGGTAAAAGAAGTACTTGACATATCATCTGAGCGATGAATATCAATCCCAACTCCCCATAAATCCATCTTGACATCGCTGCTGAGAAACTCAGGGAACAATGAAGGAGTGATCTTGCTTCTTTCGTGGCTAATAGAACCGGTAACATCAAAGAACCACCCCTTCGTCTGAAAGACGTTGTAACGCAACACGCCGCCGTAGAATGAACCGCTGCCGAGAAAATTGAACAGACCAGCCTCCGGGACTATGTCAAACTCACTGTATCCACCGTAAAGCTGAAGGCGAAGTCGTGGTCCCATTAGTGGAAAGTCGTAGCTTCCGAACAACGAATAATTTTCATCAATACTATCTACGGCGGCCTGATAAACAGCGGTGAATCCATCGTCTATACCGAGAAGATTGGTATTAATCAGGCCGATTCTCGGAGACCATTGCCTGTCCTTTGTTCCGGAATTATCGAGCTGGATAAAATAATGCCAGGGATCCGTCTCATAAACATTGTACCCCAAGACCAGTGTGTTCGGCTCGGCGCCCCTCGAGACAACGGCAGCTACATATCTGTCAGGATTGAGATTAAGAAGATTGACAAAATCATCCAGGGCTTTGCGATTTGCCAGCTCACCCATTTTCAGCGGTGACCACTTCTCGATGGCAGAACGGCGAAGATAACCTTTTTCAACCTTGTTCTGATCAGCATCATAATACTCTACTTTGGATTCCGTAACCGGGGTTTCGAGAACTTTTACGAATAAAAGCTCATTCACCAGCTCCACACCGTCTTTAATCGATGCTTCCGGAACATAAACATACACACCGGCGTAATGTTTGTCCTCGTACACGGACAGTATATATTGGGTTAAGCCTTGAATAGTCCTTGACGAAATCATTCGAGGCAGGGTTGGCTGAGATATTATGTCATGGATGACTCTTAGGTCATAAAGATATTGGCTTTCGGCCTTCAGTAAAGGTTCGTCGGAGGCGTTATATATTAAAGGCATGCCCTCCAGCAGCTCTTCAGTTGATATGAGGGTATTGCCGCTGATGAGCAGTTCCCTTACGATCAAGCGCGGGCTCGTATCCTCGGGAAGACTCAGCTGCTCAATCTGCATCCCGCGCTTGGTCTTATCGGATGGGCGTTGTGAAGATTGTTGGAGAGCACCAGCAGCATATACAATTGAACATAAATAGACAGTGACAATGCACACCTTACTCATTGTGCTATTCATAATAACTAACTCCTTAAGCTAATCCGGGAATAACAACGATCCGTCCCCAAAGATCCCCCAAACCAGCAACCTCCCATGTTGAAAACAAATCAACCTATAATACATAGGTTCGCAACATAAATTAATATAACAGAAAGGAATCTGAAAGGCAAGAAAAATCCGCTTTTCTTTTGCTACTTTGGTCTTTTTGTCACTGATAGGTTGTTTTTCAAGCAGCTAATGGCTTTTACTACTTATCAATTATCCCATTTTTTTGGAGATTTTATTACGCAGCCACTCGATGCTTTGCTCAACTTTGCCGGGCGCTGCTTCGCATTCTATGGAGAGAACACCATCCCAGTTGATTTCTTTCAGCAGCTCGATACACCCTGCTATATTATCAGCATTGACACCTTCACCGATACTCACCACAGACGAGGCTATTCCTGTCTGTCCACCCCGTACAGCCTTCGCAAGCTCTTCGCTGACATCCTTGATGTGGCAATGCGAGACTTTGTCTCGGAACCGCTGGAGGAACTTCACCGGGTCTTGCCCGGCGATGAACACGTTGCCCGTATCAAAGTTCATTCTCAAGTAAGGCGAGTCGAAAAAGCTCAGGATTTGCTCCATAGTATCCGGATTGGTCGTGTAAGGACCGTGCGGCTCTACATTGATAACAATTTCATATTCTGTAGCCCATTCCAGCACCACACGATAGTATTGTTTCATAAGAACCATTACTTCGTCATCAGTGTATCCCTGCGGCTTACGGCCGCCGTCAGTAGTGTCCACGCATGGGCATTCAAGCGCTTTAGCGAACTGAATAGCTCGAATGGTATAGCCGATACCGCGGTACTGACCTTCCGGAGACGACATCGGGTAAGCCGCATCGAGTTGCGAGACCTTCAATCCCATCGAGTCCAGGTAACGCTTGAGTGTCACCGGGTCGGAATGAAGCGGTATGTGGGGATTATACCCCAACGCCTGAACAAAGTAGTCCCCGTCGATTGTACCGAACTCTACGTACTCCATATCATGGTCTTTAGCGACCTGACAGGGGACCTCGTACGACACATCGAAGTGCCGCCAATTATCTACATGCATACCCAATTTAATCATGATTTTACTCCTATTAGTCTTTATTCAGCCACGTTCCCCAGGCTTTTAAGTCGTTATAATACCTGAATCACCTGCTCAATTCCAATCCATTTTGCTGACATTTATCATATCGAATCGGCCTTGCTCCCGTTATCACCTTGATAGTGCATTGAGCTCCGTCAAAAAGGCGTAGTTAATCCTTTTTAATTATCCTGCATTCATAAACGCCGCCCGCACTTCGCCACGGGTGCGCCTTGAACCTAACTGTCACTTTATTCTTGCCCTTGGTTAGCTGCTCCGGTATATCATACATTACAGTAAAGAACCGACCGGGGTGGTTCTGATTCAGGTGTTCACTTGTAATCTTGCTGTCGTCCACGATGATGTCAAAGTCTCGCCCCGGGCCGTCACTACCCCAGTACATGCAGACCAGCCTAACCGGCATTTCGGGCACAACCTTCATTTCAAAGCTGAACCACCCCCCATCTCGTGCATCGCGCCAGTGACGGTTGCGAAATAAATCCTTATGCGTCTTTTCGCCATCGAAATTATGTTCACGTTCGTCCTGCATTCTGCCCAGCACGATATGGTCGATTGTGCCGGTCTGGGCAGCCCTGATCCTGGCCTGTTCGGCCTCGAACCGGTCCTTCGTCTGGGACCAGTCTTTCTGACTGAACAAATCCCAGTAAACCATATACCGCTGATAGTGCATCTTATAGAAGGGAATTAGGGTAATATCCGTAGTCTCATTACCGCCCGGTGTCTTCAGTATCGAACGATCGATAACAAAAGTCCCCGGCTCACCGGTTGGCTTAATATAGTCGTACGTTGTCCTGTCACCGGTGACAATCACCGGAAACGGAGGTGAAGGAACGTGATCAAATTTCACACGTTTCTCTGCGTGTAGGTCAATATCCTCAATACCCTCGGTGCCCAGCGCGCCGGCGAGTAGAATCGGCCCGCTGAAAAAAGCCACCTTGTTCGGATTGTCGGGCATTGCTTCGGCACGCAGCCTCATCGGGAGAGTAAGATGAATTTCATCACTATCGTTACAGGCAAGCTCGATTTTCATATAATCACCGGCAGCAGCATCGGATGGATATGCTTTGCCGTTAACAGTCAATGTAACGTCATCGACTGCCCAGTGTGGGCGACGAATTTTCACCACCAGATTAACAGGCTTATCGGCAATGAACTGCAGTTGAACGTTTCCATCAAGTGGATAGTGTGTCTGCTGTATTACAGTAAGGCCCTTGTCCCGATAGTTCAGCACCGACGGAATAAACAGGTTCACGTATAGTGTGCTGTCGTTATAGTAATAGATGCTGTCGCCGTACTTGACGTGGTTCTCCATACCCGTACCAGTGCAGCACCAGAATGAATCGTAATGCGAATTATACGTCTTGAAATGGCCAGACTTCAACGGGCAGAAATATATCATCATACCTTGCTCGGGGTCCTGTGAAGCCAAAATATGATTGTACAACGCCCGTTCGTAGTAGTCGGCGTATGATACGCCGGGATTCATTGCAAACAGTTGGCGTGTCAGCTTTAACATGTTATAGGTATTACAGGTTTCGGTGGTATGTATGCTCAGGTGTTTGCTGAATTCTTCCGGCGGAAAGAAATACTCGCCATCGGTATTGCCCCCGTTTACATACGTGCGGTTCTGCACGATAGTCTCCCAGAAAAAGGACGAAGCCGTGTTGTAATGCTCTTTGCCAGTCAGGCGATAGAGTCTTGCCAGCCCGATCAATTTTGGAATTTGCGTATTGCTGTGCAGGCCGGTCAATTTATCTTCTTTAAGAGCGAGTGGGTCAAGCACGCGATGGTGATAGAAACGTTCTGCGAGGGTGAGGGCCTTTTCATAATCCGTTATCGCATAGATTTCAGCAAAGGCCTCATTGATACCGCCGTGCTCGCAGTGCAGCATTTTTTCAAACTGCTCATCGCTTAAATGCCCTACCATATCCCAGGCCCAGTCGGTGGACTTGATTAGAATATCTTTGGTCTTTTCATTACCACAATACAAGCAGGCATCAACCAATCCCATATAGAGCTTATGCAGGTTGTACCAGGGTACCCACAGGCCGTTGAGGTCAAAACCGGCTGTGCGGATATTGCCGGCTTTAATCTCGGCGAAGACTTCCCGGCTCCGAGGAAAGCCACCGACAAAACCATTGCCCCAGGCTTTCTGGCATTGAGCAAGCTCATCGACAATATAGTTAACACGCTCAAGCAGGCGTTTGTCACTGGTGCAAGCGTACAGCTTGGATATGGCCGTTAAGTAATGTCCTAAAGAGTGCCCTGAGATAGTCGCTTTTTCCCAGCCGCCGTAGGCCTCTGCTTTAGACTTTAAGCCTGCAAATTCACGATATCGTGATAGAAACCGGTCCGCTTCCAGCAACAGTAAGTATTTGGCATCCAGCTCCATAGCTGTCTTGAAGGGGCTGTCCAAAAGGCGAACGTCACGAAGGCTAAAGGCATAGGCTTTCTGCGGCACTTTGTCTTTTATCTTCAGCGGCAAATTTGCCTGCAGTGTATCCGCCCGAACTCCGGGCTCAATACCAATGACTATACTAAACAACCAGGAACATATCGTTATTAGCAAATATGCTTGCCTCTCCATTTTTGCTCCATTTCAAGAAGGTTTTTGTCTGTTCCAAAACTTAACGGATTATGTCTCTTATCGCAGTTATCTTTATTTACTTCTTATATCACGTACTCTATTGCATTGAACGATAATCCGGTAACAACGTGTAAATTAAGCAGAAGTTGTTATTGTGCATTATAACGACAGGTAGTAATTCCTGCAATTAATTCAAAATTGAGCTTCACAGCTATCATACATCCACCACTTTGATATGCCTATGAAGAGCGAAAAGTTAAAGGGCGGTTGTTCTATTGTTTTTCTACATCGACGGGCTTAGTTGTTCTGTGCTTTCTAACAAAGAAGAGCAGCAGGTGCCCGGGCGGAGCAGCCTGTCAAATGCTATTCAGGGCGCGTGATTTGTATATGTTTCTTGCCTTATTAAAATCAGTCGACGTTAAGTTCAGCTTGGCCAAAACTTCAGAAGCCATCAAGGTCGAAAGAATTTCTCCACTCGGATCGCTCGCCGACAAAAAATGTGAAATAAATATTATCGCACCGGCAAAACTAAAGTCACTATCAAAAAGCGGGGTGTGATGCCTTAAAACTCCTTCCTGGATAACGGGGGAGAAATTCCACTTACGGCAGATTCGCATTCCTATATCGCAGTGGTTAGTCCCCAATGTTAGTTTTTCATCGTGAATAACTGATGCCATCTTATCCCATAATGTGCCCAAAACATGGGCGCTGGTCCTGTTGCTCGCGACCATGATGGCCAACCGGCCTACATCATGGATTAGCCCCGCTAAAGTATATATTTCAAGTTCATCTTGCGGCAAACAAGAAATCTCGGCCAGAATACGACAGCTTGTGGAAATGTCTTCCGAGTGGTCAATGTATTCATTCAGATATTTCAACGCGGCGAATTCTTCCTGGATTGCGTTTCTGGCGTATGAGATTCCAATCAACTGCACCAATGCCTGTAGGCCAACATGTTTTATAGCATCCTCGATAGTTTTGATGTCCGCAGCGGTTCCATAGTAAGAACGCGCCACCTGCAAAAGCTCAGTACTAAGCTCAGAGTCACTCTCAATCAAGCGAAGTATTTCCTTATTGTCTTCGCTTGGTTTCACCGCAGTCACCAGAAGCTCATCAATATTATGGGGGAAAAGCGGCAGCTTATCGACAAGTTCTGTTATCTTGCGCGCCAATTCTTCCTTTCTTTTCTTTCCGGCCATCTTATCCCCTTTCAAGAAATTCCTCTGAATCTAAGTTATAATAATCGTACACCTTCCAGGATACTAATCAAGGGGAAAATAAAGTCATTTTTTGCCTTACATTCCCGCCTCTTTTTCACCTTCACCACGATATGAAAACGACTATAGTAAAAAAGCCGTTTTTATATTATTGGGAGTGAGTGAAAATCGCTAAAACTTAAATGCATAGTGCAAAAAAGCGAAAAATCACTATAATGGTTCGAGTGAAAGAGTACGAGAAGCATCAGAACAACAAACAAACGATATAAGGACAGCGATATTATGAATAGATTTCTATATTTTCTTTTGGTTATCACGGTTCTGGTTGCTGCATCTTCACCTGTGCCTGCGCCACCTGTGTCGAGGCAAACACAGGTGCAGGCACCGGCTCAAGAATCCAATGTACGCACTGTCGAACCAGCCGATCACGGCCGGGCACTCATCAATCCACAGATGGGCTGGACAATGCACTTTTATTCGAACATCATAACCAACTATGGCTCGAAGCTAAAGCCCTCCGATACGCTTGATGACTTCCCCGGCCTATCCTGTGTTTATCTGCGGGTGCCGTGGTCGTTCCTCGAACCACAGGAAGGCAAATTCAACTGGTCTTTATTGGACACACCCGCCCAGCGCTGGGTCGATAAGGGTAAGCAGATTGCCCTTCGCATAAGCAGCACCGAATCCTGGATGCGATGGGCAACACCCAAATGGGTCCACGATGCCGGCGCTAAGGGATACAATTTCACAGTCGGCAAGGGCGTGGATGAAGACGGCCCGTTCTGGGAGCCCGATTACAAAGACCCTGTCTTTTTAGAAAAGCTCGACAACTTTCTGGCCGCTATGGCCGAACGATACGATGGTAACCCTAACGTCGCATTTATCGATATCGGTTCGTTCGGCGTCTGGGGCGAAGGACACACCTGGGCCAGCTCCAAACTTCCTTTCGATTTTGAATCGCGGAAAATCCACGTGGATTTGTACTGCAAGCACTTCAAAAAGACCCTGCTGGCCATCAGCGATGATTTTGCCGGGCCGGGTGAGCCGGGAAGGCATTTTCCCATCACCGATTATGCCCTGTCCAAAGGCGTGACATTGCGTGACGACAGTATCTGCGTTCAGCCTCCGCCTCGCTCGTGGTTTCATGCCGAAATGGCCCAGCAATTCTGGCCGAAGCTGCCGGTTGTTCTTGAGCACGAGCACTATGGCTCAAGCAAACGCAAAAATGCCTGGGGTGACGGCTCGCTTTTGCTTCAGGCCGTTGAAGAATACCACGCCAGTTATATGTCAATCCACTGGTGGCCGCGAATCCTGTTAAATGAAAACCGTGACATCATAGAGAAAATCAATCGGCGAATGGGATATCGGATTCAACTAAAGGAGGCCGCTTTCCCCGAACAGATTCGCCTCGGCGAACCTTTCACCATCACAAGCACCTGGACCAACGCCGGAGTAGCGCCCTGTTATCCGGGGGGCTTTATTGCGTTTACCCTAAAGGACGAAGAAGGTGGAATCGTCGCGTCCCTTTGTGACGAATCGTTCAATGTTCGCGAGTTATCCGTTGGCCAACAAGGCAAGGCCCCGGTCAAGACCATCGCTTCAACCTTTGCTGTTGCCCTAAAGACGTATGGCTTCGCACCAATAACACAGCCCGGCACGTACGATTTGTATGTCTCGGTTGGAACGCGTGATGGCACACCGGTAATCGCCCTGCCGCATAAAAATGACGACGGCCATCGTCGATATAAACTTGGAACCATTCGGCTCCTGCCATCGAATTAGTAAAGTATATTCAGACTCGCAGCTTTTTATAAGGAATGTGATATGACACGAGCAAAAATAATTATCTTACTTGCTTCCGTACTTGGCCTCTATCTGACAGGATGCAGCAAAAAGGATTACACAAGCCAAAACGACCAATTGACCATTGCAGTCATTCCGAAAGGCACAATTCACGAATTCTGGAAGACTGTCCATGCCGGTGCCGAAATGGCCGCCCAGGAGCTGAACGCCGACGTCCTCTGGAAGGGTTCCCTCAAGGAGGATGACCGCGAGGCTCAGATTTCCGTGGTCGAAAACATCATCATAAGAAAGGTGGATGGAATTGTATTGGCTCCACTTGATGACGCGGCTCTGCGCCGGCCGGTCGATGAGGCAATCCGAAATGGTATTCCGGTAGTTATCTTTGATTCAGGCTTGCAGGGAGACAACTACATTAGTTACGTCGCAACGGATAACTTCAAGGCCGGACAGCTTGCCGGTGAATACATGGCGAAACTGCTAAATGGCAAAGGTAAAGTCGTGGTATTGCGGTACGCAGAAGGCTCCGACAGTACAACCAAACGTGAGGACGGTTTTCTTGACGCAATTCAAGCCTTTGAGGGCATCGAGATTGTAAGTTCCAACCAGTATGCCGGAGTGACAACAGAGAGTGCATTGAAGGCGGCTGAGAATTTGCTCTCTCGATTTGGCAGAACCGACGGAGGCCTGGATATCGATGGCATCTTTTGTGCAACGGAGCCGACAACCTCAGGTATT
>JABAOH010023459.1_pt1 | contig 30344 bp, 34 predicted proteins | sample 7062181 | NCBI WGS metagenome assembly JABAOH01 (sample SAMN14538630, study PRJNA623070) | marine sediment metagenome | biome: marine biome [ENVO:00000428]; feature: marine pelagic biome [ENVO:01000023]; material: deep marine sediment [ENVO:00002113]; isolation source: pool of 5 deep marine...
ATCACGGCAAGAACCACCGTCGCAAACCATACTGATCTCTTCATTGCACTACCTCCTTTCTAAACTGGGTTCCTAAGACTGAAATACAAGACGTCCCTATAATAAACAATATTTACAAAGTCCGCAAGTACGTGGATCAGTTTTCATATAGTTGACTATCCTGAGACACATGGGCCTAAGGCATCAAACCCCTTGACAGATCAAAAAGATGAGGGTATGTAAGGCCAAAGTTGTTCCACCTGGGGGGAAGCGATGGAGAGCGTGTGTCCTACGTGCAATGCCAGTTACCACATTCCAAGCGACAAAGTGCACCAAGGGACAAGGGCGCTGGTCATGTGCGATAAGTGTGCCGGCCAAATCGTCCTTGAGCCGCCTTCTAATCCACTGGAAAGAGGGGAATTCCAATTCATAACTGACGATGATGGATTCAAGGTCTATGGAGGGTTTTGGAAACGATGTGCCGCAGCCATTATTGATGGATTTATTCTGATCGTCGTGGGATTTGCAATCGGAGGTCTTATTGGTTTTGCATATGGCTTCTCCCCGGGAATATCTGAAGGTGCAAGCGCCCGGGGTAACCTCGTCGGAATTATTGTAGGTTGGCTGTACTTCGCCATCATGGAGAGCTCGTCGAAACAGGGCACACCGGGCAAGATGGCTCTCGGCATTAAGGTTACAGATCTTTCTGGAGACGCGATCTCATTTGGCAGGGCTACAATACGTCATTTCAGCAAGATCATTTCCACAATCCTCCTCCTGGTCGGTTACCTCATGGTAGCTTTTACTGCAAGAAAACAAGGGCTCCATGACATGATTGCCGGCTGTCTTGTCCTCAACAAGCGATAAAAGGACATAGACGCCTTTATCTCATGTTCCCCTCACCGAAAGGGAATTCTCATCAATTCGCGGGCTTTACAGATGCAAAGGGTGTCCTGAACATGGTATACGGGCCGCTGGCCTGAATTATCCGGCCATTCCCAAGGGGGATAAGGAGATACCGTTGCAGGTTTGTGCTGATCATACTGAGTATGATATAGACTCCGTGGTTGGAGTACTGAAGAAATTCAAGGAGACAAAGTGACAATCAAAAGGCTAGATCTATAAGAAGGTTTTCCCGTAAAAATCGATCTTTGGAGGGAGAGCATGGTGCGTATTGGCTTTGTTGGATGGCGGGGGATGGTTGGATCTGTTCTCATGGGTCGTCTGAGCGAGGAACAGGACTTTGAAGGCCTCGAGGCTATCTTTTTTACCACCTCAAATATCGGCGGGAAAGGGCCTCAAGTGGGCATTGACGTTCCTCCATTAATGGATGCCTTTGACCTCAGGCTCCTTTCCACAATGGATATTATTGTAACCTGTCAGGGGGGGGATTATACTAAGAAGGTATACCCGGAACTGCGAAAGCACGGCTGGAACGGCTATTGGATAGACTCCGCCTCCGCCCTCCGTATGAAGGATGACAGTATTATTGTCCTGGATCCCGTAAACAGAGCGGTAATTGACGCCGGATTGTCATCCGGCATCAAGGCCTATGTGGGCGGCAACTGCACTGTGAGCCTGATGCTCATGGCGCTCTCAGGTCTCTTTGCATCCGGGCATATCGAGTGGATCTCTTCCATGACTTACCAGGCCGCCTCAGGTGCAGGGGCCAAACACATGAAAGAGCTGATTGCGCAAATGGCAGTCCTGGGCGCTGCCTCCAGGACCCTGCTCGATGATCCGGCATCCACGGCCATCGCCGTTGATGAGGTCGTCACAAGGGAACTGAGGAGCAAGGCCTTCCCTGTTCAAAACTTCGCTGTCCCCCTTGCCGGTAGCCTGATTCCATGGATCGACTCGCCTATGGAATCCGGACAGACCAGGGAGGAATGGAAGGGCTCCGTGGAAACAAACAAGATCTTGCAAACCAAGAAACCGATCCCCGTTGATGGGGTGTGCGTGCGCGTGGGTGCCATGCGATGCCACAGCCAGGCCCTGACCATCAAGCTGGACAAGGACGTGCCCCTTGACGAGGTCTCGGAGATGATTACAGGGGGCAACCAGTGGGTGAACGTAGTCCCCAATGATAGAGAATCCACCCTACAATCCCTGACCCCTGCGGCGGTCAATGGCACGCTGACCATTGCCGTGGGCAGACTTCGAAAGATGCTCATGGGGCCTGAATATGTGGCTGCCTTCACTGTGGGAGACCAGCTTCTCTGGGGTGCTGCAGAGCCCATCCGAAGGATATTGAATATCACAATCCAGCACCTCTCATGACTGTTCTCAGTGCCTCCCTTCTCATGGGACCAAGATCCCTGAGTCCAGGCCTCGCCTTCCACAAATGATTTGATATTGCAGCCCTTTGTGGCTATGATGCTCTCTCGCATAGAGCCGATGACCGAGGACGATAAAAGAGGAGAAGGACATGGAACTAACGGGGAAAAAGGTCATTATCCTTGTTGAACAGATGTACAACGACCTCGAGTTCTGGTATCCCTACTACCGTCTCAAGGAGGCCGGAGCCGAGGTCGTGGTGGTTGGGTCTGGAAGTGCGGAGGAGTACACTGGAAAGTCCGGTATTCCGTGCAGGCCAGATACCAGCACACCGCAGATCTCGGCTGCCGATTTTGACGGCATCGTTATCCCTGGCGGGTATGCCCCAGACCACATGCGACGCCATCCATCCATGGTCAAGCTCGTAAAGGACCTGTTTGAGGCGGGAAAGGTGGTAGCAGCGATCTGTCATGCCGGATGGATGCTGGCCTCCGCAGAGATCGTGAGTGGCCGCACCGTGACGTCATTTTTTGCCATAAGGGATGACCTGATCCATGCCGGTGCAAACTGGGTGGATGAGGAGGTGGTTGTAGACGGAAAGCTGATCACCAGCCGAAAGCCCGAAGATCTGCCGGCCTTCATGAGGGCAATCATCGCGGAGCTGCGATCTTAATCTGAGGGGTATCGTATGGAGGAAATGAATCATCTCATCACCAGAAGAACAGCCCTCAAGAGGCTGCTCAGGATTTCCGGTGGCCTAGCCCTCTCCGCCTTCAGCGGATGGCCCAGGGATGGCCTTCGTTCGGCCTGGGCAGGGCCCAAAAAGAGACGCTTCATCATTGAAGGCCTTGGTCAGGGGGAGGGTTACTCTGTAGAAGAGCTGACGAGAAGGGTTTTTGAGGCAGCGGGTGGCATTACTCAATTTATCTCAAAGGGAGATGTGGTGGTAGTCAAGCCCAATATCTCCTGGGCCAGGCGTCCTGATCTAGCGGCCACCACCAACCCTGAAGTCCTGGAAGCGGTCATCGGGCTCTGTCAAGAGGCAGGAGCGAGAAGGGTCAGGATCGCCGACAATACCATCAACGATCCAAGGCGCTGTTTTGCCCTTTCAGGGGCCGGGATGGTGGCCAAGAAAACAGGGGCAGAGCTCATCTATCCCAGATCCTCGCTCATGAGGGAAATGAAGCTGGGGGGAAACCGGCTGGATGTCTGGCCTGTGTTTGTCCCTTTGGTGGAGGCTGATAAACTGATCAACCTTCCAGTCGCAAAGCATCATGGCCTGAGCAGCCTGACCCTTGGCATGAAAAATTGGATAGGGGCGGTTGGAGGCAGGAGAAATGCGCTTCACCAGGATATTCACCAGGTTATTGTTGATCTGGCACAGTTCTTCAGCCCCACCTTGACCCTGATCGATGCCACCAGGATCATGATAAGAAATGGGCCCTCCGGCGGAAGCCTCTCTGATGTTGCCACTAGGAATACCTTGGTCTTAGGCAATGATCAAGTAGCCGCGGATGCCAAGGCCAGTATGCTCTTCGGCCTGAGCCCAGAGCAGGTAGGGCATATCCTCCTTGGAGAAAAGCGGGGTGTTGGTACCTATGATCTCCAGCAACTGGATCAGAGACAGGTGATCATTTGAAGGCAACTCATCTGGTCCAGATAAGGAGAATAAGCCAGGGGTTCTTCCTTGTTCTCTTCCTTTTTCTCCTGATTGAAAGCCGCCTCCCCCAGGATATCTATCTGAGATATTCCCTGGTTTTCCTATCTGAGCAGGATCTCAGGATTGGGTGGCCCCTGGCCTTTTTCTTTCAACTCGATCCCCTTATCTGGCTCTCCTCACTGCTATCAGGACACCACTTGATTAAGGGGTTCTGGTGGGGGATCGCCCTCATTCTCATGACCCTTTTCTTGGGGAGGGTCTTCTGTGGCTTCATCTGTCCCTTGGGTACGGTCCATCATGTGGTGAGCTGGTTCAGACCTGCTCTCAAGGGCCAGCGCATGATAGAGGCAAATCAAAAGAGTCCCAGCCAGAAAGTCAAGTATTTCCTTCTCAGCAGCCTGCTTGTGGGCGCGCTCATAGGCCTCAATCTCACCGGGTTGATAGATCCCATATCCCTCTTTTTTCGCTCACTGGCCCTGGCGGTCTTGCCTGGGCTTGGGGTGGGATTAAAGGAGATCTTTGACTGGATGGCCAAAACCGATGTAAGGATCTTAAACCAGCTCAGCTATGGGGCGGAGGTGCTGGTATCGCCTGTATTTGGATACGGCTATCAATCATATCAATCGGCCTGGTTTATCGGGATGATTTTTCTTATCACCATTCTCCTCAACCGGATCAGGCCACGCTTCTGGTGCCGCGTCCTGTGCCCCCTTGGGGCATTATTGGGAATATTTTCCAGGTTCAGTATCCTGAGGCTCGAAAAGGACCTTGAAAAATGCACAAAGTGTAAGCTGTGCACCGAGGGTTGCCAGGGTGCTGCTTCACCCATACCTGGCCAGCACTGGGAGAACGCGGAGTGCCTGATGTGCTTTAATTGCTTTGATTTCTGCCCTGAAGGTGCCCTCTCCTTTCGATTCACGTGGCACCCCAAATTGAACAAGAAACCCGATATGGGAAGGAGGGCACTGCTCACGGGCTTGCTGGCGGGCATCTCCATTCCCTTGCTGGGAAGACTGGATGGACAGGTGCACAAGGCTTCAGAGCCTCGCTTGATCAGACCGCCCGGGTCTTCGATGGAGAAGGACTTTCTCAGGCTGTGCCAGCGGTGCGGTCTGTGTATGAAGGTGTGCCCCACCAATGTAATCAACCCCACTATTGGAGAGGCGGGAATGGCTGGGTTTTGGACCCCTCACCTCATCATGACCCAGGGCTACTGCGAATATACCTGCACCCTGTGTGGAAGTGTCTGCCCCACAGGGGCCATAAGGGAGATTTCAGCCAGGGAGAAGATCGAGCGCCCCATAAAGATAGGCTCTGTCTATGTGGACAGGGGGAGATGCCTTCCCTGGTCAGGCAACGGCCCCTGTATTGTGTGCGAAGAACACTGCCCGACCTCGCCTAAGGCGATCTATTTCAGGAAGGAGGTTGTGCCCGGAGCTGATGGTAAAGGGGAACTGGTTCCACTGCCTTATGTTGATCTCAAGAGATGTGTGGGGTGCGGCATATGCGAGTACAAATGCCCGGTCAAAGGCAGGCCAGCCATAAGGGTTATATCCGCAGGTGAGTCCCGATCCCTGAAGAACCAGATTCTGCTCTAGTGGGCGAATACGGAGGCCGGGGGCGGAGGACACGAGGAATTCGGTGGTTATTGAGCGGAGCGTAGGGGATACCTATGGAAATTGAACAGATGAAGGTCGGATTCATGCAGGTATTCAGTTACCTCGTTGCGTGTCCCAGGACTAAAGAGGCCCTGGTTATTGATCCGGCAGGAGATGAGGATCGGATTGTTGAGGGGATCAGACAAAAAGATCTGCATTTGAACTATATTGTGAATACCCATGGCCACCCGGATCACACCTGCGGAAATGCAAAAGTAAAGGCCCTTACGGGAGCCAAGATCATCATGCACGAGCTGGATGATCAAATGTTCAATTCAGGGAAGGGACAGGAGATGGCCCGCCAGTGGGGTTTTACTCCTTCACCCCCCGCTGATATGATTGTCAGAGATGGCGATCACATTGTGGTGGGTGATGTCTCCCTGAAAGTCATCCATACTCCAGGACACAGCCCGGGGGGTATATGCCTTCTCGGGGATGGCAACCTCTTTACCGGGGACACCCTGTTTGTGGGTGGCATAGGCCGAACCGACCTACCAGGTGCGTCTATGACCCAGTTTATGAGGGCCATAAAGGAATTACTTCTCACGCTTCCGGGTGAAACTATCGTCTGGCCTGGCCACGACTATGGAGTCAGGCCCTCCTCCACTATTGAAGTTGAAAAAACCACCAACCCCTGGCTCTAGTATGAGGCCTCTCCAAAACCTATTCCACTGAAGACAGCTCGCTCACACGATTATCTACGATCAAAACTCCCACCTCAAAAATCTGACGTAGTGGGACCCCATAGAGGGATTCGAAGGAACTTCTGACAGAGGCCGCATACATTCTATCGCCGGGATCCCCCAGATAATCCTACCGCTCCTGACCTGTAAGATGGTAGGCGTGATATCCGGGGACCAAAGACCAGACCCCACGGAATGATAAAAACACACAAACAGCCCTACGCCACCGCAGATGGCACCGGCANNACCGGCATAGACTATCTGAACAGTAACCGTTGTCTTGGCAAGGCAAGGGGATGGGGAGAGGATAAGGGAGATCATGAAGATCGAGAAGATGAAGGAAGCTAGTTTATTGCCGGGATAGCGTAAGGTTTTGGTTTTCATGAAGGCTTCTGCTCATTGACCCCAGGTCTTCCCTCAGGGAATATGTTCCATCCCCTTGCCCATGTCAAGGGAAAATAAAGGCGGCAAATGCTCTCCCACGAAAAATAGGGCCGGGATGGGGAATGTAAAGATGAAGGGGTGGGGCTTAACTCCACCCCTCAAAGTTCACGGGTCAATCTCAGATTCAGTTTTACTGGCTGAGGGTAACTTGGTACGAATCTTGCTTAGGCGCATATGGGAGGGTGGTGCAGAATAGAGCGCGGGTACCTCGTACTAANNCGTACTAATCCGATAATACTTCGACACAAGCTACAGAAGTTCATCTTCGTTGGGCTTGATATGGGCGCCATTGAGGTAGCCAGAGGCGTAATGTCGTGAGGGCATGGAACCCAGATATGTGTGGGTGCAATGGCCTTTTTTTCCAAGAGATTTTGTGAATGATTGTTGCGGCAGGAAAGAGAGAAATTCAACTTTCACGGATGCTAGATATGGAGGACCCCCAGAAGGTCCTCGATGAGGTGAGGGAAATCGTCCTCACCATGTTCCCGAAATTTGCCTTCGGGACTCTAGAGACTGTATACAACGATATTGTGCGCCTTTTTCAGGGTGAGTATCCAGGATACCGGAAATGTACTACCGAATACCACGACCTGAATCATACCACTGATGTATTTCTGGTGATGGCAAGACTCATGCACGGTGCGTTCCTCTGTGGAGAGAAGCTTGCCAAAGAACATATAAATCTAGGGCTCATATGCGCACTGATGCATGATACCGGGTACATCCAGACTATTGATGACAATGTGGGAACAGGCGCAAAATACACCCTCATAGATACCAGGCGCAGCATTGCGTTCATGCACGAATATATGGCTGATAAGGGATCTCCAAACGAGGATCTCGGAAATTACTCCGATATCCTGAAGTGCACGAGCCTCGCCATAAAGATCAAAAAGATCCAATTTGAGTCCCGGGAAATTGAACTGCTGGGCAAAATGCTGGGTACTGCTGATCTGCTGGGGCAGATGGCAGACCGAACCTACCTTGAGAAGCTGCTCTTCTTATTTTACGAATTCAGGGAGGGGGGGGTGCTGGGATTTGATAATGAGCTGGACCTCCTTAAGAAGACCGTGGGCTTCTACACAAAGGCCCGGAAGAGGCTTGCCGATGAGCTGGGCGACGTGAATGAGTTTGTACGCTGCCATTTTAAGGCGCGCTGGAACGCAGACAGGGATTTATATATGGAGGCCATTGAGAACAATATCAACTATCTCAAATTCATAATGGAAAATCACGAGAAAGACTATCGCGACTACCTAAGGCGAGGCAGCCTGGTTGAGAAACTAAAAGAGAGGCTGCGTAAATGGCCTCACCCCTGAGCCCCTCCTACGGAGGAAAGACACCCGCACCAACCATGAGTCTCGGATCATAGAATGCCTCAGACGCGGCGTCCTTTCCGAGAAATATGCACCCGTTCAGGGTCAATAATACCGTGTCTAACCCTTCATGGCCCCCGCGGTCAAGCCTCGAACCAAGTAACGTTCGAACAATAGGAAGAGGGCCACAATGGGGATCGTTACCATGACAGAGGCGGCCATCACTAACTGTTTGGACAAATGGACGCTCCCCGCGAGTTGTACTACCCCCCGGGATAGGGTGAATTTCTCAGGCGTGTCCAGGAACATGAAGGCAAAGAGAAACTCGTTCCAAGCTATCATAAACGTGTACAGGGCAACGCTGGCCAAGGCCGGGGCAGAGAGGGGAATGATGATGCGCCAGATTACATCCAGGCGGGTGCACCCATCGATCAGTCCAGCGTGCTCGATCTCAACCGGGAGCACCTGGAAATAGCCTCGCAGCATGTACAGGGCCACGGGAAGGGTCTGAGCTAGGTACACGACGATAAGCAAGGTGATCGAATCCCGAAGCCCCACCCGAGAGAACATCACGTAAAGGGGCACTACCAGGACGATGGCCGGGAACATATAGATCAGCAAGATGCTGTACGACATAAATTCCCGGCCGCGAAACCGGAGCCTGGTAACGGCGTATCCCCCCACAGTGGCCAAGGTCACCGAGAGTACCACGGTAATGAGGGAGACATATACGCTATTGCAGATGTATCGGAGAAAGCCGTGTTGAAAGAGGACCTCATAGTAGGCGCGAAAGCTGATTTTTCGGATGTCCGCTCCGAGGTTGCCAGGATTCATGAGGATCTCACCAAGGGACTTGAAAGAGGAGACTATCATCCAGTAAAAGGGGAAGGCCACGAGGGCGATGAACACGAGGAGACCCACGACCCTCAGGATCCGAATAATGGTCCCCTCAAACTGTTCCCGGCTCATTCCCTCACACCCTCATTCATAGGGACTTGCCCCCTTCCCAATCCAGCGGAAGTGGATGAGGACGAATACCGACAGGACACCAAAGAGGATCATAGCCACTGCTGAACTTGCCCCGATATTAAACTCACCAAAGGCGTAATCGTACACCTTGATGGTCAAGACCTTGGTTCCGGCCTGTCCCCTCGTGAGCAGGAAGATATCGTCGAACTTGTTGAAGGTCCAGATGAACCGGAAGAGGAAGAGGGTGGACAGAACTGTGGAAAGCTGCGGCAGGGTGATGTGGGTAAATCGCTGAAATGGGCTCGCCCCATCGACTGATGCCGCCTGGTAAAGCTCATCGGGCATAGCCTGGAGCCGCGCCAGGATGAACAGGAAGGCAAAGGGGAAGTAACGCCACGCCTCGAAGAGGATCACCGAACTAAGCGCCATGGGCACACGCACCTTCATCCCCAGCAGGTCCAGGTCCCACCATCGCTGTGAGAGAAACGGAATGGGCTGTGTCAGGAGGCCCTTGTTCACAGCCACCCAGTTTATCACGCCCAGTTGCGGGTCCAGGATAAAACTCCACGTAAAGGCGACGGCCACCACAGGGGCGATATAGGGTGAAATGAACAGCCCCCTCACCAAGGCCCTGCCGGGGAATTCCCCATGGACCAGGAGGGCGGCCATCAATCCCAGGAGAATAGACAGGACGCTCCCCGCAACGGTGTAGATCACCGTGGTCAGGACAACTGCCCCAAAGTCCGGATCCCCGAATACCCTCTGAAAATTCTCCAGGGTGAGATTAAACTTGAAGAGGGACACCCCTCGAAGATCCCCCAGGGACACCGGTTTGAGGCTGAGCCAGAGATTCCAGATCACCGGGAAGATCACGAGGGCGAGGACGACCGTGAATGTAGGGAACAACATCCAGAAGGCAAGCCGAGCCTCCTGATCTGACAAGGTGAGCACTCGCCGTGTCATAAGTCCAGCTATGCCTACTCTATCCTCTTTCCAAGGCCTTTACCCGCTCGTCCATCATCCTGGCAGCCTGCTTTGCGCTCAGTTCGCCATCGAGGAATCTCTTGAGGATCTTCGGAACAACCTTCGTTGCGTAGATCTTGGAGATGAGGGCCCCTCTCCCTCTGGCAAATCCCCAGCGATCGAAATCCTCGACCCCACCTAGGATGGTTTTTACCACGTCCATCCCGTAAAACCGTGAGACCTTGGCACGGGTGGTTACCCCGAACTCGAGCTCCATCCACCTATCAACAAAGCGGTTGGGCTGTTCGCGGGTGCCCTTGCGAACCGGCAGTTTACCTTCCGCCGCCATGCCTAGCCACTTCAGGTACCCCTCGGTCAGGAGAAATTCCGCCCACCGTTTGGCTGCCCCCTTGTCCGCATCTCGGGTAATACCCAAGTAATTTACCTGGCCGTATTGAGCACTCCCCCTTGGGCCATGAATGATGCTCACGAACCCGGTATTCCTGGCCAGATATCCTTGTTCCCCTTTCGCCATATCGGGAAGCACTGGCTGATCCCTCCGAAGCCCCGAGAGCTCATCCAAGATGAAGGGAGACCAGATGATCATGGCAGCACGGCCGGAGAGATAATCCATCCTAGTGTGCAGCCAGTAAAGGTTTCCAGGCGGACTGAAGCGGGTTAGAGCCCTGTAGAACTCGAGGGTCTGCACTAGCCCTGGTGTGTTCAGGTCAACTCTTCCGGATGGATCTGTCAGTCTGACTCCATTAGAAAGCGCGAAGTGTTCAAAGACTTGCTGGGTGTAGGTCTGTCCAGGGTCGGTGGCTGCCTCGAAGCCCCACATCCTAGGTGGATTGTGAAGGGCCTGGGCCGCCTGAAGGATGCGATCCCAGCGGTCAGGCACAGGCAATCCCTCTTCCGCGAAGAGGTCCCTGCGGTAGAGGAGGAGCTGGCCCCATCCATCCACCGGAACAGCAGCGTGGCCACCCCGGAACTGCGAAAGCCTCAGAGGCCCTTGTGCAAAGGTCTCCTTTCCCAGGTGGTGCACCACCTCCGTTGCAGACAGATCGTCCAAGATCCCTGCCTCTAGCCATCCAAGGGTGAAGTCGATGGGATGGAAGAGTACATCGGGAAGGGACCTTGCTGCATAGGCAGCAGTAACCCGCTCTGTCAGGAGATTTTCCTGCACGGGGACTACGTGGACACCAATTCCAGTCTTGTGGGTGAATGCGCGGGCAATTTCCCTCTGGATCTCCAGTCGGTCCCTCTCAATCTCAGTCGTCCAGAAGGTGATCCCCTTTTGAGCGGCAGCCACGGGGATGCTCCCTATGATGACCCAGAGGCCCACTAGAACGGGTAGTATCCTCACAGGTAGCCCCTTCTTGTACGTCCACCTTGTGAAACAAGGATACGCCACATAAGGGAAAACTCTCGTTCCGCGGGACAAACAGGAACCTCAGATTATGCGGAGGTCTCCGTATTAGATCGCCAGCGTCAAACCCTCCCTGGCCCAGAAGACCTCCATCTTCTTATAGGCTGAACGGTATTTGGATCTGTTCTTCCTCCATAGTTGATCCAAAAACGTATCTGAGTGTTGAGGGTCGTGGTGAAAGATCGCCAGTTGTTTGACCTGGGCCTTGTACGCGGTCTTGACAAGGAGGTCAATGGAGGAATGCCCCCAACCTACCTTGCTGAGGTACTCCTCCTCAGTGTACTGGCCATCAGCGATGAGAAGGTCGGCATTGGAGACAAATTCGAGGTAATCCTGGGCCGCAGCCCTGTGCTCCCCACTGCCAGGATCGAGCTGAAAAATCCGATTGAGCTCCACATCGGTGGCATAGACGATCTTCTTCCCATTGGCCCGCAAACGGTAGCGCACTGACCCCCCGGGGTGGTAGACCTGTTCCTGCCACTCAATGGTGACCTCTCCCACGTGGATGACCTCTTCGGATATCTCCTGGATACTGATGTCAGCGGGGAAGGTCGCCATCCCGACAGGAAAATACTCGGAGTCCATCTGTCCCTTTAAGATAGCAGCAAGGAAGACCTCTTTCTGGGGGCTTCCATAAATGGTCAGTTTGACATCTTTGAGATAGGCCAGTTGAAAGAAGGGCAGCCCTTGAATATGATCCCAATGGGTGTGACTGAGAAATAGGTGAAGGGAGGGCGTGTTCCGGGTCTCCTTGTGCTCATCGGCAAGCTCGATGCCTAAATTCCTGATACCAGTACCCGCATCCAGGATGATGTGCGTGTCCTGGTACTGGACTGTTATACAGGACGTGTTGCCACCATATTTCTCCGTAATGCGTCCTGGCGTGGAAATTGAGCCACGCGTCCCCCAAAAGGTCACAAGCGGTTTGACTTCACTGGCATTGGTCATATCTTCTCCAGTATCCTCTCCTCAGTAAAGAGCATCTTCACGCCCCCGATATCGATCTGATCGTTGCTTCGCAAGGCGCACTTCGCCACTCTTATGCCGTTCACATAGGTGCCGTTGGTGCTGCCCAGATCCTCAATGTGATATTCCTCGTTGCGAAAGACGACCCGGGCGTGCCGTCGGGAGACATTGGTGGAGGAAAGTCGAATCGTGCATCCCCGCATCCGGCCAATAACAGCCTCTCCTTGCCCCAATTCAACGATTCTCTTTCCCTTACTAAACCCGATAATCTCCAAACAGGCACGCAGTTTGATGGGAACCTCTGCAACGAATGTTGAGCGGGACAGCTTGGTGGTAGTCTCATCACAGCCGGAATCCTTATCAGATGCGGCGTCTTTAGCGAACTTATCCCCCTTTAGGGTTTTCTCAGTGTTGGTGGTCATAGTCTTTCACCCTCACTGGAATCTTATATATCGCAAAATCAGTATAGCCTCATCTGGTATTTTAGTCAAGAATCGCTTAACTTACAAACAAATCCACGGTTCTTCCATCTCTTAGATTAACAAGCCCTTCTTCACAGATTCTCAAAAAGGGTATTGCCGCACCTGTGAGGGTGACAAGGGTGAGCAAGGGATTATCAAAAGGGAAACCGAGATCCTTTACAACCCCTTTTAACTCCTCCATCCCCCTTGAAAGCATTGCGAGTGGCATGTCGGCTATGATGCCAAATATGGGCAAGGGAACTTCCGCCAAGACCTTTCCCTTCGCATACGCAACGGCACCACCCTGTAAAGCATAAACCCCGTTAACAGCACCTGCCATATCCGCATCATTTTCACCCACGACGATGATATCCGATGTATCCCATGCCGCGCTGCATGCAAATGCCCCTGTGCTCAAGTGGAATCCCCTGATAAGTCCAACGAAGGTCTTTCCTGGGGAATATCTTCGGTCAATGGCCGCCACCTTTAACAGATCCCTGCTTGCATCCGATCTGATCTCACCACCGGTAACAGGGACGGAAGTTATGAGCTCTTTGGTCACCAAATCCGTTGCCTGCTCAATGACTCTGACATTCACGCGGGAAGCATTTTTTTGGGCCGGTATGGAAAAATCAGAGGGCCTCATCTCTCTTGAGAGGTGAATGCTATTGAGGCTCTTAGGCGAGAAGACGTGTTTTCTGGGAGGTACCATAAGCCTGCCTCCCCTGGCGATGATCTTCCCCTTGCTTATCACGTATTCCGCCTTGATATTCTTGGGATCGGGGATAATGAGCATGTCAGCATATTTCCCAGGGCCAATCCCACCGACTATGCCATCCAGGAAAAAGTACCCTGCCACGTTTATCGTTGCCATCTGAATGGCACGGACTGGATCAAACCCACAGTCAATGGCCTTCTGGACAATAGATTCCATGTATCCCTTCTCAAGCAAATCCTCTGGTGCTATGCCATCAGTAACCAAGATGAGCCTCCTCAAGTCAACCCCAGCATCCTTTATCCTCGATATGGGGGCAAGATCCCTCCTGATACTTCCCTCCCTTACCATGACATACATACCGAGCCTTAAGCGCTCCAAGACCTCTTCAACATCCACCGGCTCATGGCAGGAGGATATACCCTGGGCCATATATGCCATCAGTTTTCTCCCCCTTGCCCCTGCGGAATGCCCCTCCAGTCTTTTCCCACAACGAACGGTCTCCATGAAAATTGGGAGAAACTCCTCTGGTTCCTGCAAAACGGTCTGCCAGTAGGACTCACCCAACCCCACTATATCATCCCTTGAAAGAAGTCTTCTCAGTACCTCCTCTGAGATACCCCTTGCCCTTTTACTGATGGATGCCATAGAAGGCGCGGTGGCAAAGATCTTGATAGGCTGCTCCCCTAAGGATGCCAAAAAATCCACTACTCCCCCATAACCCCCTATCGCAAAGGTCTCCATGGTTTCGGTGATAATAGTGGTGGTGCCACCGAGCATGGCATATTGTAGAAACTCGCTTATGGGGGAGAGCCAGGCAAGATGAGCATGGCCATCAATAAGGCCTGGAATGATGGTCTTGCCTTTGGCATCGATTATCTCAGTATCCAGGCCAATCGTATCTCCCGGATCATCCCCTACATATGCTATCCATTCGCCCTTAACACCAACCGAATAGCCATCTAACAGCTCTCCTGTATATACATTTACGAGAGCCGCATTGACAATGGCCAGATCTGCCTTTTCCTTGCCCATGGTGACACTGGTCAATTCCCTCACCGTATGCATTCCACCTACAGACAGTAATCCATGTCCCATCATATCTGAGGCCTCTTCTCTACGTTCCAAAGAAGTATCGCATGCCCAAGAATAGAAACCAGAAACCGAAGAGAATGAGAAACAATCCGCAGAACCTGACCATGCCTCGATACAGCTTATCCGTGAAAAGCCTTCTCCCCCTGCTTACCCCATAAGACACCACGCTGTACCACATCAAATCGGCCATTATGTGGCCAACAAAAAAGCTCACCATACCCATGATGCCATACCTCATCGCCATAAGCATGTACCCAAGCCCAATAGTCAGCCACCAAAGTAACCAGTAGGGATTTGAGGCGCTGACCAGAATGCCCTCCCCCACCGAGTGAAACCCATGTGCACTAGTCGCCTCTTCTTTAGCAGGGCTATTGACAGGCAGACTAATATGCCTGCTCCGTATAACCATTCCCACGCCCATCCAGAACAGCACCCCTCCGCCGAGCAGTGATATACTGTTCGTAACCACGGCCTGTTTCAGATAATATGCAGCCCCTTTGACTAAGGCTACTATCAGGGCCAGCTCAAGAATGCCATGCCCGAGTATGAGCAAGGGACCGGTCATGAAACCCCTTCTTGCTGACTCAACAACTGTTACTGTCAATAGAGGGCCTGGCATCAGGGCCCCGGAGAGGGCAAGGACAAAAGACCCTAGCAGTATTCCAAAGAGACTGAACTCCATAACCCTTCTCCCTGAAATGGGGTGTCATATTACTTCCAGCGAAATCACGTCGTCAAGAACAAAGAGCCTGGAGTTTCCTCAATCTTTGGAGAAAACCGTTGTCCTTGAGCGTACATTGCTGGAGAGGTGGAGTACCCATCATGTGGTGAGCAGAAAGGGGAAGGCCAGCCCTTTAGAGGCTGGAAGGGGCAAGTATTCCCTGCCTGCGAGCCCCGAAAGGGTCACCTCGAAAGCAGGGGAAGCGAAAGGACAAGGGTTTTCGCTAATGTCCTCCGTTGGGCTTTTTCATGTGGTGACTGTGGAAAGCACGAGGATAACTTGCAGGCATCGCAGTTCTAGGATGCTCATCCAGGGTATTTGTAGGCATGTAAGAGATGATTCACTGCACAAAAAGGGGGTCTTACGCGATTCCTAAGTGAAATTTGAGCGAATTGAGCGTGTTTCTCATCAACATGGTAATCGTCATAGGACCAACCCCCCCTGGTACAGGGGTGATATAGCCAGCGATTTCCTTTGCCCTATCAAAGTCAACGTCGCCTTTGAGGATTGCGACCTTTTTACCAGTTTTCTCGCTGATCTTTTCACCAACCCTATTTACCCCAACATCAATAACGCATACACCCGGCTTTAGCCACTCAGGCTTGACAAGCCCGGGGACACCAGCCGCAACGATTAAGATATCGGCCCTCTTGCAGTGATACGCTAAGTCCCTTGTCCTTGTATGGGCTACAGTCACCGTAGCATTTGCGCCCGGTGCCTTTTGCAGGAGCATATTGGCGATGGGTTTTCCCACTATATTAGATCTCCCGACAACCACAACCTCAGCACCCTCTGTCTCCACACCGGACCTGACAATCAGCTCCTGAATGCCAGCAGGGGTGCAGGGGGGAAATTTAACCTCACTCCCACCTATCATCAACCGACCGACATTCACCGGATGGAATCCATCCACATCCTTATCCGGATCAACCGCATTCAATACCCTCTTTTCATCAACGTGTTTGGGCAAGGGCAGTTGAACGAGGATACCGTGGATGGACTCATCCCTGTTGTACTTCTCAATAAGAGAGAGCAGCTCCTCTTCGGCTATGTCCTCGGACCTGTTATCCTGTACCTCCTTGTATCCGAGGCCCTGGGCCGTTCTGATTTTTGCCGTAACATAGGAAATCGAGGCAGGATCTTCCCCTACAAGGATGGTCACAAGGCCAGGGACAACGCCATGCTCCTCCTTAATTCTGTCAACCTCCGCCTTGATCTCCTTTAATATCTCATCCCTGATCTCTGTTCCTCTTATCAGTGTAGCACTCATCTCTATAATCCCCTCTCTCTAGAACACCACCTCAACAAAGGCTTCTGTCATCCCACAAACTTACTTGATCAGCTCGATACCACAAATACAGTGAAAGATCAAATTATAAAACCAAAAATACTCTTCTGCCCCTTGGGTATTAGCTTCTTGACGCAGTACCCTCTATAGGATAATTTCCATCTTATGGAAAGAGAGTCCCATGTCCCTGGAGGGTGTCGGGGAGTTATAACCCTCACTACTGATTTTGGTGAAAGGGATCCTTATGTGGCCATGATGAAAGGGGTTATCCTTTCCATCAATCCCGGTGTAATGATCATAGACATAACCCACCAGGTTCCGGCCGGTTCAATTCAGGCGGGGGGTTCCATAATCAAGGAGGCCTATACGTACTTCCCAGCGGGCACAGTCCATGTCGGCGTGATTGACCCTGGGGTCGGCGGCAAAAGAAGGCCTATAGCAGTACTGGCCGCGGGCCACTTTTTTGTCGGTCCCGATAACGGTCTCTTCTGGCCGGTAATAGAGACGCAGCGCCACGCAGATGTTATCCATCTTAAGGAGAAAAGATACTGGATGGGTGAAATCAGTCCCACCTTTCATGGGAGGGATATCTTTGCACCCGTTGCTGCCCATCTCTCAGGAGGAGTTAACCCCTTTCTCCTCGGAGAAAAAATCGGCAATCCGATCACTCTCGCCTACCCTCTTCCCAGCAAGGAGAACGACAACCTTACCGGCGAGGTCATAAGGATAGACTACTTCGGAAATATCATTACGAATATCACAAAGGACCACCTCAGCCCCCTTCTCAAATCCAAGGGTCTCATGGTCAAGATTGGCAGTCTGGTCTTGCGGAAAATCAGCACTACCTATAGTGATGTGCCAGAAGGTCAGCCCCTGGCCCTGATCGGTAGCTCTGGGCACTTAGAGATAGCCGTTAATAAGGGTAGGGCCACAAATTATCTTGGCCGGGAATGCGAAATAGGCACCAAGGTTATTGTCATGTCCTTCTGACCCGCTCCTTTATCCTCTGGATATGGCCTCTGCCTAGCCCCTTGACCTCGCAACCCAATCCAATGAGCCTCTCGATCGTTCCATCATCCAGAATACCAAAACAGTCTACCACCGCCACCGGACCGGCTGCCATCCTCACAATGTCATCTGGCTTGAGTTCCAGGTATTCCTTGTGCCTCACAGCCAGAACTACAGCGTCAGAGCCCTTTAGGGCCTCGCCTATGGTCGAGCACATCCTCAATTCCCTTAGATGTTCCTGATTTCTAAAAAATCGGGCGCGGCTCTCCCCAACCGCCGGATACGTATCCTGATTCTCAAATTCCCACCAGTGCTTTACATAGGGATCATGGACCTTAATCTCCGCGCCCATCTCCGTCAGCTTCCTGACGATCAATTCCGAACCACTGTACCTGGTGTCCCCCACATCCTCTCGGTAGGATGCCCCGAGGATTGCTATCCGCGAGGCCGCAACGAGTCTCCCCATGTTCCGTAAGGCATCCCTGACCAGCTGAGCAGCGTGGAGGGCCCTCGTATCATTGATGTTTATGGCCCCAGGGGTAATCTTGAAGATCTCGCCTTCAAAACCCAGCAGGTGTTTGTATGCCCATATCCCTAAGCCACCATCTTTTGGGAGACAGTACCCGCCAATGCCCGGTCCAGGGAATATTATGTTGCTGTGTGTGGGTCTGACCTTGATGGCATCGACAACCTTGATCATGTCAACCCCATTGGTTTCAGCAAAACGGCTCCATTCATCCAGAAAGGCCAGAATTGTAGCCCTGTAGCTATTTTCCACAATCTTGCATGTCTCACTCTCAATGGGCCTTTCAAGGACAGTCAATGGATAGTTCTGGACATCTATAATGTCACTCAGGAACTTGCTCACCCTGCGCTCACTTTCCTTGTTTATACCACTACACACCCGCCAGAAATTGCGAATGGATCTTACATAATCCCGCCCAGGCATTACCCTTTCAAAAGAATGGGCCAGAAGCGGTTCAGCGGCTATGCCCCTTTTCTTAAAGGCCGCCTTGATGATGGGATAGGCAATATACTCGGTTGTTCCTGGAGGCACCGTTGTTTCAATCAGGACAAGACAGTCTGGTTCAATGAGTCCACCGATTATCTTGAAACTCTCCTCAATGGCACCCATCTCAACATAGCCACTCTGGAGATTTCCCAGCCCCTCTTTTACAAAGTCGCACTGCACGTCAACGATCAGGACATCAGCAAATCGCAAGGCGTCATAGGTATAGGTAGCTGTGAGGGTCTTCTTCCTGACACCTTTCTCAATCAGTTGTCCAACAGTGGGGTCTTCGGCACTGACAGGGGAAATACCCCTGTTCAACAGGGGAATCTTCCAGAAGCTCCGGATGCTTGGCCTCTGCATGCCGATCACAAATCTATTGGGCGCTCCTGTTTCTTTATCCACACTATCTGCCACCACCGCGGCCATAACCGCCCCGACAAAGCCAAGACCCATAACGACAACTATCTCCCTCCCCTTTTCCCTCTCCCTCTTTGTGATGTTCGATAGCCTCTCGTACTCTTGCTTGTAATCATCTTCTTTGGGAAGGGCAAACCTTTCTCCCTCCGGACTCATTGAAAATTCCACTATAACCCCTCTCTTGTTTTGGATACGGAATAATGAGACATCATTTAGAAACCAGACTGACTGAGCTTATCTATCAAATACCTCGTTACCTCTTCGACGCTCCCCCTGCCATTGAGCTCCACAACAGCTGGGATACCCGTTGCGCCTGATAAGTCCTTGAAATACTGTACCGCAGCGAGGGTGCCATTTTCCGTATCGTAGTAGATATCATGTCTCTGATCAATGGCCGCCTCGTCTTGGTCATCATCCCTTGTCTTCAATTCTCCACCGCATATCCTGCACCGATTTCCATCCGGCTTGATTGCCTCTATATTGATATTGTTCGGATGATTGTTATCGTTTACACAGACCCTTCGGCCCATTATCCTCCTCTTAGCTGTCTCACGCTCCAAGATAATTTCAATAAGGACATCTATGACCATACCCTCCCGCCTCAATGCCTCATTCAACTTAACAGCCTGAGTAAGGTTCCGCGGAAAACCGTCCAGGAGCCAGCCTTTACTGCAATCCGCCTCTTTAAGCCTCTCGAGCACCGTCGGTATGGTAATCTTATCGGGAACCAGTTCTCCCCTCTCTACATAGGCCTTGGCCTGTTTCCCGAAACGTGTCCCTCTGGATATACTATCCCGGAATATGATACCTGTTTCGATATGGGGTATCTGAAATCTATCCTCTATGACCTTCCCCTGGGTCCCCTTCCCACTCCCGTTGGGGCCAAAGAGGACTACGTTCATGCTTCCGCTCCTCTCAAGATAGTAAGGAGAAAATCCGGAAAACGAATGATCCGGTTCCCCCTATCCAAACAGGCATGGACTGTATAGCCCCGTGCAATCGCGTCCTCTCCCCTGTAGATGGCGTAATCAAATCTGTTACTTGCCCTCTTTACAAAACCAATCACGGTCTCAATCCTCAATAGATCGTCGTAGTGGGCGGGTTTAACGTAGTTTACATAGGCCTCTGTGACCGGCAAATGGTAACCACGATCCTCAACCTCTCGGTATGTGACGCCCAGGTCCCGTAGCAATTCACTCCTGCCTATCTCGAAGAGTTTGAGATAATTCGAGTAATAGGCTATACCCATTGAGTCACAATCCGCATAGATAATCCTGTAATAGGCGAGATTCCTCCTCTCTTGCATTTAACTCCCCTTTTCCAAATACCGTGCCAGCTCAGCCTCTAACCCTCCATAGGTTTCAATAACGGGGAAATGCGGGAACTCTCCTTTTATGTTCTCCGGTGGCCTAAAGAGAATCCCTTCGTTCGCCTCGCTGAGCATCGTAGTATCGTTGTAGCTGTCTCCTATTGCGATTACCTTAAAGCCCAATCCCTTCAGTGCCTTTATCGCATGCCTTTTTCCGTCCCTTTGTCGAAGTTGATAATCAACTATGAAACCATCAGGATCGATGACAAGGGAATTGCAGAAGCAGGCAGGTCTATTGAGCTTCTTTAAGATGGGATCGACAAACTCGACAAATGTGTCGGAGAGGACAATGAGCTGAAACCCCTCTCTCACCCAGTTGAGAAACTCAATTGCGCCCTCCAAGGGCTCCATTGATTGGATTATCTCCTGGATATCCCTGAGCTTGAGGCTGGCCCTCTTGAGGATCTCCAGCCTCCTTCTCATCAACTGATCAAAATCCGGGATATCCCTGGTAGTCAAGGACAGCTCCCCTATGCCGGTCTTTTCCGCCACGCTGATCCAGATTTCAGGCAGCAGAATCCCTTCGAGATCAAGACACACTATATACATTTAGCTATCTGTCTCCCTCTCCACCCTAAAGAGAACTGTCCTTTGGGTTACGACATCAAGCTTATCTACCAGCTCAAGGGACTTCCTGACATCCCTCTCCATTGCCTCATAGGTGAGCATAACTACCGGGACAGAACCGTAGCCCCCTCTGCCTTTCTGGATAACAGAGGCAATGCTGATATTGTGAGCACCGAGAATGCCGGATATCTTGGAGAGCACCCCGGGTTTATCGAGCGCGGAAAATCGAAGATAATAACCGGTAACGAGCTGATCCATGGGCTTAAGGGAGAGCTCCCTGGCGACCGGGCGTGCAAAGGAGAGAGGCGAGACCCTCCTTGTAATACCTTTCATTTGATTTCTGGCTATATCCATCAAATCAGAGACAACGGCACTGCCTGCAGGCCTTCTGCCCGCACCAAGACCATAGAATAGCGTGGGCCCTACAAAATCACCTTCAACATAAACCGCATTATAGGCCTCATTGACATTTGCCAGGATGTGGTCCAGGGGCACAAAGGCAGGGTGTACCCTGGCCTCGATATGCCCATCTACCTCCCTTGCAACAGCCAGCAATTTCAAGCAATAGCCCAACTCCCCGGCAAACCTGATATCCTCAGGGGACACCGTATCAATCCCCTCCCGGTACACATCCTCATATCTACAGGGGAATCCAAAGGCCAGGGAGACAAGGATGGTCAGTTTATGGGCGGCATCACTGCCGTCAATATCAAGGGTGGGATCCGCCTCTGCATAGCCACAGCCCTTTGCCATTGAGAGCGCCTCATCAAAGGAGACCACCTCTCGTGTCATCCTGGTTAAGATGTAATTGGAGGTGCCGTTCAGAATGGCCAGGATTGCCTTGATTCGGTTTGCAGCCAGCCCTTCTCTCAGGGCCTTGATAATGGGAATGCCCCCGGCAACACTTGCCTCAAAGGCCACCTCAACGCCATATCTTTCCGCTGCCTCAAACAGGAGCCTGCCATGCTGGGCAATCAGGGCCTTGTTGGCAGTAACCACCTGTTTCCCCCTCTCCATGGCGGCCAGGATATAGTCCATGGCCTGATCACAGCCGCCCATCAGCTCGACAATAATATCTATTTCAGGATCATTGACCACCTCCATTGCATCGGTGGTGAGCACTTCAGGGTCAATCTCGACACCCCTGTCTGAGTCGATATCCAAGTCCGCAATCCTCTTGAGCACAATCCCCCCACCAACCCTGTCCTCTATCAATCTACGGTTAGTGCTCAGGGCCTCTACCATACCTGCCCCCACTGTCCCAAAGCCAATCAAGCCAATTTTTATCTGGGGCATTTACTTACTCCCCTAAAGGATCCTTTTAATCCCCCTTACCGCCTGGTTAATCCTGTGCTTGTTCTCAACCAGGGCAAACCTGACGTATCGCTCACCATATTGCCCGAAGCCCACGCCCGGTGAGACTGCCACTTTAGCCTCTTTTATGAGCAATTTTGAGAACTCCAGAGAACCCATCTCCGCGTATCTATCCGGTATTTTGGCCCATACAAACATGGTGCCCTTGGGTTTTTCAATGTTCCACCCAACCCTCTCCAGGCCACTGATCAGGGTATCCCGCCTCTCCCTGTAGACCTCTGCTATCTCCCTCACACAGTTATGAGGTCCCTTTAAGGCTATAATAGAGGCTATCTGTATTGGCTGGAAAACCCCGTAGTCCAGATAGCTCTTTATTCGCCGCAAGGCCATTATTATCTCCCTGTTGCCAAGGCAAAAACCCACGCGCCAGCCAGGCATGGAATAGCTCTTGGAAAGGGAAAAGAATTCAACGCCTATCTCCCTGGCCCCGGATACCTGAAGGAAACTTGGAGGCCTGTAACCATCAAACACCAGATCTGCATAGGCAAAGTCGTGAATGACCATCATCTCATGATCGGTGCAGAATTCCACGATCTTCTTAAAGAAGTCTATATCCACTACATTTGTAGTCGGGTTATGGGGATAGGAGATGATCAGCATCTTTGGCCTTGGCCATGTCTGCTTTGTCGCTGTCAAGAGATCCTCAAAAAAATCCCTGTCCGGCCCAATGGGAATTCCCCTCAGGTCGCCTCCGGCAATAATTGCCGAATATGGATGAATGGGATATGTAGGATTAGGGGCAAAGACTACATCACCAGGAGATATGGTGGCTAAGACCAGGTGGGATATCCCCTCCTTCACCCCGATAGTCACAATAGCCTCCTCGTCCGGATCGAGCTCAACCCCAAAACTGCCCTTGTACCGATCACAGACGGCCCGTCGAAGCTTGGTGATCCCCCTTGAGGCTGAATATCTATGATTTTTTCCCTTCTGTACCGCCTCTACCATCTTGTCTACAATATGCTGAGGTGTAGGCAAATCCGGGTTGCCCATCCCCAGATCAATGATGTCTTCACCCCTTCGTCTCGCATCCATCTTCCACTCATCGACACTGGCGAAGACATAAGGAGGTAATCGCTCAATCCTCGCGAATTCACGCATCTCCCTGCTCCTCCCGTTAAAATCTTACTTTCATACTACACAACATCGGCCATAGTCAAAATTTTCTTTGCCTCACATCCTTCCTTGCGCTGGCCCTTCTCCCTCACTCCCTTGCCAAGGATCTCCAGGCGACCTCGTTGAAGATACTTTCATGTTCCCGGATGTAATCAGAGAAGAGGAAGATAATAGTTGAATTTCGTCAACAAATTGGGTAGCAGAGAGGTGAACGCCCTAAGGTCAGTGGAAGGTAAAGATCATGGCAGATGAGGGAATTAAGGACAGGTACGCAGAGGCAGGCGTCGACATAGATGCCGGTAAGAGATTTGTAGACTCTATAAGGCCCCTGGTAAGGGAGACATTTAAATCAAATGTGATGAGCGACATCGGGGGCTATGCCGGTCTCTATTCGGTTAATTTAGGGAACATCAAGAAACCCGTCCTTGTCTCATCCACTGATGGAGTGGGCACAAAGCTTAAGATAGCCTTTATGCTCGATAAGCATGATACGGTCGGAATAGATCTGGTAGCCATGTGCGTCAATGATATCCTCGTACAAGGCGCAACTCCACTCTTTTTCCTGGATTATCTCTCAATGGGCAAACTCAACCATGACACCGCAGTAGAGATCGTAAAGGGTATTAGCAGAGGCTGCGAGGAGGCTAACTGTTCCCTCATCGGGGGGGAGACAGCTGAAATGCCTGGATTTTATGCCCAAAATGAATATGATCTTGCCGGGTTCGCCGTGGGGATAGTAGATGCTGATCAGATCACCGACGGCAGTGAGATAGCCATTGGGCACCAGCTGATCGGGATAGGCTCCAGCGGGCTTCACAGTAATGGCTATACGCTGGTCAGGAGGATATTTTTTGACTTGCTTAAGCTCTCCGTGAGCGACTATGTTGATGAACTCGGCCGCACAGTTGGGGAAGAATTACTCGAACCAACAAAGATCTACGTCAAGCTCATGGGCCGCCTCATGAAGAACTTCTCCATATTCGGCATCTGCCACATTACTGGAGGGGGAATAACAGAGAACCTCCCCAGGATCCTGCCCAAGGATTGCCAGGCAGTCGTCAGGCGATCATCATGGACGCCTCAGGCTATCTTTCACTTTATCAGGGATGCCGGAAATATCACCGAAGGCGAGATGATGAGGACCTTCAACAACGGTATCGGCCTGATAATTACCGTCGCCGAGAAGGACGTCCAGGATGTTGTGCATCAAGTTCAGGCAATGGGTGAGCGCGCATTTCACATAGGATGGACAGAGGAAAGGGGTTCGGGCCCCGCAGTGAGATTTATCGATTGAGGACATGATCCTTGCCTGTCCTGATAGGTAGTTGCCTCCTTGGCATCGGGTGCAGATATGAGAGCGCTCACAGCAGCCCTTCTTCTCAGTGCTGGCATCGAGATAGTTGAAGTAGACCCAGGGGAAAAACAGCGCGTTGATTCAGAAGCTTCGGAGATTAATAGGGCCATTCCTTACAGGGGCAGGGGCTGACCTAAGATTCTCCCACTGGATAGCATGTCCCGCTGTTGCTCCAAAAGGATATGAGAGGACTCACCGCTTATCTAAACGCCGACGTTATCTTCCCGGGGGATGCCTTTGACCAAGAGGGCATACCACTGAGCGAGTTCTATGAGATCATGCTGGGAGCTGAGCATAAGCTGAATTCACGGTTCTCCCTTTTGGCACAGGTAAATTGTATAGCCAGGCCATTCGAAGGGACAGGCCTTCAAATGCTGGACAGAAGGATATATGACTTCCTGGTGGGTATAAACTATCTCACTGAAGGCGGGGTATCCGTTCAGGGAGGAGCAATAGAGGATTTCAAGAACTCCGGGGATGCCGGGGCTGATATTACCTTTTTCCTCACTGTGGGCAAGGGCTTTTGAAAGACCTACCCATAAAGATAGGCCTTAGCGACTGTCTTTTCCTCTAATATTCTATCGATTTCCGCCTGGATCTTTACTCGCTCAGGGTTATTCTCCCAAGCCTTCCAGTCCTCATAGCTATTCCAGGTGCTTATCACCAGAAATTGGTCTGGATCGCTTATCCCCTTCAATGTCTCCCCAGAGATGTATCCCTTCTGGTTCATGGCCTTTGCCCGCAGTTCCATCAAAAGGGGAAGCAAATCCCTTTGTTTTCCCGGCGCCACCTTCCTTCCAATTAGAACCTTGATTGCCATTTTCCCTCCCTCTCACTTGGTGAGTAACGCTCAAAAGCTGGGGCTCCGAGCAATTTCTATTAGATTAGCAATACTGGAGAAAATTATCAACACAGATTGTCGCCCTCTCAGGACCACGTCATAGTGAAACACAACCTGGTGATTCCTAAGCCTATTGTTGGGTATGGGTATCTCTTTTTTTGCTATGCCCTCTCATACTCAAGTCTCTTGGTAGTTTCAAAATGGTGTATATAGGCTTTCGCAATGGATTCGATTGAGTGGTCAGAAATACACCATTTTGAAACTGCCCTGTACAGCCCCCTGTTTAAGGGCATAAAGCAAAAAAAGAAATACCCATACCTTTAACTTTGACATTACCCTGGTCGCCCTTGCCCCTGCCACGATCATCAATTACATAAAGTTCTTGACAGGCCCAAGAAGGAAATGGAATATGGACAAGCACTTGCGAGACATTCAGCACGGACAGACGATGATCGGCATATCAAAATTATACTGCGGAACAGTTGAGCCTTCTGATCCCCTCAGATACGGCAGGCACTCGAGGAACCTCCCTCCTCACCTGCTCCAGTTTGCGTCTGACAAAAAACCGGTGGTCGTCTGGAACATGACAAGGGCGTGTAATTTAAACTGTATGCACTGTTATGCCAGGGCCGTTCACCTGGGCGGTGAGAGGGAACTATCCACAGAACAAGGCCTCAATCTGCTCGATGATCTGGCCACCTTTGGTGTGCCAGTTATTCTCTTCTCCGGCGGAGAACCCTTGCTAAGGCCTGATGTGATTGAGCTTGCCAAGTATGCGGTGGGTAGCGGCATGAGGGCAGTTATCTCCACGAATGGCACCCTCATTGATGAAAGGAAGGCCAGTCTCTTGAAAGATGCTGGTGTGTCCTATGTCGGCATAAGCCTTGACGGGCTGGAAAAGGTGAATGATCAGTTCAGGGGTACGAAGGGCGCCTTTCAAATGGCACTTGATGGGATAAGCAACTGTCAGCAGGCAGGACTCAAGGTGGGGTTACGATTCACTATAAACAAGCTGAATGCCGATCAGGTACCCGGTATCTTTGATCTCGTAGAGGAGATGGGCATCCAGAGGATCTGCTTCTATCACCTTGTCTACTCTGGCAGGGGATCAGCGTTAATGAATCAAGATCTCTCCCGCGATGAAACCAGGCAGATGGTAGACCTTATCATCGACAGGACGAGGGAGATGTATGAAAGGGGAGGGAAAAGGGAAGTCCTGACCGTTGATAATCACGCTGATGGCCCTTATCTCTATCTGAGGATGCTCAGGGAAAATAACCCCCGGTCAGCTGAGGTCCTGGAACTTCTCAAGATGAATGGCGGAAATAGCTCAGGTGAAGGAATAGGTTGCGTAAACTGGGATGGTGCGGTCTATGCTGACCAATTCTGGCGTCAACATTCCTTTGGCACCGTGCTATCCATGCCCTTCAGTCAAATATGGTCTGACCTGAGCGATCCTCTGCTGGCTCAACTGAGGGATAAAAAGCGGTATGTAACGGGAAGATGTGCCGGGTGCAGGTGGCTTGATATATGTGGCGGTAACTTTCGCGCCAGGGCAGAGGCAGTCACCGGCGATATATGGGGAGAGGATCCAGCCTGCTACCTGACCAATGAGGAGGTCAGGTTAGCCTGAGGTGTAGTTGAGAATGAAACGCACAATCCTGTCCGTCTTTTCCTCACCGAAATTAACTATCTCCCTTTTGATTATCATTGCAGTTGCCTCTATAGTGGGGACCATTATACCCCAACAATACGATGGGGGTGAATCCCTGCGTCATCTCAGCCCTGCGCTCATTGAGGCCTTCAAATCGCTTCAACTATTTGATATGTACCACTCCGCCTGGTTCATCATCCTGATGTGCCTCCTGTCCTTGAACCTCATAGCCTGTTCCTTGAACAGGTTCCCCACATCCTGGAGGCTCTTCAAGAAGACANNATCACGCCATCAGGAGGGTAGAAGACCTTCTCCGGAGAAGATACAAAAGGGTCAGGAGAAAAGACACACCCAAGGGCACCTTTTTCTATGGGGAAAAGGGGGCATACTCCCATTTCGGGGTCTATATTATTCATGCCAGTATCTTGATAGTGATCGCAGGTGCAGTAATAGGCTCCCTGTTAGGCTTTGAGGCCTTTGTGAATATACCTGAGGGGGAATCCGCCAATGTGGTAAGTCTCGCAAGGCAAAAGGGGAGCAAGGAGTTGGATTTCACAGTCAGGTGTGATGCGTTCTCCATTGCCTATTATGACAACGGGATGCCTAAGGAGTACCGGTCACATCTGAGCTTTCTCAAGGATAACGAGATTGTGTATCAGGGGCCCCTACTGGTCAATCACCCAATCACATTCCATGGGATCAGGTTCTATCAGGCGAGCTATGGGACTATTCCCGGTGGTGAGGCATACCTCACTATCCAAGAAGGCGACGGGAGGAAAACTACCATACCGGTCAAGCTGAGGGATTCATTTTACCTGAAGGAGCACAATGCAAGGGTAACGATCGAAAGGATAGAGGAGAATCTCATGTCCATGGGCCCGGCCGTGCTTTTAAGCATCCAATCTGCGCAAGGGAATATGAGCCTGTGGATATTCAAGGAGATAGAAAGAATCACAGAGGGCATTCCCTGGCTCCTGGAAAGGGTCCCGAAATTTGACCCCGGCCTCTTTCAACCATACTATTTCAAGCTCAATAAGATTGAAAACAAATACTATACTGGCCTTCAACTCAGCCGTGATCCAGGTGTGTCCATTGTGGCAATTGGCGCCCTCTTTATCGTACTTGGCTTCTTTATCACCTTTTTTTCCTCCCACAAGAGGGTATGGGTAAGGTTGGATGAGCAACAAGGGGGAACAAGGATAATGGTAAGTGCTACGAGCAATAGAGATCCCGTTGGTCTGAAGCGTGAAACAGAACACCTTCTCAAGCATCTTAAAGAGGCAGAGGTAGCAGTATGACCATCAATACCACAATCCTCAGCTGGGTAACCTTCGTCTATTTTGGTTCATCCATCTTCTACCTATTCAGAACGGTTACCGGAAGGGAATTCTGGGGCCTTCTTGCCTCACTTGTCGCCTCCCTCGGGCTCATTGCCCAGACCTTTGCCCTCATCCTGAGATGGGTTGAGTCATACAAGCTCGGGATCGGCCATGCACCCCTTTCCAATCTCTATGAGTCGCTCATCTTCTTCGCGTGGGCCATAGTCTTGCTGTATCTCATTATAGAGTGGCGGATCAAGAGCAGGAGCCTTGGCGCCTTTGTGATCCCATTTGCCTTCCTCGCTATGGCGTATGCCTCGTTTTCGCCGCATGTCAACAGCAGGATACAGCCGCTCATTCCCGCCCTGCAAAGTAACTGGCTCATAAGCCATGTCCTCACCTGCTTTTTTGGGTATGCGGCCTTTACCATAGCATGTGGCCTTGGACTCATGTACCTCTTAAAGGGACTGGGCGAGGGAGGAGGGTCACGGCCTTTCCTGAGGCTCCTGCCGGGAAGAGAGATCCTGGACGAGCTTTCCTATCACAGTATCGTTATTGGCTTTATCTTTCTCACGCTGGGTATTATCACCGGCTCGGTGTGGGCCTACTCCGCGTGGGGATCCTACTGGAGCTGGGATCCAAAGGAGACATGGTCTCTGATAACATGGCTTATCTATGCCGCAATGCTCCACTCCAGGTTCGTCCGGGGCTGGAGGGGAAAGAGGATGGCCATAATGAGTATAATCGGCTTTTGCTCGGTGCTCTTCACCTACTTCGGCGTTAACTATCTTCCCGGATTGCATAGTTACTTTTAGCTCCTCTGAAGACCATGATCCGCTCCATCTTCATCTGGGTATTCGGGGTACTGAACACCCTCATCTGGGTGATGGTTGAGGTCCTGGTCTCAGTCTTTTCCCACAATGGCAGGAAGGTCCATTTCTACTGCGCTGTGCCCTGGTCAAGGATTATCCTGTGGGCCAGCAGCGTACGGGTGCAAGTCGATGGTCTCGATACATTAGATAAGGAGAGGCCTGCTATCTATATCCCCAATCACTTGAGTATCTTCGATATATTCGCCCTCCTGGCAACGCTCCCGGTTGATTTCAAATTCATCTTTAAAGAGGAAATAATGCGCGTCCCAATCCTTGGCTGGGCGATAAGGAAGGCAGGGTATATTAGTATTCACAGGTCCTCTCCAGCAAAGGCCAGGCGTACCTTCACGCAGGCGGTGGATATGATCAGGAACGGTACCTCACTCCTCATATTTGCCGAGGGGACACGGAGCAGAAATGGACAGCTGCAGCCACTCAAGAGAGGGGCCTTTCAACTCGCCATAGAATCAGGCTCGCCAATTGTCCCGGTAGCCATTAAGGGGAGCAACGAGATTATGCCACGGGGGAGCTTCAGGCTAAAAGAGGGATCAATCGCAATCCAGCTGGGCAGCCCTATCTCAACAGGCACTTACAACAAAAAATCTATGCCTCAACTCATCGAGAGGGTTACAGGATCTCTGCGGAAGATGCTGGAAGAGGAACATTAACCTCTCTCCACTTTTGCCCCCGGCCACTTGATCCGAGAGTCCTTTCACCTCAATTTCGACATCATCTACTACTGAGAGCATCAAATAGTCTACAATGTCGGCAAGGGACATGAGATCTTTGCTGCTGTGACTGGTGGGAGGCCGCTGTG
>JABAOH010000734.1_pt1 | contig 30314 bp, 31 predicted proteins | sample 7062181 | NCBI WGS metagenome assembly JABAOH01 (sample SAMN14538630, study PRJNA623070) | marine sediment metagenome | biome: marine biome [ENVO:00000428]; feature: marine pelagic biome [ENVO:01000023]; material: deep marine sediment [ENVO:00002113]; isolation source: pool of 5 deep marine...
CGCAGGTGCTGGGCGAGGACGTCGATTTTGCAGCGGAGACAGTGTCGCAGGAGACGGTGGCCAAGTCGAAGAGTCTGAGGCCGGGCCAGATCTTGCTCCTCGAGAACACGCGATTCGACCCGCGGGAGACGAAGAATGATCCGGCCATGGCCAGTGAGCTGGCGGCGCTGGGAGACCTGTATGTCAACGATGCGTTCGGTGCCGCACACCGGGCGCACGCCTCGACGGCCGGTGTCGCCGCGTTTGTGAGACCCGCGGTGGCCGGCTTGCTGTTGGAGCGGGAGCTCGACTACCTGGGCCGCCTGCTGGAGGACCCGGCGCGGCCCTTCGTCGCGGTGCTGGGCGGTGCGAAGGTCAGCGGCAAGATCGACCTGATCGAGAACTTCCTGGGCAAGGTAGATCGGCTCTGCATCGGCGGAGCGATGGCCTGTACGTTCCTGCGGGCCATGGGGCTGGAGACGGGGAGGTCGTTGGTGGAAGAGGATCTCGTCGACTTCGCGACCCGGATGCTGGAGCAGGCTGGTGATGCCCTCGTGCTGCCGACGGATGCGGTGGTGGCCCCGGCGATCGATCGCGGAGGCGAGGCGCACGTTGTGGGTTGTGAGGCGATTCCGGTGGCCGAGATGTTGCTCGATATTGGACCCGACAGCGCCGCCGCGTTCGCCGACGCCCTCGGCGGTGCGCGCACGATCCTCTGGAACGGACCGCTGGGTGTGTTCGAACAGCCCGCCTTTGCGAACGGCACGACGGCCGTCGCTGCGGCTGTCGCCGATGCGACGACTGCGGGTGCGACCAGCGTAGTGGGCGGCGGAGACAGCGCGGCCGCCGTGGCCGAACTGGGCCTGGCCGACCGGATGAGCCACGTGTCCACGGGCGGCGGTGCCTCGCTGGAGTTCCTGGCCGGTAAGGAGCTTCCCGGCGTCGCTGCGTTAACCGATCGGGAATAGACGGGAATAGAGATGAGCTTCAACAGACCTTTCTTCGGCGGCAACTGGAAGATGAACCACGGGCCGAGCGCGACGCGGGGTTTCTTGAAGGAGTTCTTGGAGCATTACGAGCCTCATGACGATCGCACCGTCGTCTTCTTTCCGCCGGCTATCTCGCTGGCCGAGTTCAGAGCAGCGTCCGCCGGCAGAGACGACCTACTGACCGGTATTCAGGATGTCTTTTGGGAGGGTTCGGGAGCTTTCACCGGCTCGATCTCGGCCAACATGGCAAAGGATGCCGGCGCCGGATTCGCGCTGGCGGGTCACTCGGAGCGCCGCCATGTCTTCGGCGACTCGGACGAGGACGTCTCCCGCAAGGTCGCGGCGATAGCGGGCGAGGGCCTTGTGCCTGTCCTCTGTGTGGGGGAGCTACTTGAGGAGCGAGACCGCGGTGAGGTCGAATCGGTGGTCACTCGGCAGCTCGCCGCGGGGCTGAGCCGCTTGAGCTCGGATCAGGTGGAGGGGATCGTAATCGCCTACGAACCGGTTTGGGCGATCGGTACAGGCCGGACGGCGAGTCCCGAGGACGCCAATCAGGCCCATGAGCTGATCCGGGGTCTGTTGAACGAACGCGTCGAGTCGGCGGCTCGGGCGATCCCGATTCTTTACGGCGGTAGCGTCAAGCCGAGTAACATCGAGGAGCTGCTGGCAGCGCCCGAGATCGACGGCGTGCTCGTGGGTGGGGCCAGCCTCAAGGCGTCCGATTTCGCCGAGATCTGTAGCGCCGGAGGAGGTTGACGAGATCCCGTTCGCCGATCCCGGCACGGGCAACGTTGACAGGCCCCGCAATCGATATATAGTACGGCGGTTCCGCCTTCGGGCGGTGACACCCCGTTAACGCGAACGAGGCACGGACGGAAGGCTCAGGCAGTGTATAGGTTCATCCTCATGCTGCTCATCTTGAACGCGATCCTGCTCCTGTTGGTCGTACTGCTGCAGTCGGGCAAGGGGGGCGGGCTGGCCGCCGAGTTTGGCGGTGCCTCGTCATCCGCCGACACCTTCCTCGGTGGCCGACAGGCGGCGACCTTGCTGACCAAGGCGAGCTGGGTGACGGGCGGCCTGTTCATGGGTCTGGCCCTGCTCCTGGCGATCCTTTCGGCCCGGACGCGGGCGCCGTCCTCGGTTCTCGAGGGTCAGTTCGCGCCGCCGGCGGTGGAGGAAGCTCCAGCGCCGCTACTGGAACGGGAGAGCGCACAGGACGCGCCGGCGGTCATCGACCTGGGCGAGGAGGGTGGCGCGGCCACGGGTGAGGAGGGTCAGCCGCCGCCGGAGGGTGGCAATTGAGGCGGTTCGAATCGGCCCGGATCACCGGGCCGTTTTCTTATTCGGAGCTTTCAGGCGGCAGGTCGAGGAATTCGAGTAAACGACCCTTTTCCTGTTGAGCTTCGAGCCAGTCGCCGAAGCCCGAGTCGATGAGCCCCTTGGAGCTCTTCTGTCGGCGGGCAGCCTGGACGGCCAGGTGATGGACATACTCGTTCTTGGCGTTGCCGGCATGGCCGCGCACCCAGAGCCATTCGATCTTGTGACGATCCGCAATATTCTTCAGCTTTTGCCACAGCTCGAGGTTCTCGATCGGGCCGCCTTTGCGCTTCCAGCCGCGGGCGATCCAGTTGGGGACCCACTCTTTGATCCCCTTGACGAGGTAGCTCGAGTCGGAGTGGAAGGCGACGCGACACCGGCCCTTGAGGGCACCCAGGCCTTCGATGGCGCTGCGCAGCGCCATGCGGTTGTTGGTCGTATCGGGCTCGCAGACGAAATAGTCACGCCGGATCCAGCCGCGCCTCTCGTCGAACAGCTCGATCAGGCCGGCGGCGGCACCAGGCCGTGCCTGGTCGCTGAACTGGTTGCCGAGGCACGATTCGTCAGCGTGGATGCAGACGAGGTCGTGGAATTCACGGGCGTTCATGACGACTAAAGCTAACCAGGAACAACACGGGGCGCGAAGAGGGCTCCTGGTGCTGGAAGACGGCTCGGTCTTTCCCGGCCGCCTGGCCGGAGCCGAGGACGAGCTGGCGCTGGGAGAGGTCGTGTTCAATACCAGTCTGGCTGGCTATCAGGAGATCCTGACCGACCCGTCTTATGCCGGCCAGATCGTTACCATGACAGCGCCCCTCATCGGCAACTACGGGGTCACGCCGGAGGATGACGAGGCGGCGCGGCCGTGGGTAGCGGGTCTGGTGGTCCGTGAGCTGAGCCCGAGCTACAGCAACTGGCGAGCTCGGACCAGCCTGCAGGAGTACCTGACGAATCACGGTATTGCCTGCATCGAGGGTGTCGATACGCGCAGGCTGACGCGCCATATCCGGTCGCAGGGCGCGATGCGCTGCGGCATCGGGCCCGAGGACTTGGGTGCGGACGAAATCCTCGCGCGCGTCAGCGAGCATCCGCCGATGACCGGACTCGATCTGACAAACGTCGTAACCACCCGCGAGGTCTACACCGTGCGGGCCAGAGGGGTCGGGCGCTTCCGGGTCGCAGTCTACGACTTCGGGGTGAAGCGCCGTAGCCTGAATCTGCTGGCCGGGCACGGCTGCAATCTGACCGTCTACCCCTCGACCACGCCAGCGGAGGTCGCCCTCGACGGTGCTCCCGACGGAGTGTTTCTATCCAACGGTCCGGGCGACCCGGCTGCAGTGCCGGGCGTCATCGAGCTGATCGACTCGTTGGCGGCGCAGCAGATCCCGGTGTTCGGAATCTGCCTTGGGCATCAGGTGGTCGCGCGCGGTTTCGGCGCCGAAACCTTCAAGCTGCTCTACGGGCACCGTGGCGGGAACCACCCGGTCCGCAACCTGGCGACCGGCCGGGTCGAGATCACCTCGCAGAACCACGGTTTCGCGGTGCGCAGCGAAGGAGAGGAGGTTCCCGGTGCGCCGGATCTCCGCGCCACGCATGTAAACCTGAACGACGGGACGCTGGAAGGGGTCCGGCACCGGGAACTGCCCGTCTTTGCCGTCCAGTACCACCCCGAGTCCGCCCCCGGACCCCACGACAGCCGCTACCTGTTCGACGAGTTCGTGCGTCTGATGGGTCAGCAGCGGCCCGCCTGACACCACCGGCCCCGGCGTCCGGAAACGGGAGCCCCCGGACTTGACTTAGTCGTTCTGACACAGTAACTTAGGCGCCCATCTCCCTCCCGTTATCGATTTCCCTTGACGGCACGTCAGAGTGCTCGTCCCAGGTAAATGGAAGCTCGTAAGAAGAGTCCCCGAGGCTGGTGGGTTGCCCTGGTGGTGGCCGGAGTTGTCATCGTGTTCGGCACCGGGCTACTCCTGATCATGTACACGGCCGCTCCCAGCGACGGCATCACGGTGCTGGCCCGGGATCGGATCGCGATACTGCCGCTACGCGGTGTGATCACACAAAACCACCGCGTGATCCGGGAGCTGCGGGACTACCGGGACGACAGCTCGGTCAAAGGATTCGTCCTCTGGGTGAACTCGCCGGGCGGAGAGGTCGCACCGTCGCAGACGATCTATCGGGAGCTCGCTCGGGTTCGCGACGAGGGCTACCCGGTGGTCGCCGCGATAGGATCGGTGGGGGCGTCCGGAGCTTACTACGCGGCCTTGGGAGCGGACACGATCCTGGCGATGCCCGGTTCGCTGGTCGGCTCGATCGGCGTGCTGATGGAGTTCCCCAACGCTCAGGAGCTGCTCGAAAAGGTCGGGGTTCGTTTCGAGGTGATCAAGAGCGCTGAGCACAAGGACTTGGGTTCTCCCTACCGAGAAGTGACCGAGGCCGAGCGAGCGCTTCTCCAGGAGGTGGTCGACGATGTCTACGACCAGTTCCTGGAAGTGATTGCGGAGGAGCGTGACTTGTCCCGTGACTCGGTGATAGAGGTCGCAGACGGCCGCCTGCTGTCGGGCCGTCTCGCCGTGGATTATGGACTGATCGATGGAGAAGGTGACCTGGTCGATGCCATCGCTGTCGCTGGCAACATGGCGGGCCTTGGGCCGGAGCCGCGAACTGTGTTGCGTGAGGAACGCCGCCGTGTGACCTGGTTGGACCTTCTCGGTTCGTTAGCCGCTTTGGCCACAGGCCAAGGCGGAGCCGTGGGGCCCCTGGGCGAAACCTGGCCCGCTCTGGATCAGGGGCCGCGGCTCATGTATCTGCTCAGGTACCGGTAGCGGCGGCACGGGGCGCGATGGAAACCGTTCGTTCGCTGCGGGCGTTTTCACTCTTCGATTGCTGGAGGAAGGGATGACCAAAGCCGATTTGGTCGAACAGGTTGCCCAGGCGATCGGGCCTGGGATCACTAAGAAGGACTGCGCCGCGGTGGTGGATGGCTTTCTGAATGCGGTCCGGCAGGCGCTGGCCGACGGCCATCACATCGAGATCCGGGGATTCGGCACGTTCAAGGTGCGCAACAGACGCGCTCGTGTGGCCCGGAACCCTCGAACGGGTGACCCAGTGAGAGTGGAGGCGCGGGCCGTTCCGGTATTCAAGCCCTCGAAGAACTTCAGGGCACAGGTCGCCGGCGAGTCCGAGGCTGCATTCGAGAGCATGCGGGGCTAGACCTTTCTTTCCCCCGCCGGGCTGCCAGGTGCCCGGCCTGCCAAAAGGAAGGTACGAATAGGATGACTAGAGAGGCTCTGGTTTCCCTGCCGCCAGAAAGAGTCCTCGAGCTCGCGCGACGGTTCTTCACCGGTTCCGCTTCTGGTTATGCCGGCACGCTGGTCGAAGAGGGCGGAGGCTTCATCCGCTTCCAGGCTTTCCGTGGCCAGCTGGCGATCTCCGCGTCGCAGGATGGCGAACGGACGCGCGTCCGCTGCTCTACTCTTCGCTACCACCCCTCCATAGGTCAGTTTCTGCTGCAATTGGAGACAGAATCCGCCGTGACCGGGGCCTGAAAGCAAGCGCGCCTCTGCTTGCTGGACGGCCCTGCGCGCTCTACGATGGGCAGGGATTGATGTTTCATCGTCGGGGATTGTTATGCGCGTGAAATGCCTGTTCTTCGCCGCCTACCGTGAGCTCTTCGGGGCCGAAGAGATCGAGCTCGAGTTGCCCGAAGGATCGACGTTGGGTGCGCTGGTCGAAGATGTCCGGGCCCGGGCCGGCGCAGCTGCATTGCCGCGGCAGCTGGTTGCCGCGGTGAACCGCGAGTACGCCTCGGTCGATACGGTGCTACGCGACGGGGACGAGGTGGCGTTCATACCGCCGGTGGCAGGGGGCTGAATGTACTGTGTGGTCTCGCGTGGCCCGATCGATGCTGCTGAGCTTCTGCAGCGTGTGCGTAGCGACGCCGACGGAGCAGTACTCCTCTTCGCCGGCGTAGTACGCGACCACCATGAGGGTAGGTCCGTGGAAGCGCTCGCCTACGAAGCCTACGAGGAGATGGCGGTCGCGAAGATGGAGATGATCTGTCAGGAGGTGAGTACCCGCTTCGAGGTCGGCGAGCTGGCGGTGGCCCACCGGGTCGGCGACCTGGAAATCGGGGAGATCAGCGTCGTCATCGCCGTCGCAGCCCCTCATCGCGATGCGGCCTACAAGGCCTCGCGTGAGATCATCGAGCGCATCAAGACCGAGGTACCGATCTGGAAGAGGGAACGCTATTCGGACGGTGGCGAGGTCTGGCGCGACGGGACCACTCCCGACGTACCCGGGGCGGGGAAGTCGTGATGCTGGGCTCCGAAAGCCGTTGAACGCCTTGCCTACCCCCACTCCACACCTTAGCTTGGCAGGCACGAAGTCCTCTCTCAATACGTAGCCCCATCACCAGCTAAGCCCGCGGCGATCCGGCGGGCGGCCAGCGTTTCAAGTTCGCCGGGAGCTCGTGCGCCGAAGGGTCGCGTCCGGACGGTGCGGGGGATTGGGAACCGAGTATGTTCAATAAAATTACGGTTGTTGGTGCAGGACACGTCGGCGCAACACAGGCGCTCCGTCTGGCGGAGATGCAGGTCGCCAAGCAGGTCGTGATCGTCGACATCCTGGAGGGCATCCCACAGGGCAAAGCTCTCGACATGTATGAGTCGGGCCCGGTTATGGGTTTTGACACTCGCGTCATTGGTGCCAACGGATACGACGAGGCTGCGGGCAGCGAGATAGTCGTCATCACAGCAGGCATCCCACGCAAGCCCGGGATGAGCCGCGACGACCTTCTGGCGACGAACGCCGGGATCGTGCGCGAAGTCTCCAACGCGGTGAAGAAGACGTCCCCCAACGCCATCTGCATCGTAGTCTCCAACCCGCTCGACGTCATGTCCTATGTGGCCAAGGAGACGACGGGCTTCCCCGCCAACCGGGTCTTCGGCATGGCCGGCGTACTCGACACGGCGCGCTACCGCACGTTCATCGCCGAGAGGTTGAACGTCAGCGTTGAGGACATCCAGGCTCTGGTACTGGGAGGTCACGGCGACACAATGGTGCCGCTCGTCTCCTACACGACTATCAGCGGCATTCCGCTGACCCAGTTCCTGGGCCAGGACGAGATCGACGGGCTGATCGACCGAACACGCAAAGGCGGCGCCGAGATCGTGGCCTATCTGAAAGAGGGCAGCGCCTACTACGCGCCTTCAGCCGCCGTGGCTCAGATGGTGGAGGCGATCGCCAAGGACAAGAAGCGCATCCTCCCGTGTGCCGCCTGGATGGAAGGCCAGTACGGGATCTCCGACACGTACCTCGGTGTGCCGTGTAAGCTGGGCGCGGGAGGCGTTGAAGAGATCATCGAGGTGCAGCTCACCAAGGACGAGCAGGCCGCACTAGAGAAGTCGGCCGAGCACGTAAGGGGCACGATAGCGAAGCTCAAGGAACTCACCTAGTCAAAAAGGGGCGCGAGTTTCGCGCCCCTTCGCTTTTTCGTCACCGACATCGGAAACGCGGAGCTCCGTCATGCTTGAAAGGACGAGCTTCCGGGAAGGGTTGAGCTACCGGGGCGGCTCGAGCATGTGGGCCTGGGTGTTGCACCGCATCACGGGTCTCGGTGTCCTGCTGTTCCTGAGCATTCACATCCTGGAAACGTTCACGCTCAGCTTCGGACCCGATTTCTACGACCATACGATGGAGCTGTACAATACGGTCTTCTTCCGCGTGGCGGAGATCGGGTTGCTCCTTGCGGTCCTCTATCACGCAATCAACGGGATCCGAATCACTATCCAGGATTTCTGGCCGGCTTTGTGGCGCTACGAGCGTGCCCTGGTCTGGGTCGGCTTCGTCATCCTGATCCTCGTCTTCGTCCCGCTGGCCGTCTGGGGATTGCTACCGGTCATCAGAGGGGAGCTGTGATCATGGCCGGCCGCCCTGCAGTCCCCCCCACGGGTCGCTTCGAGATGTACTCGTGGCTGTTCATGCGAGTATCGGGGATCGTTCTTCTGTTCATGGCCGTCTTCCACCTACTGCTGATGCACTACGGGATCGGTGTGGAGCAGCTGAACTATGGGGTGGTGGCGGCCCGTTGGGGCAGCCCTTGGTGGAGACTGTACGACCTCTTCCTGCTGCTGCTGGCGCTGACCCACGGTATGAATGGCGCGCGGATCCTCATGGACGAATATCTGAGGGCAGGCGGCTGGCGGCTGTTTCTCAAGATTGTCTTGAGTCTGCTCTATCTAGTACTCCTCGTGCTGGGGGCTTGGGTAATCGTGACTTTCAGATGAAAGTCCCGTGAATGTCGACACGCGTTGAAGTCCATCGGCTAGACGCCGTCGTGGTAGGCGGAGGCGGAGCGGGCCTGGCCGCTGCGGTCTACCTAGCGCGGCAGCCCGGGATCCGTACGGGCGTCATCAGCAAGCTGTATCCCACGCGCTCGCACACCGGGACGGCTCAAGGCGGTGTCGGCGCCGCTTTGGGCAACTGTGACCCGGAAGGCGATTCCTGGGAATGGCACATGTTCGACACGGTCAAGGGGAGCGACTACCTGGCCGACCAGGACGCGGTCGAGATCCTCTGTAGGGAGGCGGTAGAGGTTGTCTACGAACTGGAGCACATGGGGCTGCCGTTCAGCCGAACCGTGGATGGCCGCATAGCGCAACGCCGGTTCGGCGGCCACGCGATCAACTTCGGTGAGAAACCGTCGCGCCGAGCCTGCTATGCGGCCGACCGCACCGGCCACATGATCCTCCAGACGCTCTACCAGCAGTGCATCAAGCACCGCGTGGAGTTCTACGACGAGTACCAGGTCATTGACCTGCTGGTCGAGGGCTCGCGCTGCCAGGGTGTAGTCGCGCTCGAGATCGCCACGGGCGTGCTCCACGTGTTCCAGGCGAAGGCGGTTCTGTTTGCCACCGGCGGTTGGGGTCGCATGTTCGAGATCACCTCCAACGCTGTAACGCTCACGGGTGACGCGGCAGCGCTGGTCTGGCGGCGCGGGCTACCACTGGAGGACATGGAGTTCTTTCAGATCCACCCGACGGGGATCTACAAGCTCGGCATCCTGATAACAGAGGGGGTGCGTGGCGAGGGTGGCGTCCTCAGGAACAGTGAGGGCGAGCGGTTCATGGAAGTGTACGCACCGAGCATGAAAGACCTGGCCTCGCGTGATGTCGTGTCGCGGGCGATTTATCTGGAGATCAAGGCGGGGCGGGGCATCGGGGGAAAAGCGTACGTCAACCTGGATGCCACCCATCTGGGTCGCGAACTGATCGATGAGAAGCTGCCTGATATTGCCGACTTTTGCAGGACATACATTGGCATCGATCCGGCCATCGATCCCATGCCGGTACAACCGACGGCACATTACGCGATGGGCGGTCTCCCCACCGACCTGGACGGCCGTCTGCTGGCCGATGCCGACGGCTCGATAGTGGACGGTGTATACGCGGCCGGTGAGTGTGCGTGTGTCTCGGTACACGGAGCCAACCGGCTGGGCACGAACTCGCTGCTCGATCTACTAGTCTTCGGCCGCCGCGCCGGCTTGCACATGGGCGTCTTCGCGGCCGGGTCGGATCACGCCGCTCTGCCTGACGATCCAACCGGCCCGGCAATCGAGGCGCTTGAGCGGATCCACAACGGCGAGGGTGACCGTGCAGTCGCAATTCGCGATGAGATGCAGGCTGTGATGACGGAACATGTCTCGGTATTCCGAGAGGAGCCCGGGCTCGCGGAGGCAGTTGCGACGATCGAGGAACTCCGCCAGCGTTACCGTGACGTGAAGATCGATGACAAAAGTGAGCGGTACAATCTGGATCTCGTGGAAGCGTTTGAGCTGGGTTGCCTGCTCGACTGTGCCTACTCCACGGCAACGGCCGCCATGAATCGCACCGAGAGCCGTGGCGCTCAATACAGAGAGGACTTTCAGGGGCGCAACGACCAGGAGTGGTTGAAACACACCTTCCAGATACTGGGCGACGGTGACAAGGTCGAGTTCAGCTACAAACCCGTCACTATTACGCGTTTCGAACCCAAGGAACGAGTCTATTAGGGGGCGCCATGCGGGTCCGGTTCGACATTAAGCGGTACGATCCGGATAGGGACGAAACGCCGTACTTCCAGGACTACGAAGTCGAACTGGAAGAAACCGACCGCGTATTGGATGGCCTCAACGAGATCCGTTGGCGCCAGGACGGAACGCTTACCTTCCGCCGTTCCTGTGAGCACGGCATTTGTGGCTCGGACGCCTTGCGTATCAACGGCCGCAATAGGCTCGCCTGTAAGACGCTGATCCGTGACGTGGGCAAACGTATCCGGGTCGAGCCGATTCTCGGCTTTCCTGTCGTCAGAGACCTCGTCATCGACCAGCGCCGCTTTTTTCAGGGCTACCGCAGCGTCCTACCATTCCTGGTGAACGACGATCCGCCCCCGCCGCGCGAGCGGCTACAGAGCCCCGAGGCCCGGCAGCGCTTCGACGACACGACCAAGTGTATCCTCTGTGCCGCATGTACTACCGCCTGCCCGTCTGCTTGGGGCCACGACTCTTTCCTCGGGCCGGCAGCCATCGTTCAGGCCCATCGATTCATCTTCGATACCCGCGACCACGCCACGGCCGAAAGGTTGGCCCGCCTCACAGGACGCGGCGGGGTCTGGGCTTGCCGCACCGTTTACAATTGCACCATGGCCTGCCCTCGTGAGATACAGGTCACCCGGGCGATCGCGGAGGTGAAGCGCGCGGCGCTGCTGGGTGGTCCTTGAGGCGAATTGTGCGGTAGGCGGTGTAAGTGTTTATTTGCCAGTTTAGTAGGTCTAGCGACCTAAGAGAGAGTCAACCGGGCGTATCGGAGGCCCCCCGGGGGTACGGGCGTGAACTATCTCACCTTTCTTATACAGTGGTATAACTGGCCGTACCTGGTTGGGCTTCTCGTACTGGCCGTGTCGTTCGCCCGTCCGGCTATCCTCGAGGCGCTGGGAGTCCGACTGGGTGGCTGGCTGGGACTGAAGCGAGCCTCGGGCATTCCTGTGCTGCGTGCCTTCGCCGTGGCACTGAGCGTGGTGGGGCTGACGGTGAATGGTGCATTGCATGACTACTGGCCTGCGGGGCAAGAGCGGGGGTTCGTCCCCGGCCTGGTAGTGACGGTTCTGCTTGCCGCGGTCGTAACGCGGTTGGTGGGGCGAGTGTTCGAGGAGCACTTTCCGGAATTCAGGGCGGTGAGCTGGGGCGAGAGCGGTCTGAGCGGGAGAGAAGGCCGGGTGGTGAGCCGGATGGTGAGCGCGGATTACCGCGCCGGTCGCGCTCACGTCATGGGTGACGATGAGACGCTGCACACCGTCATGTGCAAGACCAAAGGAAACGAGATCCCTCTCGGGGCCTTGGTGGTGCTCGGCGACTATGATGATGAGGACGGCCGCTACTTCGTTGAGCAGGTCGACGACCGCAAGATGCGCGAGGAGTCGTCGGAGAATGAAGGGGATGGATGAGGTCTGGACGATGAGGCGGGATCTGCTGTCGGTATGGTTAACGTTCGCTAGCCTGGCGATCGCGGGCTGCTCCGTCGACCAAGCCGCCAGCGGGCTTGCTGTCATCACTGCAGAGGGCTTCGATGCGCACCTGCGTTTTCTAGCCAGCGACTTCTTGGAAGGGCGCGCACCGGGGAGCGAGGGGGCGGAGCTGGCGGCCCTCTACGTAGCAACGCAGTTCGAGCTTGCCGGCCTACACCCGCTGGTTGGGGACTCCAGTTTCCTGCAGCCGGTCCCGCTGGCCGCCGTGACCTCACGGCCGAGGCTGGCTTTCCGGGCGCGCGGTGGTGCCTCATTCGAGGCGGCGCATGGCCCCGATTTCGTCGCCTGGTCGTCGAGGCCGGCCGAACAAACACAGATCGAGACCGAGCTCGTGTTTGTCGGCTACGGGATCTCCGCCCCGGAAGCGGGCTGGGACGACTACAAGGACGTTGATGTCAGCGGGAAGGTCCTGCTGATGCTGCTAAACGATCCCGGCTCCGGTACGGTGGGTCGCTTCCGGGGGGACACGCTCACCTACTACGGATTGCCTGACTACAAGTACGGAGAGGCGGCTCGACGAGGCGCGCTGGGGGCGATTCTGATCCACACGCGCGATCTGGCCAGCTACGGGTGGCACCTCGTTGAGAGTGTCCGCAGGCGCGAGCAGCTGCAGCTGGAACCGCCGCGGGGAACTCCGCGTCCGGAATTCCAGGGCATGATGAGTCGGGGCGCGTCGGAGACAATCGTAGCGATGGCTGGCCTCGACTTCGCAACGCTCCTCGAGTCGGCAACCTCGGAGAACTTCCGCCCGATCGCCATCGGTCTAACCGTGTCGGCCAGCGTGAGGAGCGAGGTTCGGCTTCTGGTCGATGCCAACGTGGCCGGGTTGCTGCCGGGGACCGACCCCGAGTTGGCCAACGAGGTTGTTGTGTTCACATCACATTTCGACAATCTCGGGATAGGTCCGGCGGTCGATTCGGATTCGATCTATAACGGAGCCTACGACAATGCTTCGGGCACCGCGATGCTCATCTTGCTGGCCGAGGCGTTCGCCCGGCTTTCCGAGCGCCCGGCCCGGTCGATACTCTTTCTAGCCGTGACGGCCGACCAGCCGGATCTCCTGGGAACAAGTTACTACGTGGAGAACCCGCTGGTGCCGCTCGAGGCGACCGTCGCCAACGTCAACCTCGATGGCGTCAATCTGTGGGGGCCCACGCATGACATAGTGGCGATCGCGGGTAGGGCCTCGAGTCTCGACGAGGCCGTGGTGCGCGCGGCGGCCGCCGAGGATCTCAGGCTCGAGGGCGATTGGGCACCGGAGCAGGGTCACCTGTACGGATCAGGCCAGTTCACCTTCATGCGAGCCGAGGTTCCTGCGGTGCACATCGGGCACGGCCTGGACTTCATCGGGCAGATGCGGGGCTGGGGTGCCCGGATGATGAACGACTATCGCGAGGAACACTATCGTCAGCCGAGCGACGAGTACCGGCCGGACTCGGATCTGCGAGGCGCCGTACAGCAAGGGCGAGTCGCGTTTCGGGTAGGGCTCGCCGTGGCGAACGCCCGAGAACGGCCAAGGTGGAATGAGGGATCGGGAACTGGGAACTGAATGCCAGGAGTCGGTGGAATCCGTGGCATTCGGGAATTCACGTGTTGGCGAGTTCCGGCATTCGGAAGTTCAGATTCGGTAAATCCGGATTCTCTGATCCCCAATCCCCCGATACCACGGATTCCACGGATTCTGGCATTCTGGATTCTCGAATCCCCCGATTCCCCGATCCCCGAATTCCCGAATTCCCAACACTAGATTTTCGGCAGCGTCACTCCGGTCTGCTTCTGGTACTTGCCTTTCCGGTCGCCGTAGCTCACCTCGCACGCCTCGTCCGACTCGAAGAACAGGACCTGCGAGATCCCCTCGCCGGCATAGATCTTGGCCGGGAGAGGCGTTGTGTTGGAGATCTCCAGCGTGACGTGCCCTTCCCACTCGGGCTCGAAGGGCGTCACGTTGGTGATGATCCCACAGCGGGCGTACGTCGACTTGCCCACGCAGATCGTCATGATCGTGCGCGGTATGCGGAAATATTCGACCGACGATGCCAGGGCGAAGGAATTGGGCGGGATGATGCAGACGTCGCCCTCGTACTCGACGAATGACCGCGCGTCGAACTCTTTCGGGTCCACGATGGCGCTGTTGACGTTGGTGAAGATCCGGAAGTTTCGGGCCACCCGCATGTCGTAGCCGTAGGAGCTCAGTCCGAACGAGATTACCCCCTCTCGCACCTGCTTCTCCTCGAACGGCTCGATCATCCCCTGTTCCAGGGCCATCGCACGGATCCAGCGGTCACTCTTTATGCTCATTTGCACTCCGCAAGGGACAGGGGGTGACGCCACCCAGGGTAAAGAGGGGGGAATTCAGAAATCCTTGACTGCCGAATTCCAAATGTGCAGGGTGGCACGAATATAGCGCCAAGGAGGGTGGCATCAAGGTGGATTTGTCTTGGACGTTGGCGCGCTCGACAGGTGGACAAGCGCTTGACATAGGTGTGGGTTTGGTGGAATTTCTATTGACAGGCCCTGGCTCGATGTTATTATGGCCGCGCTTTCTGGCCAATTCTTGAGCGCTGGGGGATGACCGACGATGCTGCGGGAGTACGTGCCCGTCCTGATGATCTTCGCCATGAGCTTGGGCGCTGGCGCCGTCATGGTGATTGGGTCGGCCATCTTCAGCAACTATCGGCCGACGACGGTCAAGAAAGAGCCATACGAATCCGGCATGCCACCGGTAGGCGATGCGCGGGAGCGGTTCGCGGTGAAATACTACATCGTGGCGATGCTGTTCTTGTTGTTCGACGTGGAGGTAGTGTTTCTGTTCACGTGGGGCGCCGTATTTCGCCGACTGGGGCTGTTTGGGTACGTGGCGATCATGATCTTCATCTTACTGTTGATCGTTGGACTGCTGTACGAGTGGAGGAAGGGCGCTCTGGAGTGGGACTGACGCCTTTCCAGCCTGGATGACGAATTGGGAGGACTCTGGGGCAAAGACATAGCATGTCAAAGGGAAGCGAGAGCGCGGGAAGCGGCGCGCGAAGTCAGGTAGGGACCGAGATACCGCGCAACTGGTTCATCGCAAAGCTCGACGACCTGGTTGTCAACTGGGCGCGGCGCGGTAGCCTCTGGCCGATGCCGTTTGGCACGGCCTGCTGCGCCATCGAGATGATGGCGACGGCGGCCTCGAAGTACGACATGGCGCGTTACGGCATGGAGCGCATGGGATACACTCCACGGCAGGCGGATGTCATGATCGTAGCGGGTCGCGTCAGCTACAAGATGGCCCCAGTGATGCGCCGGATCTGGGACCAGATGCCCCAGCCCAAGTGGTGTATCAGCATGGGGGCCTGCGCTTCGACCGGCGGCGTATTCGACACGTACACGTTGATGCAGGGGATCGACACGGTCGTCCCGGTCGACGTCTACGTGCCCGGGTGTCCGCCGCGTCCCGAAGGATTGCTGTACGCGCTGCTGATGATCCAGGAGAAGATCAAAGGCGAGTCGGTGGTTGATCCGCGGTCGCGTGAGGAGGACCCTGAGCGCGTTGGCAAACCTCACCTGACGCCGGACGAGATCGACGAGATCGCCCAGCCGTTCGGGAACTCGACGTTCCAGAACCGCGTCAGTGGGCTAGAGAGCTCATCTCCCGTCCATCGCCCAGGCGATCGCAAGGAGTGACGGATCCCGCTGAACGGCGTCCACCTGAACCACGGGTCGGATTGTATGTCGCCGAGTACTGTCTCGGGTAATCAAATAAAGGCAGAGGCTGACACGGTCAGAGAGCGGCCCGACGTGACGGATGTCGTGACCCGGTTCGGCGAGGCGATTCGCTCGATCGAGACCGACGCGGCGGGCGAACCGGTCGTCAAGGTCGATCCGGAGCGGACCTTCGAGGTCCTCGAGTACCTACGGGACTCTCAAGGCTACGACATGCTGAAGGACATCACGGGGCTCGACCTCGGTGGTGGCCGCCCGCTGCAGGTCGTCTATCAGCTCTGGTCGACGCGGGGGTCCAAGTCGCTGCGGCTCAAGGCCGCCCTACCTCACGATCGCCCCAAGCTCAAGAGCGCATTCGGTCTGTGGCGCGCCTCCGATTGGCTGGAGCGTGAGACGTACGATATGTACGGCGTCATCTTTGAAGGCCACCCGGACCTGCGTCGCATCCTGATGCCGGAGAACTACGAGGAGGGTTACCCGCTGCGTAAGGACTTTCCGCTGCGGGGGCGGTTCTCGCGGGCCGAGCAGACACGGCTCGCCATGTCGCGCGAGCTGGAGGACCTCTACAGCCTCGACGAGCTTGCGGTGAGCGGGCGGAGCGGCAGGCGCGACGCCGATCCGGATGAGGGTCTCGAAACGCAGAACATGATCCTCAATATCGGACCGCAGCACCCGGCAACCCACGGGGTGTTGCGGCTGGTATGCGAGCTGGACGGCGAGACGATCGTCAAGTGCACCCCCCACATCGGTTACCTACACACCGGATTCGAGAAGCTCTCCGAGTACCGCACCTGGAACCAGGTGATCCCGCTCACCGACCGCATGGACTACCTGGCGCCGATGCTCTACAACATCGGGTACGCCATGGGGGTCGAAGCGTTGCTCGGCATCGAGATCACGCCGCGCTGCCAGGTGATCCGTGTCATCTGTTCGGAGCTCAATCGCATTCTCTCGCACCTGATCTGGGTCGGTACGACGGCAATCGACATCGGCGCCATGACTCCGTTCCTCTACACGTTCGAGGAGCGGGAGCGGATCTATAACCTGCACGAGGCATATGCCGGTGCCCGGATGACTACCAGCGTCAGTCGAGTGGGCGGAATGATGGCGGACGTGCCACCAGGTTGGTTGGACAGCGTCCGTGATTTCGTCGAGACGTTCCCCAAGACGCTGGACGAGACCGAGAGACTGCTGACACAGAACTCTATCTGGATCGGGCGGACTCAGGGTGTGGGCGCCATCGGCGCTGAGGACGCGCTGAACGTCGGCGCCTGCGGACCCAACCTGCGGGCCTGCGGCGTGGCTTACGATGTGCGGAAAGACAAGCCGTACCTCGACTACGAGACATACGACTTCGACGTCCCGATCGGCGAGCACGGCGACGTCTACGACCGGTACCTGGTACGGATGGAGGAGATGCGTCAGTCGCTCCGCATCCTGGAGCAGGCGCTCGATCGGGTGCCGAGCGGTCCGATCAACGTCGACGACCCGCGGGTCATCCTGCCGCCCAAGTCGCAGGTGATGGGCTCGATCGACGGGATGATCTCACACTTCAAGTTGGTGATGGAAGGTCTAAAGGTGCCGGCAGGCGAGGTGTGGTCATCGATCGAGAGCTCGAAGGGCGAGCTGGGCTTCTATCTGGTCGCCGACGGAGGACCGAAGCCGGTTCGCTGCCGGTTCCGTGGGCCCTCGTTCATGAACATGTCGACGTTACCATATCTCGTAGAGGGTGAGCTGATCGCCGACTTGATCGCCGTCAACGCGAGCATCGATATCGTGCTCGGGGAGATCGATCGATGAGCGACGCGATGCACCCCGCCATCGCGGGCGCCCAGCCGTCACAGCGGGCGGAGAAGAACCCCGACGCGCCGCTGTTCGAAGGGGCCTACAAGGAGCGCTTCGACGGTATTCTGACGCGCTACCCGAACAAGCGGGCCGCGCTACTCCCTGTTCTCCACCTGGCCCAGGAGCTCCGCGGTTGGATTTCGCCGGAGACGATGGCTCGTGTAGCTGAGCTACTCGACCTGACGCCCGCTTACGTCCGCTCCGTCGCTTCCTTTTATACCATGTTCGCCCTGCGACCGGTGGGCAGGTACCTGATCCAGGTTTGCGTCGGTATCGGCTGTGACCTCTGCGGGGCGGAGGAGGTCATCGAGCGGTTCCTCGAGCTGACGAAGACGCGGATCGGCGAGACGTCGGACGACGGCAAGTACACAGTAGTCGAGGTCGAGTGTTTGGGAGCCTGTGCGTTCCCCACGGTCGTTCAGGTGAACGACAAGGTCTATGAGAGCGTCAGGGCCGAGGACGTCGAGGGCCTGTTGAAGGAGTTAGACTGAGCATGGCGTATCCCTACGAGCATCCCCGCGAGGAGCGGATGCTCTCCCGGTACTTCGGAGACAAGGACGCCATCGGGATCGACGGCTGGATCGAGCGCGGCGGTTACAAGGCGCTCGATAAGGCGCTGGGCATGGCGCAGGACGAGGTGATCGAGGTCGTCAAGGACTCGGGGCTGCGCGGACGGGGCGGGGCCGGCTTCCCGGCGGGGCTGAAGTGGAGCTTCATGCCGAAGGACGGCAAGGTTCCCAACTACCTGGCCTGCAACGCCGACGAGAGCGAGCCCGGCACGTTCAAGGATCGCGAGCTGATGCGCTGGACGCCTCACCAGGTCATCGAGGGGATCATCATCGCCAGCTACGCGGTCCGCGCTCAGCACGCCTACATCTACATCCGCGGGGAGTTCGTCGACATCGTCCGAGTGCTGAACGGCGCCGTCGTCGAAGCGTACGAGCGGGGTTATCTGGGCGCCAACATCCTCGGCTCCGTTTACGACCTGGACCTAACGGTCCACACCGGGGCAGGGGCCTACATAGCCGGCGAGGAGACCGGCCTGTTGAACTCGCTGGAGGGCCGCCGGGCCGAGCCGCGCGTGAAGCCGCCCTTCCCGGCGCAGAAGGGCGCCTTCGACATGCCGACGACGGTGAACAACGTGGAGACGTTGGCTTCGGTGCCCCATATCGTGCTGAACGGCGCCGATTGGTATCGGCAGTGGGGAACCGAGAAGAGCCCCGGGACCAAGCTCTTTTCGTGTTGCGGCCATCTACAGAGGCCCGGCAACTACGAAGTGCCGCTCGACTTCAGCCTCAAGGAGCTGGTCTACGAGCTGTGCGGCGGTCCGCCGGAGGGGCGAGAACTGCTGGGCGTCATCCCGGGCGGCAGTTCGGTGCCGATCCTGACCGTGGACGAACTGGATTGCGACGTTAGTTACGAGGGCATCGAGGCGGCCGGCTCGTTCTTGGGCTCGGGCGGCCTGATCGCAATGGACGACTCGACGTGCATGGTCAGGGCCGTCAGGCGAATGGTCGAGTTCTACGCCCACGAGTCGTGTGGGACAGTGCACGCCGTGTCGCGAGGGCACGTCGTGGCTGACGAAGATCCTGCGACGCATCGAGCGCGGCGATGGGCGCGAGGAAGATATTCCTCTGCTTCTCGACGTCGGCTCCAATATGGCGGGGACGACGATCTGCCCGCTCTCGGACAGCGCGGCGGTTCCGGTTGTCAGCTCGATCCAGAAGTTCGAGGAGGAGTACATGGCTCACATCCGTGACGGAAGTTGCACGGCTAAGCGCTGAGCGACTAGCGAGGTCCATGGATAGCGAGAGCAAGCAAGTAACCATCACGATCGACGGCGCCGAGGTCACGGTACCCGAAGGTACGACGGTCCTGAATGCCGCCGAGCGGCTCGGCATTGTCATACCCCGGTACTGCTGGCACCCCGGACTGAGCGCGCCGGCCCAGTGCCGTATGTGTCTCGTAGACGTGGAGGGTGCGCCGAAGCCGCTGCCGGCCTGCGTGCAGCAAGTGCAGGACGGCATGGTGGTGAGCACGGACTGCGTCGAAGCACGCAAGGCACGTCGTGGAGTGATCGAGTTCCTGCTGCTGAATCACCCCCTTGACTGCCCAATCTGCGATGCGGCGGGCCAGTGCATGTTGCAGGATTACGCGCACGAGACCGGCCAGCTGCGACGGCGCGCAGTAGAAGCGAAGGTCGTGCTCGGCCGCGATCACGTGACTTCCGAGATCGTCTATTTCGCCGACCGCTGCATACTCTGCACCCGCTGCGTCCGCTTCATGGACGAGATCGCGCAGGAGTCGGTGCTCCAGGTGGTGAACCGCGGACACCTCGGCTACATCGATACGATGACCGACGAGCTGTTCGAGCACCCCTTCTCGATGAACATCGTCGATGTTTGCCCGGTCGGCGCGCTGGTGAACGAGGACTTCCTGTTCAAGGCGCGGTCCTGGGACCTCGATCAGACGGCGAGCATCTGCCCGGGCTGCTCGCAGGGCTGCAACGTCGCCCTCGGTACGAAGGAGAATCGGGTCGTCCGGCTGAAGCCGCGGTTCAACCCCGAGGTCAACTCGTACTGGATGTGCGATCACGGCCGCAGGGAAGTGGTGCGCTGGGGCGCCGGCATGCGCGCCGAGGTCCCGATGGTGCGCGAAGCGGACCGACTGGTTCCCGTCGATTGGTCGCGGGCCCTCGATGCAATGGTGGAGGCTCTGCAGGGCGCTGAGGGAGGCGCGAAGGCGATCGTCGATCCCGGCGCCTCCAACGAGAGTCTCTACATTGTACGCCGCCTCATGGATCAGGTGGGTTTCGACGGCGGCAGCTTCCGGGTCAGCAGCGGCCCGCGCCAGGTGCTGAAGGGCTTCCCGAAACTCGCGCTACGCGAGGATCGGGCCGCGAACCCTCGCGGCGCCGAGACGCTGGGCTTCGGCCGCGTCGAGGACATCTACAAAGCGGTTGGGGGCCACAGGGGCGTCCTCTTCGTCCTCGAGGAGCGGCTGGATGACGCGCCGCAAGACTTCGCCGACGGCTCGGCGCTCTTCGTCTACATCGGGTCGGTGCTGAGTCCTGCCGCCCGCAAGGCCGACATCGTGCTCCCGTCGCCGACCTTCGCCGAGATGGATGGCACGTTCACCAACTTCGAGGGACGCGTGCAGCGCTTCACTCAAGGCCTGCGGCCGCCCGGCTTGGCCCGGCCGATCTGGATGAGCGGATCGGTCGTGCTGGCACGGCTGGGAGGCGGCGAGCCGTTCACCTCGGCCGCAGCGGCCTTCGCCGCGCTGGCCGGCGAGTTCAGTGCCTTTTCCGGATTGAGCTACGAGAAGATCGGCCTGACCGGCGCCGTCTCGGCGGCCGCCGAGTCGGGCGCGACAGCGAGCTAAGAGGACGATGGGTCCCCTTTCGACGACAGCGTTTCTGATCTCCGCCGTTGCGAAGGTCCTGGTGATCTTCGTCGGCTGGCTGACTGTGGTCGCGGGCGTGACGCTGGCGGAGCGCAAGATCGCCGCCTGGATCCAGGATCGCAGCGGGCCAAATCGCGTTGGGCCTTGGGGGATCCTCCAACCGATCGCCGATGGGATTAAGAACTTCGCCAAGGAAGAGCACATCCCGGGCGGCGCCAGCCGCTGGCTGTTCTTCCTGGCACCGATCATCTCGATGTTCCCGGCCTTCGTCGTGATCGCCGTGATCCCGGTGGCCGCCCCCTTGCCGACGCCCTGGGGGCTGGTCGAGGTCATCGTGGCGGACCTGCCTATCGGCTTCCTGTTCGTGCTGGCGCTGGCGTCGCTAGGAGTCTACGGGCTGACGCTGGGCGGCTGGGCGTCGAACAGCAAGTACTCTTTCCTGGGCGGCGTGCGAGCCTCGGCGCAAATGATTAGCTACGAGGTAGCGCTCGGGCTCAGCCTGGTGCCGATCTTCATGCTCGCCGGCAACGTGACGCTGCCGGAGATCGTGCGGCAGCAGCAGGATGCGCTCTGGTACATCCTCCCCTTAATGGTGGGGTTCCTCTTCTTCAGCGTGTCGTATTTCGCCGAGACGAACCGAGGTCCCTTCGACATGCCGGAGGCGGAGTCGGAGCTGGTCTACGGATTCCACACCGAGTACTCGGCCATGAGGATGGCGATGTTCTACTTGGCAGAGTATGCCAACATGGTCACCGCTTCTGCGCTCATGGCGACCTTCTTCTTCGGCGGTTGGGATATCCCCTTCTGGGCCGGTGACAATATCAGCGTCGCGACCGACGGGTCAATCATTGGTGCGACACCGGCTTGGTGGGTCACGTTGCTGACCTTCGCGTCGTTCGCCGCGAAGACAGGCTTCTTTATCCTAGTCTTCATCTGGGTGCGCTGGACCATACCGCGCTTCCGCTACGACCAGGTGATGGCTCTGGGCTGGAAGGTGTTGATCCCTATGCTCGTCGTGTACATCGCGGTGCTCGGCGGGGCGATGCTGGCGCTGGAGGCGACCGGGATCGAGTTCGGTGTGCGGTACGGATTGTGGCTGGCGGGGATCAACTTGGTCCTCCTTTTGCTGATCATGTTCTGGCTTGACAGGAGTCGGATTGTCCTGGGCGGTGCCTGGAAGCAGGCACGCCCGCAACAAGCTCGATCGCGCGGATAGGTATGGCGATAGGCGTAAAGAAAGTCGACCGGCCCGAGGTCGGTGCATCGTACCTGCGAGCGACGCTCAAGGGTATGGCGCTCACCTTCAAGCATCTGGTGAGGCCGGTCACGGTGGCGCAGCAATATCCGGAGGAGAAGTACGAGCTTGCGCCGCGGATGCGTGGTACGCACCGCATGGCGGTGCACGAAGACGGGCGGGCCAAGTGCGTGGGCTGTGGGCTATGCCCGACGATCTGTCCGGCGAACTGTATCAAGCTGATCCCCGCCGAAGATGAGAACGGCGAGCGTTACGCGGCGGTCTACGAGATCGACGAATTCCGCTGCATCTTCTGCGGCTATTGCCAGGAGGTCTGCCCGGTCGAAGCGATACACCTTGGAGTCCACTACGAGGCCGCCGAGTACAGCCGCGAGAGGTTCGTCTACGATCTCGAGCGGCTCTGCGCCCAGGACCACCCGTTCACTCAGCTCTGGGACCCTGAGGACCCTGCGTCGGAGTGACTCGAGTCTGGGGCGGCTAAGCGGGAGTGGATCGATAGGCCCATAATGGACATCAGTCAGCTGGTCTTCTACACCTTCGCTGGCCTCGCCGTTGCGAGCAGCGTGCTGATGATCACGCGCAGGAACCCGGTGTACAGCGTCATGTACCTGGTGCTGACGCTGTTCTCGGTGGCGGCGATCTTCGTGCTGCTCGACGCCCACTTCCTCGCCGCGCTCCAGGTCGTCGTCTACGCAGGGGCGATCCTCGTGCTGTTCCTGTTCGTGATCATGCTGCTCAATCTCGGGCACGAGTTCGACCCCGACATCCGCGGCAAGTTCTGGTGGGTCATCGGTTTCGGGCTGGGTCTGGTGCTGTTCGCCGAGCTGTTCGTCCTGGCGCGGGACGTCCCGGAAAGACCGGAGTCCGCCATGCTAGCCCGGCTGCTGGCCGATCAGGGGGCCGTCGGCGTGGTGGCGGAGCCGTTGTTCGAGAACTACGTAATCGCGGTCGAGGTGACCGGTGTACTGCTACTGGTCGCGATGGTGGGTGCGGTCGTGATCGCCAAGCGGAAAGCCTGACGCATGCTCTTCGAGTCACTGGTTGTGAGCGGAATTTTGTTCGCAGTGGGTGTGGCAGGTGTTCTGCTGCGCCGAAACGCTATCGTGATGTTCATGTGCATAGAGCTGATGCTCAATGCGGTGAACCTCTCGTTCGTGGCGATCTCGCGGTACGTGGGGATCGAAGGCCAGCTGTTCGTGATCTTCGTGATGACGGTGGCGGCCGCCGAGGCCGCCGTCGGTCTGGCGATAATCATCTCGATCTTCCGCCACTACGAGTCGGTTGATGTCCGGAACTTCAGGTTGCTGAGATGGTAGGGGCCACCCTGATAGATCTCATGCTCCCGCTCGCCCAAGAGGCCGCGGGGGCGCATGAACGGGGCTTCGTCCCGTTTCTTCCCTCCTGGATGATCCTGCTGCCGTTTGCGGGCTTCGTACTGAACGGGGTGATCGCCTACCTGGCTCCCGACCGCCGCAAGCTGGTCAGCCTCGTGGGGCCGGGGGTCCTGGGTCTGGCGTTCGTGATCGCGGCAGTGAACCTGGTGCTGATAGCGCGGGTTCACGACGCGGAGCCGGTGCTCCGCTCGTACTGGACGTGGATCGAGGTCGGCCACTTGCGGATCGATGCGGCGCTACAGTTGGACCAACTGTCGATGATCATGGCGCTGGTCGTGACGTGCGTGAGCTTCATAATCCACGTGTATAGCGTCGGTTACATGGGCGAGGATCCGGGGTACGCGCGCTATTTCGCCTACCTCAACCTGTTCGTCTTCTTCATGCTCGTGCTGGTGCTCGGCGCGAGCTTCCCGCTCATGTTCATCGGCTGGGAAGGCGTTGGGCTCTGCTCCTATCTGTTGATCGGCTTCTGGTTCCGGGAGAGTGTGAAGGCGGACGCCGGTCAGAAGGCATTCATCGTCAACAGGATAGGCGACTTCGGCTTTCTGATGGCGATGTTCGCCATGTTCGCTTATCTGGGGACCCTCGATTTCCAAGGCGTGTTCGAGGCGGCGCCGCGCGCCTTCGAGTACGGCGGCGCGGCGGTCACCCTGATAACGCTGTTCCTGTTCCTCGGCTGTACGGGGAAATCGGCGCAGCTACCGCTCTACGTGTGGCTGCCTGACGCGATGCACGGTCCGACACCGGTGTCGGCGTTGATCCACGCGGCGACGATGGTCACGGCGGGTGTCTACTTGGTGGCGCGGGCCGGTGTGCTCTTCGCTCTGGCGCCGCTGAGCATGAACGTCGTGGCGGTGATCGGCGGGGTAACGGCGCTGTTCGCGGGGACGATCGCGGTGCAGCAGTTCGACATCAAGCGCGTCGTCGCCTACAGCACGATCTCGCAGCTGGGCTACATGTTCTTGGCCGTCGGGGTGGGGGCCTACACGGCAGGGATATTCCACCTGGGCACGCACGCTTTCTTCAAGGCGCTCCTGTTCATGGCCTCGGGCGCGGTGATCCACGCGATGCATCACGCGCTCGAGCACGCTGGTGAGCCGGCGGGCGAGGACATGACGCAGGACATGCGTAACATGGGCGGTCTGAAGAAGCACATGCCGACGACGTTCAAGACCGCTTGGGTCGGTGCGCTTGCCCTCGCCGGCGTCTTCCCTCTGGCGGGCTTCTTCTCGAAAGACGAGATCATCTGGTCGGTCGGGGCCCGCGGTCAGACCGTACTCTGGGTAGTGGCGATCATCACGGCCATGCTTACGGCGGGCTACATTACCCGCTGGCTGGTGATGACCTTCCACGGCGAGAATCGCGCGGGGGAAAAAGCGCGCAGCTACCTGCACGAGGCGGTCCCGATCATGGTGGGCGCGCTAGTCGTGCTAGCGATCGGTTCGGTAGTCACCGGCTGGATCAATGTTCCGGAGGCGCTGCCGCTCTTACCGGAGTTCACCTGGCTCCATCACTTCCTCCACCCGAGCTTCGCGCAGGCCGAGCACATAATCGTCGAGCATATGGGTGAGGCGGCGCACGCGTCGCCTATCGGCGGTGGCGAGGGGATGTGGGCGCTGATTTCCACCGCTGCCGCGATCGTCGTCATCCTGCTCGTCTTCAACGCTCTGAGCGGGAAGAAATACCTGCCCGTGCGGGAGGCGAAGGAGCCGACGGGTGTCTGGGGCCTGCTCTATCACAAGTATTACGTAGACGAGTTGTACGACCTGGTGATCGTGCGGCCGTTTAACTGGATCTGCGTCTTCAGCTGGCGAGTGATCGATCAAGGGCTGATCGATGGCGTCATGGTCAATGGCGTGGGTTATACGACCCGGTTTGGAGGTTGGGTAATCAGTCGTTTTCAGACGGGATACCTGGGCACCTATGTGCTGATCATCGTCCTCGGGGTGCTCATCGTCCTCGGGGCCGTGACGCTATAGGAATTGCGATCGATGTCGAGCTTCTACGGCAGCCACTGGGTCATAACCTTCCTGGTCTTCTTTCCAGCGGTTGCGGGTCTCGTCTGCTTGTTCTTGCCGTCGCGCTGGCTACGCGGATGGGCCTTTCTGGCGGGGATGATCGAGTTCCTCGTCTCGCTGCCGCTCTTCTGGACGTTCGAGATAGGCTACGTCGCGTGGCAGAACTACGTCTCGGTGCCGTGGATCGCCGACTGGGGCATCTCGTACGCGCTGGGTGTCGACGGGATCTCGATACTGTTGATCCTGCTGACGACGTTCCTGCTGCCGATCTCGGTGCTGGTGTCGTGGGACCAGATCAAGGAGAAGGAGCGGGCCTATTATGCCATGCTCCTACTGCTGGTCACGGGGATCTTAGGTGTGTTCGTGGCGCTCGACCTCTTCCTGTTCTACGTGTTTTGGGAGGTCACGCTCATCCCCATGTACTTCTTGATCGGTGTGTGGGGGCACGAGCGCCGGATCTACGCCGCGGTGAAGTTCTTCCTCTTCACGGCATTCGGCTCGTTGCTGATGCTCGTGGCGATTATCGTGCTATATCGCCTGCACCAGTCCCAGTTCGGGTTCGCCAGCCTGGCATACGAGGACATGTTGCGGGTCGCGGTGCCGACGGGACTGCGGCTCTGGATGTTCCTGGCGTTCGCCCTGGCGTTCGCCATCAAGGTGCCGATGTTCCCGTTCCACACGTGGTTGCCCGATGCGCATGTTGAAGCTCCCACGGCGGGTTCGGTGATCCTGGCGGCGGTGCTGCTGAAGATGGGTGTCTACGGCTTCCTGCGGTTCGCTATCCCGTTGTTCCCCACGGTGGCGCTGGATCGGACGGTTCTGATGGCCATCATGTTCCTTTCACTCATGGGGATCATCTATACCGCTTGGGTGGCTGCGGTCCAACCGAACATCAAGAAGCTGATCGCCTATACCTCGGTGGCGCACCTCGGGTTCATCATGGTGGGGACGTTCGCGCTGACCGCGCAGTCGGTGACTGGTGGTGTCCTGCAGATGATTAACCACGGGTTCTCGACGGGCGCTCTGTTCATCCTGGCGGGGTTCCTCTACAACCGTCGCCATAGCTACGAGGTGTCGGATTACGGGGGGCTTGCGAATGTCATACCGGTCTACTGTGGGGCCCTGGTCCTCGTTGGGCTGTCCTCGATCGGCCTCCCAGGCCTGAACGGATTCGTGGGTGAGTTCCTCATCCTCGTGGGCTCGTTCGGGAGACATCCATGGGTGACATTGCTGGCGACGACCGGCGTGATCTTCGCCGCTTACTACATGTTGCCGATGATACGGCGCGTAGTCTGGAACGAAGTGACTATTGAAGAGAACCGGAAACTGCTCGATCTCTCCCGGCTGGAGTTGGCGGTGATCGTTCCGCTGTTGATCATGATCGTGCTGATGGGCGTCTACCCGAAGCCGTTCATGGATCGGGTCGCAGCTTCGGCGGAGGCGTTGAGCGAACGAATCGTGACTGTTGCTGAGCGCGATGACGGCCGAACAGTTCAGAACCTGGCTGCCAGCGGCAGATCGCTCGGCCGGACAGAAACGCGGTGAGTGCAGCGATGCAGATAGATTTCTCCAATCATCTCGACTACTTGTGGGCTCTGCTGCCCGAGACCGTCCTCACGGCGGGTGCGGTCCTCCTGCTCATGTACGACGGGTTCAGCAGGAGGGAATCGTCAGATTCGCGGGCCGTAGGCTGGGGCGGCGTAATCGTGCTGGCGTTGGCCGCGGTCGCCAATGTCTGGTTGATGGGGGTCGAGGAGTTGGGCGCGACTGGAATGGTAGCGCTGGATGGCTACCGCATCTTCACCAACTTCCTGTTCCTGGGCGCGGCGGCGCTCGTCATCTTCATATCGTTCGACTACACGAGCAGGGAAGGTCTGACACAGGGCGAATTCTACGCTCTGTTGTTGTTCGCTGTCGTCGGCATGATGCTACTGGCCGGGAGCCGGGACCTGATAGTGATCTTCCTGGGCTTCGAGCTGATGTCGGTCGCGGTCTACGTGCTGGTGGGCTTCAACCGTCGCGATCCCCGTTCTGCGGAGGCCGCGCTTAAGTACTTCCTGCTAGGCGCATTCTCCAGCGCCTTCCTGCTCTACGGGATGGCGATGCTGTATGGGGCCAGTGGCACGACGAATCTCGCCGAGATGCAGGGCCTGCTCGACGGGGAGTCGCTCAGTCTGATCGCGATCGCGGGGCTCGCGCTACTCGCCATAGGGTTCGGCTTCAAGGTCTCGGCGGTTCCATTCCACGTTTGGACGCCTGACGCGTACGAGGGCGCTCCGACCCCGATCACCGCGTTCCTGGCGGCGGCGATAAAGGCGTCGGCGTTTGCGGCGTTCATACGGATCTTCGTGGTGGCGCTGGGCGACCTACACGAGTACTGGGAGCGACTGATCTGGGTCCTGGCTGCGCTGACCATGATCGTTCCCAACCTGATCGCGCTGGTGCAGGACAATATCAAGCGACTGCTCGCCTATTCGTCAATCGCCCACGCGGGGTACCTGCTGGTCGCCCTGATCGCGGCAAACGAGTCGGGGATGGCCTCGTTCCTCTTCTATCTCGTCGCCTATACTGCGATGATCGTGGGTGCGTTCGCGGTCGTCCTAGTGCTGGCGGGGAAGGGAGACGAACGTCAGCGGTTGTCCGACTACGCCGGGCTCGGTTGGACTCATCCGTGGGCGGCTGCAGTGCTCTCGATCTTCCTCGTGTCGCTGGCGGGCTTGCCGCCGACTGCCGGGTTCGTGGGGAAGTTCTACATTCTGAGGGCGGCCGTCGAAGCGGGTTATATCGATCTGCCGGTGATCCTGGTGGTCACGACGCTCATCTCGTACTGGTACTATCTGCGAGTTATAGTCACCATGTACATGAAGCCATCGGTGGCAGACCTGGGTCGCGTCGCGTGGGGCGGCGCGCTGCGGGTGGCTCTGGTGGTCTGTGCGGCGATCACGATCTACCTTGGCATTATGCCGTCGTGGCCGCTTCTCAAGGCGCGGCAGAGCGTTGAAGGGCTAGCGCCCGTCGCCGAGCAGGTCGCCGACGCGCGACCCTAATCTGTTTCCCCGTACAACAGGAAGAGCCGTGAGAGGCGCGGCCCCGCTGGAGGTGAAAGGTGACGCGGGTTAGCCATCACATCTTTCGAGAATACGACGTCAGGGGAATCGTCGGCGAGGACCTGACGCCCGATGTCGCGCGGCTGCTGGGGCGGGCTTACGGTACCCAGCTGCGCGATGACCTCGGCCTTTCGGCCCCGTCCGTGGCGCTGGGGCACGACAACCGCCTGAGCTCGGAGGAGCTTGCAGGAGCGTTTGCCGAAGGCCTGCAGGCTGCGGGATCGGAGGTGACGCACGTCGGCCTCGTGCCCACGCCGGCGCTCTACTTCGCCGTCCAACATTTCGCCTGCGACGCCGGCATTCAGGTCACCGGCTCGCACAACCCGCCCGATTACAACGGCTTCAAGATGCTCACCGCGGGCGGCCCGTTCTACGGCGATTCGATTCAGCAGTTGCGGCGGCGGATCGACTCGCAGGACTTTGCCGAGGGAAGGGGAAGCTTGGCGGAGCGCGAGGTACTCGAGGCATATATCTCCGATGTCGCGGGCAGATTCAAGCTGGAGCGCCCGGTAAAGGTCGTCATCGATTGTGGGAACGGCGCCGGTAGCCTGGGCGCGGTTACCATGCTGGAGCGTATCGGCGCGCAGGTCGATGCACTTTATTGCGAATCGGATGGCACATTCCCCAACCATCATCCCGACCCTACGGTGGATGAGTACATCGCGGATCTGATCGAGCGTGTGCGAACGTCGGATGCCGAGCTGGGGATCGCGCTCGATGGAGACGCCGACCGGATCGGCGCCGTTGATGAAAATGGCGAGATAGTGCGGGGGGACCATCTACTGCTCGTGTATGCGCTCGATGCCTTGAAGAGAAGGCCTGGGGAGCAGGTCATCTTCGACGTGAAGTGCTCGCAGAGCCTCGAGGACGGCATCAGGGGAGCCGGCGGAAGGCCGATCATGTGGAAGACGGGCCACTCGTTGATCAAGGAAAAGATGCGCGAGACGGGCACCAGGATTGCCGGCGAGATGAGCGGTCACATGTTCTTCGGCGATGACTATTACGGCTACGACGACGCGCTGTACTCAGCCTGCCGGCTGGTCGACGTCGTCGCCCGCTCGGGTGGGCCCCTCTCGGGCCTCCTGGCGAACGTTCCGCGCCTGGCATCGACCCCCGAGATCAGGGTCGAGTGTGACGACGAAGTGAAGTTCGAGCTGGTGGCCAGCGCTGTGGACCACTTCAAGCAAGACTATGAGGTCATCGATGTCGACGGTGCCCGCATAAGGTTCGCTGATGGCTGGGCGCTGATCCGCGCGAGCAACACGCAGCCCATAGTAGTGCTACGGTTCGAAGCGGCCAGCGACGAGCGGCTGGGCGAAATCCGTGACGAAGTGTACGGCTGGCTGCGGGATCAGGGGCTCGCGGTCTAGCAAGGGAATCGCCAACTCCCATGGTGGCGACGCGTAAGACAGTGGTAGTGGCGCTCGGCGGTAACGCTCTGGGGCCGCCGGGTGAAAACGTCACCATCTACGACCAGTTCCGGTTCACGCGGCAGAGCCTCACGAGCGTCGTCGAGCTGGCCAGAGAAGGGTGGCGAATTGCGATCGTCCACGGCAACGGACCGCAAGTGGGCGACGAGCTACTCCGCAATGAGATGGCGGCGGACGTCCTGCCCGAGCAGCCGCTCGGTGTGCTGGTCGCGTCAACCGCCGGTTGGATCGGCTACATGATCCAGCAGTCGTTGCAAAACAGCTTGAGGAAGGCGGGTATTCACCGACTCGTGGTCACCCAGATCACGC
>JABAOH010040858.1_pt1 | contig 30304 bp, 32 predicted proteins | sample 7062181 | NCBI WGS metagenome assembly JABAOH01 (sample SAMN14538630, study PRJNA623070) | marine sediment metagenome | biome: marine biome [ENVO:00000428]; feature: marine pelagic biome [ENVO:01000023]; material: deep marine sediment [ENVO:00002113]; isolation source: pool of 5 deep marine...
ACGCCGCCATTTCAGGTGAAACAGAAATCCAGCCTCACACGATGTCCCCACGAAAATAACGCGCAGCCTCAACGATGGCTCGAACGTTCTCTGGCGGCACATAGGGTGCCACCGAACACGCCGTGCTGAGGATGAATCCTCTCGCCCGTGACCCGATGGTTAATCGCTGCTCTGCATCCACCCGAACCTCTTCCGGGTTTTTTGCCAACAGCGTGTTGACCGCATCGACATTCCCCTTGATGAAAATCTGCTCACCCCAGGATTCCACTGCCTTCTTCAGATCCACGTCGCCTAGCGGAGGCGGATCGAGACACTCAATTCCGTGCACACCACTCTCTACGATTAAATCCAATCGATCTCCGATCGACCCACAGGTGTGCGTATAAATGACGCCCCCTTCTTTACGTACTGCTTCAACGACGCGCCTCTCATAGGGCAAGACAAACTCTTGGTAGTGCTTGCGCGATATAAAGCCGCTTCCCGCCCATGGGGAGGAAAGCTTGATTGCGTCACAACCCCGACGCACCTGCGCCACAGCCCATATCGAGCTGAAGCATGCCAGGTTGTCTAGCAATCCATGGATCCTACCTGGATGCGTGAGGAGGCCCATTAACACATCTTCATACCCGAGAAGGTGAAAGATGGCGTCGAAGGGTGAATTCACCTCTCCGTGGATGGAATACCTTCCCCGCGAGGCTTCTCTCACCAGGTCAATACATTCGTACCAAAATTCGGGGACATCCGCGAGTGATCGAAGTTCCAAAAGACCACAATTCAACCACCAGTGCCTCAGGGAAGGTGGGACGTCATCGATAAAATCCTCAAACCCGAAATCAGCGCGGGAGAGCTTTCGAAACCCCGCGGGAGGGAGATACTGCGGATCGTCGTCGTACCGACACAAGATACCACCGCCATCCGCAAAGACCAACGTTATTCCCGCCTCAGATTCCTCCTGTCGCGTGAGATCTAAGACCCGCTCATCGCGCCCCGGTTTGTGGATGAGAATGCCATCGAAATCGTATCGATCGCGGATCTCCATCAGACCTTGTGCGAACCCCTCATTCGTGAAGTTGAAAGCATCAGCATCTACGCTCGTGTTCAGCAAGATGTGACCGATGCTGAGTTGGCACATCACGGGGATTTCGTTTGGCTTTTGCATCGCCATAGCCGATCGAATCCGCTCACGACCGCTGTCCAAAATCCGTTCCTTGAATAATTATTCCTCATGTAGGGGCAACTCATGAATTATCCCTACGACTACGTTGAAAAACCTTCCCGGCCAGCTATCGCTGGTCCACCATCTCCCTAAGCCGCGTCCAGATACCTTCCTCCAGGTCAGCGATTTCCATCAGTGGCTCTGTCGTCTCCGGGATCAGCGACGCGGGATCCTCCATCTCCGATCCTCGTTTGAAAAGCTCAGCTACCATTTGCCACGTGTCACCGACTGTACGCAATTCTGCACCGATCTCAATCAGACCGGCTTTTTGGGTGATCTTCGCCGACTCCTCCAAAAAGCGAGCGTACATATAGCGAAAGATACCACCACCTGTGCCACCCTCCGCATCGATGAAGATGTAGTTGTTGAAACACGTCCAGCGTAATTCTTCGGCGTCCATCGTTGTCGGCCATTTCAACGCCCGCTTCGCCGCCTTGCGTATACCCCTCACCCCAATATTAGAAATAGGTCCTTCGAGCATCGTCTCGCAAACCTCACCAATCGCCTTCCATACATCCTCTTGCTCCGGCATTCTCTTCCCACTGAAATCAAAGTTATACCAGGTGTTATATGGGGGGAATGGCTTGTAGGTCGAGCCTCGCGCCGCAGCCAGATCTTCTAGTGAAACCAGGTGTAATCGCTCGTCACGATCGGCGAGTAACACATTTTGTCCCTCGGGATCCCAACCACATACCACCACAACGTGGCCCCCAAAGTGATAATCCTCCGGAAGATCGAAATAGGGAAGATAGCCCATGTCGACGTGGATCATGAACGGCCTGCCCTCTTCCAGGGCTTCGAACAACGCTTTTTCGGCCTTCTTCCGGCTGCTGGTATGGTGCCGTTCCACCTTGACACCGGTACGCCGACCCGTTGTGATTTCCAACCCCTCCACACCAGGTCGATGGACGTTACCGCGACCAGCGAACATGGGTGCCATCCCCTTCTGGTGCCAATAGAAGAACCCAAGCCCCGAGCCAATTCCGAAGAGCATATCCTCACTGAGGGGATGATCGTAAAAGTGATAGATGTGAATCATCGAGCCGGTGACGCAGTGGTGCGTCTTGAACGACCGAAATCCGTCGAATGGCCGCAATTCCATTTCTCCTCTCCCACGAGAACCACACGGTACGGGCAATTCATGAATTGCCCCTACGTCGTCCTGATTACATTTTCCTTACCGGCTGGCGAAGAACCGTCTTCAGCTTCTCCGGCGCCGTTTTCCGCGGATCACTTAAATAGATCTCATGGTGCTTTCCAGCTTCGACATAGCCGTTATTGGGCAGGAAGTCTAGATGCAATTTAGCAAGCGCCGGACCCTCGTCGGAGAACGGACCGACGTGCATAATTTGGACTGACAAGCCCTCGCGATAGGTCTCCAATCGCATTTTGTCGATCGCCGAAAGGCCTTTCGCCTCCCGCACTAGCTCGCTAACCTCTTCATACATGTCTTCAGTAACCCATTCCGGCTGCATGATCATCATTGTCCATCGCCAGGTGTCCCTGTCCGTGGCAGCGAATAGTTCGAGCCATTCGGCTTCATCCCTTGCCTCGCTCAACCTCGTTTCCATCTCCCCCGATCCCCATAAACCTTCCAGCGGCGGGACGACGTAATCCTTCCCCAGTGATTTTTTACTGGCGAATTTGATCTTGAAGGCGACGGCGTACAACGCTTCAATGGCATCCTGATACTCCTTGGCCGTGTTGGGGTCCCCTCGGCCATCTAGCATCAGGAATTGCATTGATGGCACTTCGACGACGGTGAATTTCCCTTTTGGCGGATTATAAAGATGTTTCCATTCCTTCTTGAAATCGACCTTGGTCATGTTCTTCCTCCACTCGCTTGATAAACGTCTCAATCCACGCCAACTCGGCCTGGAGCATATTGACGCTGTAATCAAACATCGCATCCACGAAGTATGGCAACGNNCCTGGTAAGTTGGCCATGCCGATCTGTAACGGAGGGTAAGGGCGCTGCGGGTGGGAAAGAGCTTCGAGTACGCCCTCGTGCACGGCACCCCTACCTGCTGGCGTAAGGTGATAAACCATTCGTGAGGGACCCTTTCCTGCCTGACGCTCGGTCCTCCCCTCAATATAGCCCTTCTTTTGAAGCTTCTTCAGCAGGTAATAGATGGAGGAGAATCCGATCTCCGTCCAATCGCGCATCCCTCGCTCCTCGATAACCTGCTCGATCTCGTAGCCGTGGCGGGGTTTCTCGGCGATTAACGTTAGAACGGCAAGTTCTGCGTTGGTCATAACTATATCCTATTACTATTATATTCTATTACTAGAATACTTTAAAATCATCATTTTGTCAAGACCTGTGTTCTCTTTCAACGTAGCGAAATTCCTATGCTCATATCCACCATTTAAACTCACAGCACGCTTTTGTCGCGGAGCCTCGAGTCCAATGGTAATCGACGCGCTCGCAGACCACCGATATACAGGTGACTGAGGTGACCGGCACTTACAAAGTGCCGGTCACCTCACTTTAGCGCCCCCACAATTGACATCTCTTTGGAATCCGTGGTAAACTGATCAACGTTATCTGAATATACGGGCGCAATCGCGCCCGGCCGCTCATCGAGAGAGGCAGAGGGACCGGCCCTGCGAAGCCTCGGCAACCGCCGCCGGCACGAACCGGCGGAAGGTGCCAAGTCCGGCAGAAGATGCGGAGCTTTGGACATCTTCTGGAAGATGAGGAGCCAGACCGAAATGTGTCGAGCCTCTTCTTCCCGAAGAGGCTTTTTTGACGCACAGACATCCACACATGCGCACAAATCCGGCGTGAAGGAGGAAACCCTTTGAGCCAGCGCACCTACACCAACCGACGCTACCTGGACGCTCTCGAAGAGCGCGTGCTGGTCTACGACGGGGCCATGGGCACCAGCCTCCAAGCCATGGATCTCTCCGAAGAGGACTTCGGAGGGAAGGCCTATGAGGGTTGCATTGACATCTTAGTGCTCACCAAACCTGAGGNNACCGACACCTTCCGCTCCAACCGCATTACGCTCGCTGAATTCGGTCTCTCCGATCGCGTGAGCGAGATCAACCAGACTGCCGCTTCGCTCGCAAGGCGCCTCGCAGATGAGTACAGCACATCCGATCAACCTCGTTTCGTCGCTGGCTCTATCGGTCCCTCCGGTAAGCTCCCTTCGGCAGAGGACCCCGATCTCTCCGACGTGGATTTCGATGAGCTGGTCGAAGTCTTCCGCGAACAGACCGTGGGCCTCATCCAAGGTGGTGTAGATCTGCTGCTCATCGAGACTTCACAAGACATCCTGGAGGTCAAAGCCGCTATTCATGGCATCCTGAGAGCCTTCGAGGACACGGGCGAAAACCTGCCCATTCAGGCACAGGTTTCGCTGGACACCAGCGGTCGCATGCTTCTGGGCACCGACGCCGCCGCCGCACTGACAATCCTCGAGAACTTGTCGATCGACGTTATCGGTTTAAACTGCTCCACAGGGCCCGAGCATATGCGTGAGCCCATTCGATACCTCGGTGAGAACGCCACCCTTCCGGTTTCGTGCATTCCCAATGCCGGTCTGCCCTTGAACGTCGACGGTGAAGCCGTTTACCCGCTCCAACCGCAGCCCTTCGTCGCCGACTTAGTCCATTTCGTAGAGAAGCACAACATCAGCATCGTCGGAGGGTGTTGCGGGACCACACCTGCCCACCTCAAACCGTTGGTGGAAGCACTACGAGGAAGGAAACGTCCCTCGCGACCGACGAGTGGCCAGCCACGACTTTCCTCGGCAATACGGGCGATCCCCATGCTCCAGGAGCCGAGACCCCTGCTCATCGGTGAGCGTATCAACACGCAAGGTTCTCGCAAAGCTAAGCGCTTGTTGATGGCCGATGACTACGACGCCCTCGTCGAACTGGGACGCCAGCAGATCGATCGTGGCGCGCATGCGTTAGACGTGTGTGTGGCGCTCACGGAACGGGACGACGAGGCAGAGATGATGGGCACAGTCGTGCGCAAGCTTTCTATGAGCGTCGAGGCACCACTCGTCATCGACACCACCGAACCCATGGTCATGGAAGCGGCCTTGAAATCCGCGCCGGGACGTTGTGTTTTAAACTCCATCAACTTGGAATCCGGACGCCACAAGCTTGACCAAGTTCTCCCTCTCGCCGTCGACCACGGTGCTGCGGTAATTGCCCTGACCATCGATGAGGAAGGCATGGCCAAAACCGCCGAGCACAAAGTTTCTGTGGCGCGGCGAATCCACGACATCGCTGTGAACGAATACGAGATGCGCTCTTCAGACATTATCTTTGATGCCCTCACCTTTACGTTGGCCACCGGCGATCAGGAATATGTGGACTCGGCCCAGGAAACAATCGAGGGCATCCGCCGTATCAAGGCCGAGATACCAGGTGTGATGACCTCCCTCGGCGTCTCTAATATCTCCTTCGGCCTTAATCGTGCGGCACGATCGGTGATCAACAGTGTCATGCTCTACCACTGCGTGCAAGCAGGCTTGGACATGGCGATTGTAGACCCAGCTCACATCACACCCTACGCGGAAATCCCGGAAGAGGTACGCAAACTTGCGGAGGATCTGATTTTCAACCGGGATCCAAGTGCTCTGCAACGCCTTATCGAGCACTTCGAGACCGTGGAGAGCGCCGAGGAGACGAGCGAAGATCCGTTGGAGGGCATGATCCCGGAAGAGCGCATCCACTGGCGTATTCTGCATCGTCATAAAGACGGGGTTGAGGAGGACATCGACGAGATCCTGGCGAGCTATCCAGTCGCAAGCAAAGCCGATGGTGCTGTGGAGATTCTTAACAACGTGCTCCTACCCGCAATGAAAGAGGTCGGCGATCGATTTGGCGCAGGCGAATTGATCTTACCCTTTGTTCTGCAATCAGCCGAAGTGATGAAAGTGGCTGTCGCCCATGTAGAGCGGTTCCTGGAGAGGCGTGAAGGTGTGAGTAAAGGTGTGGTCGTTTTGGCGACTGTGTACGGGGACGTCCACGATATCGGCAAGAACCTGGTTAAGACCATCTTGGCCAACAACGGATTCGAAGTGCACGATCTGGGCAAGCAGGTTCCGGCCAACGTGATCATCGACAAGGCAATCGAGGTGAAAGCCGACGCCATCGGTCTGAGTGCGCTGCTGGTAAGCACGAGCAAACAGATGTCGTTGGTTGTCAGCGAACTACACCGTCGTGACCTCGCATTTCCCGTGCTGATCGGCGGCGCGGCGATCAATCGTCGTTTCGGTCGTCGTATTCTATTCGCCGAGGACGGAGAGCCTTACAAACCTGGCGTCTTCTATTGCAAGGACGCCTTCGAGGGTCTCGATGTGATGGACCGATTACAGGACAAGGAGGCCCGTCCCCAGTTGATTGCCGAGCGTCTGACGCAAGCCGAGCGTGAATTCAGTCGCTCCCATCCTGCTCGGCGCACGAGCGTTCGTCCCTCGAATGTTTCGCCCGCAGCGTACATCCCCTCGCCTCCGTCATGGGGTGTACACATCGTCAGTGAAATGCCATTGGAAGCCGTATTCAAACACCTTTTCAAGAACGAACTGTTTCGTCTCTCGTGGGGCGCGAAGAACACGCGCGGCGAGGATTGGGAGCAGTTGCAGGACGAGTTCGAAAGACGGCTTGCGCGAATGCAAACGTCAGCCTTGAAAGAGGGATGGTTGAAGCCCCAAGGGGTTTATGGATACTGGCCGGCGCAATCCGATGGTGATGACCTCGTGATCTACGACCCGGAGACGCTGAAAAACGATGCAGTAGAAGTGCTTGCCCGTTTCAGCTTTCCTCGCCAGCCAGCTGGAGAGCGCCTGTGCCTGGTAGATTACTTCGCCTCGATCGAGGATGAGCGGATGGACGTCGTCGCCTTTCAGGTGGTGACGGTCGGCGCTGATGCTACCACTCGCGTAGACGCGCTACAGGAGGCAGGGGACTACGCCGAGAGCTACTATGTCCACGGATTGGCAGTGCAGACTGCGGAGGCCACCGCTGAGTATCTGCACCAGCACATTCGACGAGAACTGGGTCTCGCAGAAGATCAGGGCAAGCGCTATTCATGGGGATACCCTGCGATCCCCGAGCTTGAGGATCACAACAAGGTGTTCAATTTGTTACCTGCGAGTGATGCCTTGGGGATGACCTTGTCCCCTGCGTTTCAATTGATACCTGAGCAATCCACCGCCGCCATCATTGCCCACCATCCTCAAGCGAAGTATTTCAGCGTGGGCGTCAGCCGTGTGGAGCAGTTGCTGGGGGATCGCTAGATTCCCTCTCCCCCAGTGGGGGAGAGGGCTAGGGTGAGGGGGGATTCTTCAATCCAGATTCACGCTCACCCCCATGGCTGCCGAAACAGGAAGACGGTGAGGCACCCTAGGAGAAACGAATGTCGAATCGTGAACTCTTCGATCATTGGCTATCAACCGGAACTCCCATACTCGCCGATGGGGCGATGGGTACCATGCTGCACGCCAAAGGCCTTCCCATGGATGCCTGCTTCGATGAACTCAATCTCACGCAGCCAGCGCTGATCGCCGAGATTCACCGCTCCTACATCGACGCCGGTGCCCAGTTGATCGAGACCAACACCTTCGGCGCCAACCGCTTCAAGCTCGCCGTCCACGGGCTGGATTCCCGCCTCGACGAGATCAACACTGCCGCTGTCCAACTTGCGCGTCGTGTGATCGAGGCTTCCTCCAAAGACGTCCTCCTCGCCGGAAGTATCGGACCGCTCGGCGTCCGCCTGGCACCATTTGGCCGTGTCAAGCCTCACCAGGCCTACGATGCCTTCCGCGAGCAAATCGCATTTCTCGTCGCTGCGGAAATAGATGTCCTCATTATTGAGACACAAAGCGACCTTCACGAAGCGCGCCAGGCGATCCGGGCTGCCAGAGATGTGACCGATTGTCCCGTGATCGCCACCGTAACGTTCACACGCGACGATCGCACACTTCTCGGTGACAACCCCTCGAGTGTGGCCAAGCAACTTGTCGAGAGCGGTGCGGACATCATCGGGGCGAATTGTTCTGGCGGCCCCGCACAACTGCTACGCGTGATCCACCAAATGCGCCAGACCGTGCCTGATGCCCTCTTCTCCACGATGCCCAACGCCGGTTGGCCGGAACGTGTCGCCGGGCGCATCATGTACCCCGCCACGGCGGATTACTTCGCCGATTATGCACTCGCCTTTTGTGAGGCCGGTGTCAGCATCATCGGCGGTTGCTGTGGGACCACACCGGATCACATCGCCGCCATGCGCGCGGCGATCGACAACGACGAACATCCATGCCTGTCACCAGAACCTGCCCTGCTTACAAACGGTGGGATCGAGCTCAGCGATTCGCCCCGAGAGCCAACCAAACTTGCTTCCCGGTTTGCTGAAAACCGCTTCGTGATTTCGGTCGAGATGAACCCGCCGCGCGGCTTCTCCACCCACAAGTTGCTGGCCGGCGCCTCCTTGTTGGCCGAATCCGGCGCCGACGTGATCAACGTTGCCGACAGTCCTATGGCGCGCATGCGTATGAGCCCCTGGGCCGTGTGCCGGTTGATCCAAAGTGAAGTGGAAATCGAATCCGTCTTGCACTTCCCAACGCGAGGGCGAAATCTTTTACGTGTTCAAGGAGATCTTCTGGCCGCTCATGCGCTCGATGTTCGCAACCTCTTCGTCGTCATGGGTGATCCGACCGCGATTGGTGACTACCCAGACGCGATGGACGATTACGACCTGGTTCCATCAGGGTTGATCAAGTTGATCAAGGACGGTTTCAACACCGGCGTGGACCACGCTGGCGCCGACATCGGAGAGGCGACTTCCTTTTTCGTAGGATGCGCGCTCAACCTCTCCGCCGCTGACTCTGCGCGCGAGATGCGCGTGCTGCGCAAAAAAATCGCAGCAGGAGCAGATTTCGCACTCACACAACCGGTATATGAGCCTGAACCAGTCCAGGACTTCACCCGAGCATACGAGGCCCGATACGGTAAATTGGAGATACCCATCCTTATCGGCGTCCTGCCGCTTTACAGCGAACGCCACGCCGCGTTCCTTCACAACGAAGTACCTGGCATCCAGATCCCCGAGAAGATCCACCGTCGCATTGTAGAGGCTGGAGATCGAGCCTCGGCTGTGGGTGTGCAGATCGCAATTGAACTACTGGAGACAATCTCACCAGATGTTCAAGGAGCGTACGTCATCCCGGCCTTCAACCGCTACGATCTGGCGGCCGAGATCGTCGAGGCCACACGTGCACTCACACGGACGAGCGAANNGGTGCCCTAATCCCTAATTACTAATCCCTAATTCCTATCTCTATCAAGGCAGCTCAACGCCATATGATACAATTCAGACATGTCTTATCTTTATTGATGGAGGTATCCATGAGCGATTTGGCTCAAAAAGAGCTCCTACCGCCGCATGGCGACACAAAGCCACTCGAAGGAATCGCCTTACAAGCCCTCGATGAGCAATTGGGCGCCGAATGGCAGATCGTAGAAGATCATCACCTGGAAAAAACTTATAAATTCAATAATTTCCAGGAAGCGCTCGACTTCACAAACAAAATCGGCGAACTGGCTGAATCGGTGGACCATCATCCTGAAATCTGCCTGACCTGGGGGGTGGTTAGAATCACGATATGGACTCACTCTATCGGTGGTTTGAGCGAGGCGGACTTCGTTTTCGCCGCCAAGTGTGATCAACTCGTTTAAACCAAAACACCTCATCCAAATCCGGTAAGAAGATCGCACGATCAGACAAATTAAACAGAAGACGCCCGGCTGGTAGCTGGGCGTTTTTCATGACGGTAGGCTTAGAAACAACCCCATAAGTGTGCTAGGATTCTGTCGCCCATAATGGACCTGTGATTGGGGGTATGACGCGTATTTTGCTACTCCACCGCAACTACGTGTAACCACGGATGGTGCCGCTACCATCCCTTGCACACCACTCTGGTACGACGTTGGTAACAGCAAAGCCATAGATGACTATGGCAAGAATGAGATGCACAACTACGGTCATAAATGATTTAGACGAAAGGCACGAAACCTATACCATACCTCCGGTTCATCGGTTGGGTCTGATGCCCTTGGCGGTCACCAGACCCACCGAATCGGTTTTCTCGTCATTCATACTAGCACAGCGAAGGTTGATTTCACCTTACAGGGGGTTATCGAGCACCTTACAAAATCCTTGGCAGGTTTCGACTGATTCTCCACTCGATATCGATCTGGTTTTCCGTCCCGGTCCTCAACAATCTCCGATTTAAAGGTTGGGTACATCTCAGCTCGGTGACAAGCGACTAATTCTGAGGCGGACGACGTAGCGCGATTCGTTGCAGCAACATATCCCGAGATTCGCTTGGTAAGCGCCAGCCGCTTGACATCACTGGTAAAATGGGAAGATAGTACGCAGTATTTCTGCTCCCTTGGAGCGGTTTGGGGCGACTCTAGGCAGGCGATGATGTTTAAGGTCTGGAACGAGATGGTCATGCGTAGGCTGCCGCCGCCGATGGACAACGGTCTATCGGCACGGGCCGGCCGCGCCCATCGAACACACCTCAGGGCGATGTGACCGCAACCTGCCCCGGCAGCCCATCTACCGCCAGCCGCTCGCTGGCGGTTTCGCTTTCCGCAATCTCAATGGATTGGATGGCAATGCTTGAACTCGTTGCGAGGAGATCATATGAGGAGAAAGGATTATGGACCAGGCAACGGGGCACCTAGGCACTCAGGAAACAGGGTGTTAAAGCAAAACGACGTAACTTCGTCAGGGCGGCAAGACACGATTGATTTCCCTATCCTAGGTACCCAAGCGCCTGAGTGCCTAGGTGCCTATTCCCTAATCCCCGATCCCATAACATGAACTTGATCCTTTCGCAGTAAAATGAATGCCATCAAAGGAGAAATCCTATGCCTGAGCTCATCCATGTTTCCGTCGCCTGGCCCTATGCCAACGGCGACCTACATGTCGGCCACCTCGCAGGTGCCTATCTTCCGGCGGATATCTTCGCTCGATATCATCGCTTGAAAGGCAACCGGGTACTCATGGTCTCCGGTTCCGACGCGCACGGTACACCTATCACTGTTGAGGCCGATAAACGCGGTGTACACCCTCGCCAACTCTTTGAGCACTACCACCAGCGTTTCCTAGAAACCCAAGAAAAGATCGGCATCAGCTATGATCTCTTTACCCATACGGACACCGAAAACCACCACCGCATCGCCCAGGATTTCTTTTTACGTCTCAACGAGGAGGGATACCTTTATCGCCAAACTCAGCGCCAGTGGTACTCCGAGAGCGAAGATCGATTCCTGCCCGACCGCTACGTGGAAGGTACCTGCCCGATTTGCGGTTTCGAGGAGGCGCGCGGGGATCAATGTGACAATTGTGGTAACTTGCTTGACGCATTGGAGCTCATAAACCCGCGCAGCAAAACTGACGGATCCCAACCGATTATCCGAGAGACCGAGCATTTCTTTCTCGATCTCCCAGCTTTTAGCGATCGCCTCCGCGACTATTTGCAGGAACACGCACAGCATTGGCGAGCGAATGTTATCAACTTCGCTCGAAATTATGTCGAAGCCGGACTAAAGGGACGCCCGGTCACGCGTGACATCGAGTGGGGTGTTCCAGTCCCAATTGAAGAATGGGAAGACAAACGACTTTACGTCTGGTTCGAGGCCGTGATGGGATACTTTAGCGCCTCGGTGGAGTGGGCATACAATTCCGGAGAACCCGAGGTTTGGAAAGATTGGTGGTACAACCCGAAAGCGCGTGGTTACTGCTTTATAGGGAAAGACAATATTCCCTTCCACACGCTCATCTGGCAAGCAGAACTATTGGGCGTTGACCGGATATACGAAGACGACGAGAGTCTGCACCTTAACCTGCCCTACGACGTACCCGCCAACGAGTTTATGAACATCGAAGGTGCACAATTCAGCAAGAGCCGCAATTGGGCCGTCTGGTTGCCCGACATCCTCGAGCGCTACGATCCGGATGCCATCCGTTACTACGTCACGGTCGCGATGCCCGAAACACGTGACACCGATTTCTCCTGGGCCGACTTTGTTCGACGCAACAACGACGAGTTGGTCGCTGCCTGGGGCAACCTCGCCAATCGCGTGCTCTCATTCACCTATAAGCATTGGGAAGGACACGTACCGAAACCTGGAAAAACCCGCCCTGAGGATCAAGCTCTACTCGAACAGATCGAAGGTGGGTTTGATACCGTCGGGGGTTTGATCGAAGACGTCAAATTGCGCGCCGCATTGCAAGAGGCCATGCGCTTGGCTCGTATCGTCAATGGCTACTTAGATCGTGCACCCTGGTTCAGTGTGATCGAAGAGGATAAGTCTACCGCGGCGACCACGGTCTACACTGCACTGCGAGCAATTGACTCTCTCAAAGTGCTGCTATCCCCCTTCTTACCTTTTAGCACCGAACGATTACACACCACCCTGGGCTATGAGCAGCCCCTCTTTGGCGAGCAACGCATCGAGACCTATCAGGAGAGCGAGCGTTCGCACAACGCACTGACATACGATGCTTCACGGGCTACTGGGAGTTGGGCGCCGAGCGAACTTGAACCCGGCCGCGTCCTGAAAAAACCGAAACCGCTTTATAAGAAACTCGACGACGACGTGGTCGAACAGGAACGCAGCCGATTGGGGAAGCCATACAAGGGGGACCTGTAAAACCGACTTGCGGAGAACCCACTTTGAAGCTACCAATTAACTCTGTAGGGGCGTACGGCCGTACGCCCCTACGATCACGTTCCGGATATCTGGTGAACAGGTTGTCGATCTGCTACAAGTGGATCAGCTCCCTCTAAAGGTCGCTGGACGCTTTTCCAGGAAAGCTTCCAAACCCTCCCTATGGTCATCAGTTTTTGCGGCGATTTCCTGAAGGTAACCCTCGTAGTCCAGCACCTCATCCAAAAATTTGAGCATACTGCGATGGAAAGCTCGCTTGGTCAAACCAAGGGCGCGCGTTGGTCCCTCAGCCAAGGAAGCCGCAAACGAGGCGACGGCTTCTTCCAGATCATGATCTTCTAAAACCCGGCTGACCAGACCGCAATCCAGCGCCTCTTCGGCAGTGATCGGATGGTTCGTAAAAGCGATTTCCAGTGCCTTGGAATAGCCCATCATGATAGGCAGCATGAGCGAAACCCCGGAATCAGCCGTCAGACCAATTCCCGTAAACCCATAGAGAAAACGGGCGCGCTTTGCGGCCCAGCGCACATCGGTCGCCAGCGCAATACCCAACCCCGCTCCAGCGGTCGGGCCATTGATGGCACCGATGATGGGCTTGGGGATCTTGTGCATCGTCTTGACGACGCGATTGTAACTATGCTCGAGATGCGCACGGTATGAAACCCCATCCACCACATCAGCGATCTCACGGACATCGTGTCCTGTGCTGAAAAAACCTCCAACCCCGGTGAGCACAACGCAACGAGTGACATCGTCTTCCTGTATTCGTTCGAAAACGTCAAGCAACTCTTCAACCATTTTCAGGTTTAGGGCATTCACTTTCGGCCGGTTAAGCCTAATTGTAAGAACGTTATTGGCGCGCTCAGTTTGAAGATTTTGATATTCAACCACGATGGATACTCCCACAGAATCTCGATCCAACCCGGGGTGGCGTAGAATCGGGCGGATTAAAACATCAGGCCGGGCACTTTCCTGCCCGGCCCCAACCTTCAGAAGGGAAACGTGAGATCCGGTCCCTCTGAATCTTCGTCGAAATCATCGATGTGAAAATCATCGACATCGAGCTGGATTTCTATCTCGATGTCCTCTTCTTCCAAGCGAACCCAGAGGAATAGCACATCCCCCTCAGATTGTTCGATCCATCGTGCAGCGACGATAGGGGCTTCTTCCCTCAGCCCTTCCCCGCTGCGATACTCGAGGTATATAGGTCGACCGCTATGCCAGGCGCGATAACAACGTTCCATTAGGGCAGGACCATTAAGTGCGCGTACGTGACACACTGCCACGCGTGAAGGCAAAGGACCTTCAGTCAGGCTATGCAACCACGGATCGGAGACCATTTCGAATGTAGGCGGAGGTCCTTCGACAATGGTGATCTTTTCGGCTTTTGTCATTTTCCCTCAAATTTGGAAGAAAATCTCCTCACTGCGAATCTTACCACGGATTATTTTTCTGCGAGATAGCCAGAAGTCCTATACCATGCCACGGCATCGCTCAGCGTATCCTCAATAGGACGAGGATCGAGATTCAACTCCCGCTTGGCTTTGTCGGTATCAAAGCCGCGCCACCGTCGAATGCCCCAAAGATGGTTACTCAAACGACCGAATACCGGCAGTCGGCCCAATGTCCGGAGAAAGAGACGCAAGAACCCATCGGGTAGCTCAAAACCTGGAGCTCTGACACCCGATATTTCAGCCAACATACTGAAGAGTTCTCTCATGTTCACATTATGACCTCCGAGGATGTAACGTTCCCCAAGCCTGCCGACCTCGGCAGCACGAATATGCGCCTGAGCGGCGTCGCGGACATCCACCACGTTCATCATCACGTCGAGCCAGAATTTACCCCATCCACGTGCAATCGCAAGCACGATTTCGCCTGTAGCGCGATGCAGATCACCGGGCCCCAAGACAACTGTAGGATTTAGCACCACCGTCGGAAACCCGTAAGCTGCCTCTCGAAGCACCTCGCTCTCCATCGCGTATTTGCATTCGTAATAAGCGGAACGTGACAGCGAACCGGGTGTGTAATGATCCCGCTCGTCGACGAGACGGGTTTCGTCTGTTAAGAGATGTCCTATGGTCGTCAAACTGGAGGTGTAAATCAAACGCTGGACGTCCGCCTGAACAGCCGCTTGCAGCACGTTGCGCGTTTGTCGTACAGCATGCGCCACTTGCGCTGCTACGTTTCGGCCGTGGTTCGGATAAAAGCCCGCGGCGTGGAAGACGATATCAACCCCATGGAAGGCCGGGGGCAAAGATTCATAGCAGTCGATATCGCCATCGATCCATCTTACCTGCGCGTTCTCGAGATGACCTGTAGCGTTGGTGCGACGGCGCAAGCCTCGCACCTCCCAACCCTGTTCGAGCGCCGCAAGGGCCACGTGCCCACCAATGAATCCGGTTGCCCCAAGGACTAGTGCTCTTTCCATCGCATTTCACCTCGCCGGAATTGGATCTCGATTTCTGCCGGGCCTCTCCATATGCAGGATTATAGGCCAATGTGCCCTCATGCCTACCTATCACTGGTCAATGAAAGCACCGGCTGAATGCGGGTAAGCATGGCGCAGCACGCAGCGTCTAGGGAATTGATGACAACACAGAACATGATACTTACTCCAGGACCAAGACGTAGCAGCGTTCATGGCAAAATAACGTGGCTTGGTAATCAAATTGCCGACCGGCTGACAGGGTCATACGACGGAGAAACCCTCAATCCACCGCCCTGGCTGACAGGACCATCCAATCCTGCGCAAGTCCTGGTCCAATCAGCCAAGGCGATGAAGGCGGAAGCCCTCGATCCGGCGACCGGTCTTGTGGACTATGGGAAATTAGCGAGCGGCAGCTCCTATGCTAGATTCAGAGAACTTACTCGCTCACTCCCGAACTGTGACCCTTCAGATCTCGCCGACCAAGCCACCCGCATGGCATTCTGGATCAACCTCTACAACGCACTCATTCTCGATGCCGTTGTGCATTATAAGATTCAAGGTTCGCTGTTGCGCCATTTCTGGATCTTCCGCAGAGCGGCGTACAACGTCGGAGGCATGCGGTTCTCAGCCGAGGACATCGAGCATGGTATCCTGCGCGGCAATCGCCCGCATCCCACCTACCACCTGCGAATGTTCACTGCCGACGACCCACGCCTAGAGTTGGCTTTAGATCTGATGGACCCACGAATTCATTTCGCGCTTGTTTGCGGCGCCCGTTCCTGTCCCCCGATCGCCTTCTATGACGCAGAAAAGCTAAATCTGCAACTCGACCAAGCGACATCCAGCTTCATCAACGCTGGCGGCGCCCACTTTGACAAGGAAAGCAAGACGCTTGGGCTCTCAAAGATCTTCAGTTGGTACCAATCCGATTTTGGGGGTAGGGAAGGCGTCTTGAGTCTGATTCAAAGTCACCTAACTGAGCAAATCGTGTTTCCAGAGCAGAAACTGCAGATCCGTTATTTGCCCTACGACTGGTCGGTAAACACGTTGGTTTAAGCACCTCATAGATATACGATCTTGATCACCAAAATCCCGGAAAGGACCGGTTGCTAGTTTTGGACGCCGGCGTGGCGGATCAAAACTAAAAACCGGCCGAGACATTCAAGGGCTCGAATCGTGCAGGCACTGAACCTCGCCTATCAAACGCTTCACGGAACTCTTACGGAGGCGCGCACTGCGGCGCAGCGATTACAACCCATGCGATCACAAAGCAGCGCCCGAGGATCCTCTCGTATCCATCCCACCGTGACATGCGCCAAATCTCGAAGCGGAATCACCTCGAGCACCGTTTCACCGAGAGACGCTCTGCGGACAATGCCCTCCAGGTGATCGGTGATCGCCTGAAAGCCGTCTGAGCAACCGGGGAACCCTGGGCAAGAAACGATCCCTTCCCGAGTCAGCGCCCAGCGTAAGAACTGCCGACGTCCGGCTTTCATCTCGGCGTAATGCAGGCTTACGTTGACCGTGTGATCGACGCCGAGCAGCACGACATCAGCGTCGTATTCGGCCAGCCAATCAATGGGTGCCCAGGGTTGTTCGAGTGTTTGAGCATCGAGCGCTCCTGTGGCGTTCACCCCAATGAAGGATAAGATCGGATGAGTGGAGCGCTCTGCACCCGCCTGACGGCGTAAAGCTTCGGCGATGATTCCCATCTCCTCGTCGATCGGCATGTCTGGGCTGTAGATTTCTGCTGTGCGGTTCTGCTCAGTGTCTCCCCCATAAACGAGCGCGTTATCCGCTGGACCAACCGGCGGTGTGACCATTGTGCGGAAGGTGAAGGCCGGCATAATGACTGTGTCGCACGTGGACAGAAGAGCGCCGACAACTGTCTCCGCCCCGCCTGTAACAGACCCTAAAGAAGAGAGCGAGGCGTGCACGAGCACTCGGCTGTGCGCACCAAGTTCGAGGTTGCGGAAGGTGTTGATGAAATCGCGGTAGGAGAGCATTTTTTAAGAGATAGGCACCTAGGCACTCAGGTACCAAGGCTAATCTATAAACGCCCAAGGTGCCCCAGCGCCACGGTGCCTGTTACTTCCCCTTCCATTCCGGTTTTCGTTTCTCTATGAACGCTCGCATTCCCTCGGTCTTATCTTCGCTATTGAACAAGAAATAGAATGCCCTTCGTTCATCCGCGACCCCTTCCGCCAAGAAGGATTCAAAAGCCTGGTTGACCATTTCCTTGCCCAGCCGCACAGCCAAGGGCGCTCGGGTTGCGATCTCATTCGCTAAAGTGAGCGCTTCTTCAAGATACAACTCCTCGGGGACGACGCGGTTCACGAGACCGAATCGAAACGCCTCATCTGCAGACAAGGTGCGGTTGTTGAGAATCATCTCCATGGCGATTGCTTTGCCGACTGCACGCGTCAGACGCTGTGTGCCACCCGCACCCGGGAAGACTCCGATGTTGACCTCAGGTTGTCCGAACTTCGCCGTTTCAGAGGCGACGATCATATCGCAAGCCATCGCCACTTCGTTCCCGCCACCCAGACACCAGCCCGAGACAGCGGCGATAACAGGCTTTCTCACCCGCCGAATGGTATCCAACGGCGTCAGGTAATCGTCTGTGAGCATATCGATCGCCGATGCGTCTGCCATCTCCTTAATATCTGCACCGGCGGCGAAGGCGCGCTCGTCTCCGGTAATCACAATCGCACCGACTTCAGGATCTTCATCAAAAGCAATTAATGCTTGTGCCAGCTCTTCCATTACGGCGCGATTGAGGGCATTAAGCGCCTCCGGTCGATTCAATCGAATCAAGGCCACGTGCTCATGAACCTCGGTCTTCAGGATCGTATAGGACATAGAAGCCTCCTGGATCGCACGATTGCTCTTGGCTACCACTCCGGCAGCAACGTACGCAGTTTTTGAATGTGCTCAGTGTGGTCGCGCTCATGCCACAGCGTGCGCCGCATGACTTTACGCGCCGTCCACGTTTCCCCCGCAAGTGTCACGACACCTGTGAACTTGCTGAGCGAGGGTAAGCTTTCCAGCGTATGGTTTCGAACCTTCTCAAGTGCCTCGAAAGGATCTTCTGGAAACTCACTTTTAGGAAAGCCCAACCCCAAACGATCAAGATACCAATGCTCAGCTCGGGCGACGTGCATCAATACACCTTGAATTGGCCAACGTTCCTCGGGGAATTCCCAATGCAGCTCATTCTCAGACAGGCCACTAACTACGGACTTCAAATCATTGCGAGTTGCGATCAGCAACAATCTGTACTCCTCAAGCTCTGCCTTCACCAAGGGCGGACGATCGGAGGCGAAGAAGGCATTGACCTCGTATCCGTCTTCAAACTCCCAAGCACGAATCACCTCGGCGACGAGCATGGGGCCCGCCAAGCCGGAAATGTGAATGCCATGGCTCTCACACCAAATCATGAAGTGCTGGATTGTATCCGGGATCGCATAGATGGCCTTCTCGCGATCCGTATGGGAGGAATAACACCCGGGCAAATCGGGAACGTGAGCAATCCAACGCCGATCATTCTCTTCCGCGCAAACGATATAAGGCATTTTACTCCACCACCTACGCGCCCCTGGCGGGAACGCCTCGAACCCACTATGCCCGTGACGATCCTAGGGTCAACACCGAGTCGATAACACCACTTGGCCTTGTCGGATCTAACGCAGGATCAAAGATCTGACCCCCTCGCTTCTCCTTTCGATCGAGCCTCCCATTTCCCACACCACAAGGCACTCGCCATCGACGCGAATATTATACGCCGCAAACTCCATGCACCCTCACCCTTGACATGCTACGATGCCTATTTCTGTGGTGATGTGGAACTCAAGCACACCACTCAGATTTCTTCGGAAACTGACGCAGAAGCCTAACGATCATTCCGCACAGGTGGCAGGGACCTCACCGATGTGCTCCGCATTCACCTCCATCCCCAGGTAAGGCGATGGGTCGAGAGTATTGCGGATTTCCAGTTCGTTCATGAAATTACCTTGCCCGTCGTCTTTTACGATGGAGAAGTGTAAGTGCAGGCCGGTGGGATTATCGGGGTCTGCGGAGTAGTTTCCCTGGTAGCCCAGCACGGTGCCCGCCCGTACAAACAGCTCATGCGTGCCGGGCGGGAACGCCGGTGAGATGAATGAACCACCTTGGGCATCCGCCATGTGGGTATAGTATGCCCAAATCTGACGCTCCGGCTGTAGCGGATCGTTTGGAATGCGAATGATGATCGAAGAGCGCCAATCAGGCAGCCGTGTGAGATAACCATCATACGCAGCAATGACGGGCGTTTGCCCCAACCCATCAGGACCACTCGGGCCGAAGATATCCAGCCCCTGGTGCTGATGGCCAGGACGGAATGAATCCCCCCAGAAAAACCCAATGTAGCCATCGGTGGGTAGGATGAAGGGCGCATCGCCGCATCGCTCTCCGCTTTTTACCGTCCAATCTGCATGTCCTTCAGGGTCAGCCCAATATTGGCGTAAACGCACCATGCGCCCAGCCGCAGGTCGAAAACCCCGCAAGATCCAAAACAGCCCGACAATTGCCAGGACGATGGCGACAGATAGCCCCAAGCCAATCGGTCTCTTCATCAGGCTTTTCTAGCGAGGATCTTGAGGCGTAGGTGGCGAGAGCAGGTCGATTTCAATTGCATTTGTGACGCGCGCGATTTCATGGGGTGAGACACGCACCAGTGTATCGATTCCACCGCCGCCTGCGTAGACCACGTCGCGATGTAATACCCTCTGGTCTACAAGCGTGGTTGGTTGTCCCTGTAAACCAAAAGGAGGCACCGCCCCGACAGGGTATCCTGTGATCGCCAACACCGTCGCAGCGTCGGCCAGTTTGACGCGTTTGCGTCCGACGCCGAAATGGGCCGCAATCGACCGTCGATCCACATTGTCTTTCCCACACGCAATCGCCATCACAGGTTCGCCAGCTACCAGGAAGAGCAACGTTTTAACGATGTTGTCCGGAGAGGTGCCTACGGCCATTGCCGCATCCTCGACCGTTGGTGTCTGGACAGGAAGAGAAAGCAGTTCGGCGGCAATTTGATGAGACTGAATATATTGGGTCAAATCCGTTGATGTCAACAAGGGACACCTCGTCTCCTGAGTCAAACGATCTCTTCAGAGGATTCCTAAAGCCTCTCTCCATTCAACGCTTGAGGTCGTCCTCTAAATGCTCAGCGAAGCACAGCGTGACTTCGTCGGCGGCAAAAGACATGAGAGCCACTCCCGCTGCCTGACCTTCCTGTGATGCCATGGCATCACGCATTGCCTGGGCGTCATCAAAATAGAATTCGTGCACCAGATGAAGATCGACCTCACCAGAGGGCCCTCCAGTGATCCTGCTTATGGCGACACGACGGAGCCCCGGCATCCTTTCTGCCGTACGTACGAAGTCTTGGCTCCAACGAGTTTCGAACTCAACGACGTTATCCGGCTGTCGGAACAGGAGCATCAATTTATGCACGTACCCTCCTCATCCTACGCCACTTGCCTGAAAATACGAAAGACCTATAATATTTTCTCACCCTAGAGAACTATTGAGCGCCGAAGAAGCGCACCACTATACTACTCATTGACAATGAAACGATTATTGACGCACAGGAACTTATATCCATATTTTGTTCCTCATGGCCAAGGGCTTGTAGAGTACGGGATGATCATCATCTTGGTTGCCATTGTGGTGGTAGTACTACTGACATTGTTCGGCAAACAAGTGGGGAACATGTACAGCAACATCATCGCGAACATCTAATCCTCGACCACCATGCCTATCTTTGTAGGAGATGAAAACGCAACGCTCGTTTTCGATTGGTAGGTCACACCACCCAGGATCCCGAAGTGCATGAAACTTGTCTGTCGCTATCGCCCGACAGGCATGAGCCGTACGCTCATCCCCTAACTCCTCAGAACCATTTTGGCAACGCACCCCCTACTCCCGAGTCGGAGTGAATCTCGAACCCAAATCCTAAACGCAGACTTTGAAACCGTCGCATCCAATCCGTGCCTGCACCGAGTCTGTGCACTCAGTTCGCTAACCGATTGAATTGTCTTCACGACGAAGCTCACTATCATCTTCACTCTTGGTGACGTATGCTTTCATCCGCCGTGCAACTTCACGACGAGGCAACAAAATTCTCCGACCACATCCCAGGCATTTCAAACCGATGTCGGCACCCAACCGGACGACCACCCAATCCGAGTTTCCACAGGGATGCGGTTTTCGTAAGCGCAGCACGTCCCCCATTCGCAACTCTGGCAACATCGTTGACCTCACGCCCAGAACGGCTCAGGCGCGCATTATACCACCCTGGTTCCTCTACCTTCCGATCAGATGACATTGTCCCCCAAAAGGTAGCCTTCAAGCAGATACACACGCGCGGGTGGTATAATGCTAGACATGTTGTTTTCATCTTTGCCACAATTACTTTTCCTGGCAATCACGATGGTGATTGCCCTTACGATACATGAGTTTGCTCACGCATGGACGGCCAACCAACTCGGGGACGACACCCCACGTCTGAATGGACGCCTGACACTCAATCCTCTCGCACACCTCGATCTTTTGGGATCTCTTATGTTGCTCGTCGCAGGTTTTGGTTGGGCAAAGCCAGTTCCAGTCAACCCTTACGCACTACAACGCCGGACGCCGGCTGGGATGATGCTCGTCGCTGCCGCCGGTCCTTTCTCCAACTTGTTGCTCGCCATTCTGGCAGCGATTCCGTTCCGCATGGGGCTGTTCGACACACTGGGAGCCGTCCCTCAACTCACTCAATTGGCTGGGACTTTCCTGCTCCTTTTCATTCAAATTAACCTGATTTTGCTTTTCTTCAACCTGATCCCCATCTTTCCATTGGACGGCGAAAAGGTGGCAACCTATTTTCTCCCTCCTAATGGGCAGGATTTTCTTTACCGGATACGACCCTACGGTCCAATGATCCTAATGGGGCTCATTCTTGTTGGCCGTCTCACGGGATTCGATCTACTAGGCTTGCTTATCCAGACACCGACGCAAGCCGTGTTTAACCTACTTGTCTGACAGCATGAACCTTGCCTATCGGACAACCCAGTTTTTCCGCCTGCTCTTCGACAAGCCAGCGCCGCAGGACCTCAGCCTGGTCGAAGAGACTCTTTCACCCTCCCTCATGCATCTCTTCCGTGGGATGACCGCTGCGGATCAAACCCACGCCATCCGAGTCCTGCACACCTTGCTTGAACAAGGGCAGAGAGACCCATCGCTGCTCGCCGCGGCGCTGCTTCACGATGTCGGTAAATCACACGTACGACCTCGCTTATGGGACAGGGTCGCAGTTGTCCTCGGTACTGCCATCGTCCCTAACGCAGTTCAGCGTTGGGGTCATGGAGAACACAAGGGTTGGCGTCGCCCCTTCATTATCGCTGCCCGTCATCCCACCTGGGGCGCTGAGATGATCCTCGCTGCGGGTGGCTCACAGGAGTTGGCCACCTTGGTGTCTCGGCACCAAGATTCCCTAAAAGCGAAAACTGACACGCAGATCGACCAGCTTCTTCATCACCTTCAAGAAGCAGATGGAATGAATTGAGGTGTTGCCATGAGCGTTGAAATTTTCTTCTTTGGACTGGACCAAATCGGCACATCCATCGGTATGGCGTTGGCGGAAACGGACCTGGATATCGTTCGGATTGGTCACGATCCTGATCGCCAAAGAGCCCGACGTGCACAGGAACTCGGCGCAATTCAGCGCCTAGTTTCCCACCCAAGAAACGCCCCAAAATCAGCGGACCTCGTCATCATGGATGTTCCCACCATCGATGTCCGCGCCTACCTTGAAATGCTCGCCAAAAACCTCAAACCAGAAGGGGTCGTCATAGATACCACCCCATTTCGCTCGCAGGTCACTTCCTGGGCAGACGAAATGTTTCCGGACGATCGCTACTACGTTGGAGCCACTCCGGTCATCGGGCCAGACTCTCTGCTAGAGGAGAGCCGCGTCACTCAAGAGCCGGATGCCGACATTTTCCGCGGTGGCCTTCTCGCCCTAACCATCTCTAAAAATACACCGCAACAAGCTGTAACCGCATGCCTCAACCTTGCCGCGGTGCTCGGCGCAACGCCGTTCTTCCTCGATCCTCACGAGCATGATGGCGTGAGCGCTTCTGTCGAGGGGTTACCTCTATTGGTTGCCGCAGCTATGATGCAATCCTCTGTGAAAGCCACCAACTGGCGCGATATCCAACGTATGGGGGGAGTCACATTTGCAAACCTGACCGGCCTGTGTACGACTCAACCAGCGGATGTACTAGGAGGCTCGCTTTCGCTCAACAGGGAAATCTTGCTTGCCAAGTTGGATACGTTTGTGGAGGAACTTCATCACTTGCGCGAGTTGCTCACCGAAGAGAACGGCCAGTCCCTAGAGGATTACTTTGCGGATGCAACCACAGCCCGCGCCTCTTGGCTGTCGGCACGAAGAAAAGGCGATTGGGCGGGCCAAGATATTGTCCAAGAGCCCCAACCAACCAAGCGTGGCTTTATCGGCAACCTGTTCGGGATCAGACCAAGGGATGACAAGAAACGCAAATAACACAATCTTACGTTCGAATAGGACAGCACGGACTTGATGGCACCTTGAGATCCAGCATTAAACCTATGTGCTGGGTGTCAAGGTAACATGGTGCCATTGGCTTTGGTGCCCGAGTTCCTATGGGTTTGGAGCCTTCCTACGCAGGGCGTATAATAAACGCGTGCCCGAATACTTCTGCTATATCTTGGAATGCGCGGACGGCACGCTGTATACTGGTTGGACGACGGATCCCGAGCGTCGTCTGCGTGAACACAACGCCGGATACGGCGCTCGCTACACACGCTCGCGTCGACCTCTCCGGATCGCCTATCTCGAACAACTGCCCGATCGAACTGCGGCCGTGCAGCGCGAGCGGGTAATCAAATCGTTGCCTCGCCGAAAGAAACTCGATCTACTCCGTTTTTACAGTGACGATACCACACTCCTCCAGGGAGGATGACAGAAAAGATGGCTCAATCGACTAAGATCGACTGGATCAACGACGAATTAGCCAACCTAAAAGAAGCGGGGCTCTTCACAACAATCCGCACCCTCAGCTCTGCACAAGGTGCATGGCTTACTGTCGATGGACAGCGTGTGCTAAATTTCTGCTCCAACAACTACCTTGGGTTGGCTAATCACCCCCGACTCGTCCAGGCAGCCCATGACGCGATTGAAAAATACGGGGTCGGACCGGCAGCGGTACGGACGATTGCCGGTACCATGGACCTCCACCTCGAATTAGAAAGGCGTATGGCAGCCTTTAAGGGTGTCGAGGCTGCAATCACGTTCCAATCCGGTTTCAACGCCAATTTGGCGACCATTCCGGCACTGGTCGACAAAGAGGACGTGATTTTCTCGGATACGCTCAATCACGCTAGCATCATCGACGGATGTCGACTCTCGCGAGCGAAGATCGTTCGCTTCGAACATCGCAGCGCAGACGACCTACGACGTGTAATTGAGGAAACACGAGGTGCGGGCTACCGCAAGTCTTTGATCGTCTCCGATGGCGTTTTCAGTATGGATGGAGACGTCGCCCCACTCGACGAGATTTTCAAGGTCGCAGAGGAATTCGACTACTTGTTGATGGTCGACGATGCGCACGGCGAAGGCGTGCTCGGTAAAGGGGGACGGGGGATCGTTGATCATTTTAATCTTCACGGCCAAGTCGACATCGAAGTGGGCACGCTTTCAAAAGCTTTCGGCGTCGTTGGTGGCGTTGTGGCCGGTAAGAAGGAGATCGTCGAATGGCTGCGTCAACGAGGGCGCCCATTTCTATTCTCCTCAGCGATGACGGTGCCAGACGTCGCCGCCTGTATTGCCGCCATCGATCTACTCGAAGAATCGAGCGATCTCGTCGATCGCCTATGGCAGAACACAGAATTCTTCAAGCAAGAGATCAACAACCTTGGGCTGGACACCGGTGTGAGCACAACCCCGATAATACCGATCATACTCGGTGACGCACCGCTTACACAGGAGTTCAGCAGCCAGCTATTCAAAAATGGCGTTTTCGCTACGGCCATCGGTTTTCCTACCGTTCCTCGCGGGAAGGCTCGCATTCGAGTGATGATCTCAGCCGTTCATAGCCAAGAAGACCTCGAACAAGGATTAGCGATATTTGAAAATGTGGGCCGTACGCTTGGCGTTATTTGAGCACACCCAACTCACAGCGAAGGAATAAGAAGTGCCCGCTCTGATCATCGGGCACTTCTTTACCTCAGAGTGCTGAATTCAATCGTGAATCCACTCGCGCGTGGAATCGCTATCGGAAGGGATCGTAGCCCGGGAGGGTACCGGCCCATTGGCAGGAGGGCTTGTCCAATTGATTACACGTCAGCCCCATTGAGCACCGCCGACCGATCACGCGCGGTGCCTGGTCGGGCAGGATATCCGCTGGATAGACAACACGTACTTCTAATGCGACCTCTTCGCTCACGCGCTCACAAACCTGCCTTTTAACGGTTCGCCAGGTTACCCAGGCCATGTCCGCCCTCCAATCCTTCCACTTCCGCAGTGAAATTCATATTTAATCTACTTTCCTGCCACAGCATCGCCAAGTGCCGACTGTCACCTGACAATTACGATGATTCGCACCGAATTTCGTCGATAATCGTATGCCACGCCCGATTAGATTTAAAACCCAGCAGGACGAGAGCGGGAGTTGGGCTTTGTCCGCCAGCTGGCAAAACTCAGGATATCGGCATGCATCACGCCTCTCCACAAACTCCACAATAATCCGTACCCTGAGACAACGTAGGATTAAGCGGATAGGAGGATTTCGAGGCCCACAAATTAAGAAAAAGAGCCCCGGCCAGGTTGCGATGCGGGGCGATCACGAAGACACGCAGGATGTTCGCTGGGCCAGGGCACACCAAAAGTATAGCACATTATTTGAAAGCCACTACAAACATTTGTGCAACCACACGTGATCTCAAACATCGAGTGCCATCTTTCCACTACGGTCTCGTCGTGAATTCGCGATGGATACACGCTTTGCGAAATTTAATATTGAAAGGTTGAACGGTGGGGTACGATCTTGCGGTTGTAATTTGCCACGAATTCCTGCAGCTTGGTTTCGAGTTCCTGAAATGTGTCTGATGCAATGATCCGCTCCATGGTGGCGCGATCTGAAGCCAGGAAGCTGGCCAGGCGAAGTGGGTATGCGCCATATGCAGTGTGCCAGGACTCACTCATGGTCAATCCCATATGCTCCAGTGTAGGCACAAATTCACCTCGGACATAACGCAGGTAAGCCTCTCGCCGTCCAGGGAGAGGATCGTACGTTAGGAGCATTTTTACAGGATCGTGGTCGCCGTACATGTTTTATCCAACGTCGCTAATTCATACTACCTAACGTCTCTTCGAACAGATCGTGGTCTGCGCAGGAACATGTCCCTCATTGACCCTTGGTAGACCTCGTCCGCTGATTTCGGCCAAACGCCTGCAATTTTCGTGCCACATGAAGGGCACTTCCCTTCGTCAGTAAGATGATAGCCAAGGATCACATACCCCAAGCGCTCGATCAAACCATGACTGCATTCAGGGCATACGGTGTGCTCGTACGGATCCACCCGGCCGGGCAAATTGCCTGCATAAACATAGCGTAGTCCGGCCTCTTGTCCGATTTCGGCTGCCCGAATGAGCATCGTTGCAGTCGTGTTCGCGGGCTCAGTCATCCTGTAATCTTTGTGAAACGCCGTGACGTGCCACGGGATGTCTCGCGAAACAGAGGCGATGAACCGTGCCGCCTCCATCAACTCCTCATTACTATCGTTAAATCCGGGGACAACGAGCGTAACGACCTCCACCCACAAATCCTGCTCATGAGCTAGTTGAATGGTATCGAGCACGTTTTGCAGAACACCACCCAGGCGGCGGTATTGCTTGTCTTGCATGGTCTTCAGATCGATCTTCAGACCGCTCAGGTATGGGTTTAGATAATCCAAGACTTCAGGGGTTGCGTTTCCGTTGGAGACGTAAACGCATTTCAAATCGTGCTCGACAGCCTGCTTAAAGATTGCGACCGCCCACTCCGTGGTGATCAGAGGCTCATTGTACGAAGAGCCGACAACGCTCGCGCCCATTCTTAATCCATATTGCACGACTTCATCCGCGGTCACACGTCGGGCATAGTTTCCCGCGATATCAGAGGCCGGATCTCGCATCGCTTGCGAACTGACCCAGTTTTGGCAATAGCTACAATGGAAATCGCAACCGAGCATCCCGAAGGTCAATGTGTCGGAGCCGGGCAAGAAATGGAAGAAGGGTTTTTTCTCTGTCGGATCACATTGCAACGCACCTACGTACCCCCACGGCACGTGCAGCACACCGTCCCTGTTGAAGCGGACCTTGCAGACACCTCGCCTTCCCGACCTGATCAGACATCGGTGCCCACACGCATTGCAACGCACCGATCCATCGGGGAGACTTTCATACAATTCCCCCTCGGATGTCATCGAGTCGAGGAATTCTGCCAACGTGGTCATCGCGCCTCGCCCGAATTATACTATCCCACCACCCCGTTTTGGGGCAAAATACAATACCTCACAAGATTTATCCAAAAATATCTTGCCATCATTCCAAAGATGACGGGAAGGACCTCATATCACCAAGTGAGAGATTGGCGAACCGGTCAACGGTGGCTCAAGGTACAATGATCTTATGGTGACAATTGCGATTCAGGCTGGCGGTCGATCCAGCCGTTTGGGACGGGACAAAGCCTTCGTTTCGCTCGCCGGAAAACCCATTATTGAACACCTCTTAGAACGAATACAGGGCTTAGGTGACGAGCTCTTGATCACCACCAATCAACCAAAGGCATACAGCCATCTAGACATTCGCACCATCCCCGATACGATGCCGGATGGTGGAGCGCTGGCTGGCATTCTCACCGCGTTGACCGCTGCCAAAGGGGAAAGTGTACTGGTGCTCGCCTGCGACATGCCCTTTGTGAGCCGACCTCTCCTCGAGCACCAGCTCGGCCTTGCGGAACGTGCGGATATCATCGTACCACGTATTGGAGATTACCTCGAACCCTTGCACGCTGTCTACAAGGTGCGCACCTGCCGACCTGCGGTTGTACAAGCTCTGGCCTCGGGCGAGCGACGCATAATCAGTTTTTTCTCTCACCTGCGCATCTTGCCCGTTGAAGGAGCCACACTCGAAAAACTGGATCCACAAGGGCTTAGTTTCTTCAATGTGAACACACCGGAGGATCTGGCACGCGCCGAAAAATTACTCACGGGAGGTCCTGATGCCTCCCGCGAGCGTCCCTAGATCATAAAGTCGAGGCTCGTTATCCACTGTCAATATTCTATGAAGACAAGGGGAAATCATCCCTGCTTGCCACCTACCCCTCTCGCCTGGCACATGAGGAGCCACAACATGACCCTAAACTTGCCTGCTATCCGCGCACATTTCCCCGCACTAACCTCGGAGGCGATCTATTTCGACAACCCGGGCGGCACCCAGGTCCCGAACCAGACCATTGATCGCATGGTCGACTATCTCGTAACCATGAACGCCAATGTCGGTGCTGCTTTTTCCACCAGCCGGGCTTCGGATAAGCTGATCGAGGATACGCGCCAAAGCATGGCCATGTTCATCAATGCTGTACATCCCGATGAAATCGTCTTCGGACCCAATATGACCTCCCTCACCTTTGCCCTCAGCCGAACACTTGCTTGGGAGTTCGAACGGGGCGATGAGATCATCGTCACCCATCTCGACCACGACGCCAACATCACTCCCTGGACGATCATCGCCGAAGAACGCGGTTGCAACGTCCGCTGGCTCGACTTCGATGTCGAAGATTGCACGCTGCAGCTCGATCAACTTGAGACGCTGCTCAGTAATCGCACAAAATTGGTGGCAGTGGGGTACGCTTCCAACGCCGTAGGCACGATCAATCCCGTGGCCAAGATCGTTGAGTTGGCGCATGAAGCAGGAGCCCTTTGCTTCGTCGATGCCGTACAATACGCCCCCCATGGGCCCATAGATGTACGCCAACTCGGTTGCGATTTCCTCGTCGTCTCGGCTTATAAGTTCTTCGGACCTCATATCGGTGTGCTATACGGAAAATTCGAGCACCTCGAGCGCCTGAAAGCCTACAGAGTACGGCCTGCGCCGGAGAAACCTCCAGGGAAATTTGAAAGCGGCACGAAAAACCATGAGGGTATCGCCGGCGCTTTAGGTTGCCTAGAGTATCTTTCCGACCTTGGAACACGCTATGGTTCCGAACACGTAGAGCGCTACGAAGGTGACTTGCAGAGTCGACGCCTGCCCTTTGAACAAGCCATGAGCGCCATTCGAGCCTATGAGATGGAACTCTCACGCGCTTTGATCGATACCCTGGGCACTATTCCCGGCCTGACGATCTGGGGCATCACGGACTCGAAAGAGCTTGACCGCCGTGTTCCCACAGTATCCTTCACAATGCAAGGCCGACACCCACGGGAAGTCGCCGACAAGCTGGGAGAGGCCGGCATCTACGTATGGGATGGTAATTATTATGCCTTGGCGGTGACAGAGCGGTTGGGTTTGGAAGACCGTGGAGGCATGGTGCGCGTAGGTCTGGTGCACTACAACACTGTGGAAGAAATTGCTCGCTTGGGAGAAGTGTTGGAGGAGATCGCCAGGAAGGAATAAAGGACCAGAGATTAGGCACCGAGGCACCTGGTCAGCCAGGCACCAAGGAATGGAGTTCTATATGCCATAGCGCCCAACTGCCCAGGTGCCTTCTCCCTAATCCCCTCCGTAAAAGTTACAGGCAAACATCTAGATGAGGGGGGCATCCAGATGTCTGCCTGTATTCGTAACTATATCCACAAATGCCCTTATCGTCAAGGGAGAGCATTATTGCATTGGTGTGCCATTTTCA
>JABAOH010031405.1_pt1 | contig 30303 bp, 27 predicted proteins | sample 7062181 | NCBI WGS metagenome assembly JABAOH01 (sample SAMN14538630, study PRJNA623070) | marine sediment metagenome | biome: marine biome [ENVO:00000428]; feature: marine pelagic biome [ENVO:01000023]; material: deep marine sediment [ENVO:00002113]; isolation source: pool of 5 deep marine...
TTTAGGCGCTTTACGGTGTTTTTATACCAGGCAAGGGGAAGGCGGTCGTAGTTCAAGGGGGCTGGTTTAGGGTGAGCTGGATCTTTAACGAGGAGCTTTTCTGATTTTTGGCTGGGAGACGGAAATGATGGGGAGGATAGGACAGGTTTTGACGCACCTAAGCCGAGGCCGGAGAGGCCTAATCCAATGCCTTTCATAAAATTTCTGCGGGAAATTCGCATAAATCCCTCCTTATTGAAAGAAAAAAGTTATTCGTGAAGATTGAATACAATCAAGGCATAATAAAAGATCGTACCTCGCTATGGTTATTCCTCCAGTTCTATCCTCTCAGATAGAGCCCCATAGCTAGAATAGTTATAGCTGATGAACAATCGTCTCAAGGCGATTCCAGATCGTTTAAGCCAAACATTTCCTATCTTAGTTTTTCTTTTTCCTTTTAGTATAGGAGCTACTAATCCTCCCATTGACACAATGCCACGGGCCAAGCCCCCTACAATACCGATATAGCCTCCTGGAATATCTTCTTCTTTTGAATTCCTGATGGAGACAGCGACATTGATCCACTTAATGTCCAACCCATTCTTAGGGTCCTTTGTTACCTTGGTCTCGGTTGTCACATACATCCTCAGATGCTTGGCCAGTTCCTTGATTTCAGATTGTTTGGATGAGGGCGGAATTTGAAAATTTCTTAGGAAAAGTCTTTTCGCTATTTCTTTTTTCTCGAATTTGGCAGGAGGAAATTCCGGGATTGGAGGACATTCATCTGGATTAAAGGTTACCGTTAGATCAACGTAAGGCGTGTCAGAAGTTGGCAGATAGATAATGTTCCCGGTTCTTACATAAAAAATTACGTAGCTTTTCTCCTGGGCTGGGATTCCAGATGTTATCCGGTCTGGTGCCCAACCGTAGCCTGTTGTTCTTTGATATATTTCGGGCAATGGCCAGCGTGCGTTTGCCCTGAATGCCGGGCAAGAATGTTTCTCGCGATACAAATGATAGCGAGGTGAGAAATCAATCGAAGAGTTGTTCTCCACTTTGACCATGAACATCAAGACGCGCTCAGGTGGCTCGGTCGGTCCAAAGTTATGGAGACCCACCGTATATTGAGGCAGCACACTGAACTTTAAATTGGTGAATACCAATTTTTGCATTTCTATTTTAGGTTTGACCTGTAATTTCTGCTTTTTCTGTTGGGTGACCTGACATTGCAATAAATTGGGGATTAGAAAGATGAAAATAAGGGTCATCACAAGAGAGATATAGCGAAGCCTCATGCCCTTTTCCTTTCAGTCATTTTGTTTGTGTTATTCAATATCATTAATACAATTTTTTTGCAAAAACAAAATCAATAACTGGGTCTGGCTCCAACTTTTACTATTACGACGGGAACGTGTTTATTAAATATAGGAAGAGATAGGAAAATAAAGAATATTCCAAAAATTTTAGATGTCTGACTATTATTCTTTATAGGACGAAAAGCAAAGATTGATATATATTGATATATGAGATATTCTTACATAGAAAAAAAGGGGAGGGAGAGAGAAAATGAAGGGAAAAAGAAGAATTCCTGGTATTGCCGCTCTATTATCCTTTCTCACCCCTGGTCTTGGACAGCTCTATAACGGCCAGATAGTAAAAGGAATTTGTTTTTTCGTGGCATCTTTTTTAATTCCAATCCTTCTGCTTCTAGCTGGGTTGCAGTTTCAATTCTATGGTCTGGTGGCTATTCTGATATTTGTTGTTTGCTTATGGTTGTTCATTATCCTAGAGGCTTTCTTTACATCCAGAAGAAAAAAAGAAATCGTCCTCAAAGGATACAACAAATGGTACGTCTATCTCCTTATTATCCTTTTGATACTAGGAACTTATATGATCCCCAAAGGTTTCATTGCGAATATTTCGGGTAAAGTTTTAAGGTACCGTGCCTTCAAATTGCCGACAAGGAGTATGGACCCGACCTTAACTGTCGGTGATCGTTTGATAGCGGATTCTAGATATTATAAAAAAAACGAACTGCAAAGGGGGGATGTAGTCATAGTCCAGCCTCCCCAAAACCCTGCTAAGCTTTTTATTAAAAGAGTTATTGTCTTTGAAGGCGAAAAAATCGAAATTAAAAATAAGCAGGTTTATGTAAATGATGAGGCCATTGCAGAGAGTTATAAAGTTCATAATGATATCAATTCTGATGTGGCTACCAGGGATAATTTTGGACCAGCGCTTGTTCCCTCTGACCACTGTTTTGTTTTAGGAGATAACCGTGACCAGAGCATGGACAGCCGATACTGGGGTTCCGTACCTCTTCTCAATATAAAAGGAAAACCTCTTTACCTCTATTGGGCGAAAGACAAAAAGCGAATTGGAACCAGGATACAATAATAACGATTAATATCTGGCTTCATATGCTATCAGAAAAAGAACAAAGGAATTGAGAGGAGGCCATGTATTGCAGAGGTTGAGGATATGAGGGAGCGGCTGTTTAAGTAAGGAGAACCAAAATGTGGGAATTGTTACTTGAATTATTAGACGTTTTAGGGCTTATTGATTATAAGAAGAAAAAGAAGAAAAAAGAAAAGTCGATACCGCTCGAAACAAATGATTCACCTCATAAACAGGATACCTCTGGGGAAGTTAAAGGGCCTGGCGATTCCTTTTGTGCTGGGTGCCATCGTCCACTTGAAATAGGTGCTATTTATGAACGCGAGAAGGCCTGGTGTACGGACTGCTACAAGACCTATGTCTTAAAATTAAAAGAGTAAAAGGAGTAAAAGGGGTCGGACCAAGCTAATTTATTTAATTTTAACCATTTAGGTTCAATATTGCCGCCAATTTTAGCCTTAGAGGTGCATTTTTGGGGTCAAAAATGAGCCTCTAAGGAAGCAAGGTGAGTTGACTAGGTCTATAGGGAGGTTTTAGGGAAGAATACAGAAGGAAGAGCTTGGAGAGCCAGAAAATGCTTAAAGTGCGCTTTTTGCCTACAAAAAAGGCGGTTTAAGGGGATAAAATAGGTCAAATTTGGACCCATATCATTAAAAATTAACTAGATAGCCTGGCCCGACCCCAAATTCAAATTCATTTTATTGTTTACATTATTCTTTTCCTTTTATTATAATGGGACGCGCAAAAAGCAAAAAGGAACAAACAGAAGGTCATCCCAAAGGGCATAAACATATTTCCATGAAATGTGTTTTCCTTTTTGAGTGATAAAATCTTTTAAGGAGGGTTTTTATGTTAAAAGTCGGGACAATCTTACTGGCGATCGGCCTGATTTTTGCGGGTGTATATGGGCTTCTGCTGGTCTTTTCACCCGCTACACTCTTGAGCAGCACCCTGGAAGCCCGTGGAGAGACTTATGAAGCTGTGAAGGCTACGGAATCAGGGAAAGCTTTCATTATGCAGACCAGACATTTGGGAGTGCTTGGCTTCTGTACTGTGATTGCCATGTTCTTTGTTCTTTTTACCACCTTCAATAAAGGGGTCCAATGGGCCTGGTGGGCGTTTCTCCTGGTCGGAGGAATCGCTTGGATCTTTGGCTTGGTACTCCAGATACTAGAAGGAGACATGTTGAACATGATTCTCCATATTATCGGGGTAGTCCTTTTGGCTTTCGGCCTCTTACTTCCGATGAGGGAAATCTTCGCGAAAAAAGCATAGTTGTAGATTTATTAGGCCGCAAGGCTGCGGTCCCTCAGTCGAATCCTGCAAGCCCTACCACTACACCTCTAGTCTAAGTAGCGGGATCAGGACTTTTTTTGAATATCCCTGGGAGAAATAAAATTGTTGCCTGATAATTATAAGAATGGAATAAGTACAGGCTGGTTAAGAAGGAAAGACTGAGGAAAGCAACCTTTAATCCCTTTTAAGAGTCATTTTACATATAATCAGGGAAAGTGTCTTTAAGGAGCCTCGACATGAAGAGAATAAGAGGCGCTGTTTTTGTCTGTGTTGTGATGGGTTTCTGCACGAGCTTCATCTTAACGCAGGATGTCAAAAGTAGTAATCCCAGTTTTGATTTCTCGGGGGTAGAAGAATTCTGGAAGATCGTGGAAATTCTGAAAGCAGACAAAGAACCTTCCGAGCAAAACTGGCAGGTGATGTTCGAAACACCTGGGTATGCGGAACTTATCCGGAGAGAATTCAAACCGGATTACTTCAAGCACGCCATGCGGGCTGTGTACATGCCATCTCAGAAATCGCTGGCTGAAGAGTTAATTCAAAGAGATAAAAAAAAGGGCGGCTTCTTCGCTTGGTATACACCCTTGGTTATCGAGGGATTCAGGAATGCTGATAGACACCGAGATTGGATTCGATCAAGGATCAAGGAGCTTAGGTCCTATCCTTATCTTAAGAAGGCGGCTGAGGAGGCATTGAGATTCCTGCCTGAGGAGCAGACAGAGGACTATCCAGCTGTTGCGTTTATTATTTTCCATGATTCCCGGGGCTACACTCCGCTGATTATTGGTCTATCGGAAAAAGAGGATCTCAGCCCCGCTCAATCGGACTGTCTTCATCGTCAGGGCCGCGATAAACATTGGCCATTCGTGCTTCATCTGGCTCATGAAGCCTTTCACCTGTATCGCGATAAGAAGCAGGAATTTGATTTTCCAGAAAGTAACAGCCCTGATTACCCCATCGTCTGGATTCTCGATCAGATCGAGAATGAAGGAATCGGAGACTTGATTAACCGCGAGCAGCTTTATTACGATGATGGCTGCTTTGTTGAAACGGATAGGGCAGAGATGTATCGTAAGGAACAGGAAGCGCAGCCGTCAATCATACGCATTATGGATGCCATTTTAAAAGAAATGGCTGTTAAGTCTTCCCTAATCGGACACCTGGGGAGACAACTGCGAAGTTTTATTCCCCAATCCGGACACCCGACCGGCTTTTTCATGGCCAATGTCATCGTCAGACAATATGGTAAGGAGGCACTGGCTAAGATTGTGCGGAATCCTTTTAAGTTTTTCTGTCTCTACAATGAAGCAGCGAGAAAAGACAAGCAAGCGCCAGTCTTGTCAGACCAGGCAGTTGATTTCATAAAAAGGCTGGAAAGCAAATACGCAATGAAATAAATATAAATGGGTCAGGTCTCCAGATTCAAGATTACGCCGGGCCAGTGTTTATTAAACATTGGTTGTGGAGATTTGATCCCTAAGACTACTATTGAGATTTTGTCAGAGTCACCAGAAATCTAATGGAGCAGAATTGCAGCGCTGCGAAAAATCTTGGCTCTTAAATTTTAGAGGAAAATCAATTGGATTGTGAGGTCATAAAATTAAAGATTCATTCATCAATATTTAAAAACAATCGAGCCGGCGCTGTATCCTCCAGCGATGGCTGTTAAGCCAACGTGATCACCACGATTGATCTTGATTTCGTCGACTTGGCCCCGGATTATCATATCCAGACTTATGGCCACCGAAGCTCCAGAAGTGTTCCCGATTTTGCGGATCACCCGACAGACTTTTTCTTTGGGAACCCCTAATTTAGTAATCAGGCCATCAGCAATTCTCAAATTTGCCTGATGAGGTATGATCACATCCAAATCCTCAAGCTCATATGGACTTTGTTCTAAAGCCTTGAGCAGGGCCTCGGCCATCCCGTTTACCGCCCTCTTTAAGACATGCGGCCCTCCCGGCATGTGGATTGTGTCCCGAGGTAAATACGTTTTCCCCTGCTTTTCTATCCGTTTTCCAGGATGCACGGCGTCTGCATTTTTCAGGCTAATGTGGTCAGAAAAATCAGAAGCTAAATAAGGGGGGCTACAAATCCCTGCCTCTTCGCTGGCTTGGAGCACAGCCGCGCCAGCTCCATCACCAAAAAGGACTGCGGTACTGGGATCACCGTAATTAACCACCCGAGAGAGAGTTTCTGCAGAAACCACTAAGATATTCGAATAAATCTCAGATTTGATCAGAGCATAAGCCATGGAAAGGGCATACACAAAACCCGCACAGGCCGTGTTCAGTGGAAATCCTCCCACTTTATCGGCTCCGATCAAATGGCCAATCGAGCAGGCCAAGTTGGGGATGTCCCGTGTTGGTGTAAAGCTGGAAACGATAATGAAATGGATGTCGCTGGCCCTCATTCCCGCAGCATCAAGCGCTCGCTGGCAAGCCTGGGCAGCCATCAGCTCTGTGTCTTCATCTTCTACAAAACATCTTGTGCTTATGCCGGTTACTTTCTCAACCCACTCTGGGAAAGGCATACCGGCTCGATCAGGGTCAAAATTACTTACCATTTTTTCAATCTGCTCGTTGGACACCTGCTGCTTGGGCAAATACGATCCTGTTCCCAAAATCCTTGCGTATTTAGCCATTTTATGTCTCCTCCTCAGACGCTAAGTTTCATGATAGCTGGAACGGTTCTCTGGAATGTCTGATTGTTGATAGATTACCCATGACAGATAAAAAAATCAATTCTGAATAATAGAGAAAGGGGTCAGGTCTTCAGATTCAAGTTTGCAGTAGGATAGGATTTTTTAAAATGTTGATTCTTGAGAGCTAATCCATCTCCCAAGAATGAGGTTAAATAGTTAATTTCAGGCCATTTTGTTCAATGGCTCTTTAATCCAGTTAGATATTTTTGTTTCGAGCCAGCGTTCGTGGTCCCCATACGACTGTAACTATAATGACTGAGAATACAGTGAGCAGGCCGATGATACGCGGATCGTAATGTGAACCGTAGTTCGGGAAGAGTTGCCAACTGACATTCACCATGGCGTGACACAGAGCCGCGGCAAATACGCTCTTGCCCGTGTTGTTATAGAGCCAGACAAGAAGGACCCGTAGCGCCACCAAGTTGAGACATTGCCAGGCGATCCAGGTTGCAGACCGATCAGCCTGCGCAAGCGGTATGACGTGCCACACAGCACCTATCAATCCCAAGAGAATGCTGGCTTGGAGCGCATTCCACCGATCCTGCATCGGATCAATAGCGTATCCCGACCACCCCAGCTCTTCACCCAGAGCGCCGACAAAGAACGCCAGGAACATGAGCAGTGCTGCTATTCTAGGGAATTGCGGGGTTGGAAGCGGTAACCTCACCAAGCGCATCAGTCCATAGGCTAAGATCGCAATGCCAGGCATCAGGAGGATGGTGGGTACGTACCAGACCTTCGATCTGATTCGCCTGTAGTCAAACGATCTCTTGAGCAGCTCGATCACGCCGGCGATCCTGTTCTCTCTGTAAACGAGAATCGAAGCCGCTATCAGGGGGCAGAAGGACATGAGCGAACTCACGGGGAGTCCAGGTAACAGCTGTATTCGAGTGACGGCGCCGATAACCCAGAGTGGGATGGAAAGAGCAAAAACCAACAAGAAAAAATTCAGAGGTGACCTTCTTTCTGTGGCGAACTAGGTGTTCATGTGTGACTTCCTCTCTTATTGCCTGACGGCCTCAAGCTCAGAAGGCCTTCCCTCGGAAATGGATCCTGTAGTAAAGCCCCGAGCTGCCTAACCATTCTCTTATTGCCTGCTATGTTTCGAAGAAAACATAGCTTATATCCCGTCTAAAACTTACTGATCCATACACAATACGTTGAAAATGCAGTAATATCGTATCAATATCCATTTTATATTGCTATCAAAATATCTGAGAATTGAGTCAACCAGGAAAACTGAGTGAACTGCATCTTAATATGTCGCCTAATGCAATATTTCACACCATCCTTTAGATCACTATGAGACATTTCTACCTGTCTACTCGTTTCTTGTATTGAATGACAAAAAGATCTCTATATCGCTTTTGCATGATGATCAGGATTTTGATCTTCTTACAAAGCACTTGGGATTACAGGCAGTAAAATTTTAATACGGCGTGAGATAATTTATTTGGCGCCGTTATGTTTAATGGCCCTTTAATTCAGCCAGCCTTTCCTGAGCAACCTCTTCTCTAGTAACGCTTCCTTTATTGGCTGGCGTCAAGCAGGTCTGAAAATGTTTGATGATACTTATGGATTAACTCGCTATACCTGGCTTTATGCCAAAAATCATCTGCTGAAAACAAAACTATATGGATCCTCTTCCGCACTTTTAATCTTAAGTGTCTTAGAATTTTGATAAAAGGTAGCAAGTCCCTCTGTTGTTGGATCATTCGAAAGTAAAATAGCTAGTCTGTCCAATTCTGCCAGTTCCTCTTTTGATAATTCTGCGTAATTTTTTAATGTAAATTCATACGAAGTTCGTGGTGAAAGATCACTGCCTATATCATGATTTAACAGGCTATAAAAATCCCATAACATCGATTTCTTTATGTGTGTTCGCCCGTCATGTGGATATTCTTGATACTGATCAGGGTTGAAGTCCTCTGAACTCCGCATTTTCATCCAGGCTTCATAAGCGAATTCATAATACTCTTTTGGTAAGTGAAAACTAACATCCAGACCACTGGATGCTTTCAGAAAAGTATTATTGGCATCAAGGAGCGCCATCTCTTCTCATTTTTATCCCAATATTCACATATCCAATGCTCAATGTGCTTATCGGCTTCAATTTGTCCCCTCATTGTTATTGCATTCATGGTGTCCTTCCACGCTGCAGGATCTTCTTCCATCAGCTCTCTTTCTACACCTTTTCCTCTCGATACATTTTCCCAGAATCTGATGATATGTTCTACGTTTCCCATTGTATTTTTAAAATATCCTGCTCGATATCTTGCGGGAATGTTCCTGTAACGGAGTAGCCCCGCGAGAAAACGTGATTCCACAGAACATGATCCGATGATTCTTTTCTCGACTGGTCTGTATTCATACACATTGTATGGCTCTATCTCCTTTAAGGCTTTTAGAAGGTCAGTCATTACAGGGGGCCATCCTCTTGGCATTTTTTCCCATTTGTTGCTAGGAACATTGTGATAAGGTAAGAGGTTATGATGCACAATTTGTTGTTTTACAATTTCACAGATACCCGTAACATCGCTTGGAAGCTCATCCAGCATCCAACCATATTCTTTCGGATCAGTGTATCTACTGTGTGACAAATAATGTGTTTGGTTTCCTGCATTTGAACATGATAATTCAAATATTAGAATTAGCGTCATCAACAATAAAGATATCTTTTTCATCCTTGTCTCCTTGGGAAAGAAGTATTTTGCTTTATGTTTATCATGCCGAAAAAGAAATAGTCAATAAAGGAAGATTTCAATAAAGGAAGATCAATATGGCGCCTAATGTAATATTTAGCGATATGCCCCACCTTGGTAGCAGACCATGGCCCGACATTGGTCTGGAATATTCTATTTATCAAATTGGCGATGGATGTAGGAATAGATGTAGGAAGATGCAGAAATAGATTGATTAAGTTTTGATTTTGAAGGATTTTTTCATATTATTAGAATATTCTAATCAATTGATTTGATAAGAATGAATTAGACAGGGAGAGAAATAATCATGGCCATTAAACCTTTTCCAAGGAATTCCTGTCTAACAAATTGAAATAAGGTACTGAATTGAATGGATGAAAAAGAGATCATTCGGCGGTGCCAGGAGAACGATTTGAGTGCCTACAAAATGATTTACGATCGCTACGAACAGCCTCTCCTCCATACTGCTCTGAGGATATTGGGTCAACAGCAGGATGCAGAAGATGCGGTTCAAACGACATTCCTGAAGCTGTATCGAGGAATCCATAATTACAGGCTTGATTCCCAATTCAGCACCTATCTCTTTCGCATTATGATAAATCACTGTTACGACGTGCTCAGAAAAAAGAGAAGAGCAAGAATACAGACGCTTGAAGATGCACATTTGGGCCAAGAGTCGAAGAATGATATCAGGTTGTATTTGCAGAAGGCGATCTCAAACCTTCCTGAAAAAATGAAAGCCAGCTTTGTTTTGTATGCTGTGGAAGGGTTTAAACTGAGGGAGATAGCTGAGATCATGGAGGTCAGCCTGGGAACTGTGAAGACCAATATTTTCCAGGCGAGGTTGCGTCTTCGCTCTGAGTTATCTGAGCATCAGATCAAGGAGTGACCATGAGTTGCAATAAATTTAAAAAATATGAACTGGGAAAAATCGACGAACGAGAGTACAAAGATCATTTGAAGAGCTGTACCATCTGTCAGGAAGAAATTAAGCAGGATGACTGGTTGATGTCCCTGGCAAAATCACTCAAGCAGCCTGTGGAAGCACCCTATCTGTGGGGCAGGATCGAAAGCACATTGAAAGAGGAAGAAAAGGCCAGGGAAGCCCCGCCTGTTAAAGGTTATCGATGGAGGCTTTTTCCAGCTTTCAGCGCGGCTGTCCTGTTCCTCATGATCATCAGCGTGGGGCTTTATTTTCTGCTCAGCCAGAAGACAGGAGAACCGGGATTATTAGCTGAAAAAGCCCTTACAAAGGTGGAGAAGAAGGAAAACGAATATATGGAGGCCATAGTCGAATTGGAGGAGCAGGTTCTTCCCAAGATGGCCAGTCTGAACCTGGAATTGATGCTTCTCTACAGGGACAGGCTGGAGACGATCGATGATCAGATCATTCGCTGCAGGGAGGCGCTTGGTGAAAACCCAGCCAACGCTCATATCCGGCGCTACCTGCTGGCAGCCTTGCAGGATAAGAGGGAGACCCTCAGTGAAATATTGGAGCTAGCCAACGAATCTTAGAATAAAGATGAGATAAAAGGAGTCAATCATGAAAAAAACAAAATTCTTTTCTTTGGTCATAGTGCTTGGGCTGTTCATCTTTTTCATCCAGTATGATGGGGCAGCCAAGGCATGGGGAATTCCTGAATCAGATTCAAGAGAATTTGCTAAAAGCGTCACTTCAGCACCTGGCAAGACTTTATATGTTGACGGAACACAGGCCGATATCAGGATCACCGGCACTGATCAAAACCAGATTTCAGTTCAAGCTGTGGTTGAGGTGGGAGATTCGAGTGAGGAGTTTTTACAGCAATTCCTGGCCGATACAAGTTTAGTCCTGGAACCATACGGAGATGGATTCAGGCTTAAGCTGAGAACTCCCCGAGATCAGCGCCTGGATTTTGAAAGGTACCGCAGAGAGGTTTCCGGTTCCAGGAAGAGAATACCCCGAAGAAAACTCAGGTTTTCGCTGTCAGCAGAAATCCAGATCACGGTGCCATCCGAGCAGTCCCTCACCGTTAGTAACAGATATGGCGATATCCATATCAAGGGTGTAGGAGGAACTTTCTATATTGACAATAGTTCAGGTGAAGTGGAAATAAATCGCTGCCGTGGTGAATTGGACTTACGAAACAGCTATGCAGAGGTGAGTGTGGTCGATTTTACAGGCCCCGTCTTCATCAATAATTCCAGTGGAGCTATCAACTTGAGAAACATCGCGGGGAAGACAGAAGTTCATAATAGCTATAAGCCAATAAATTTCGATGGAATAGGAAGCTCTTTGATCATTAAATCCAATAGCAGCGAGGTCATCGGAAGGATCGTTAAGGGAGATTGCCAGGTTACTACTTCTTACAGAAAGGTCGATATCAGTGGCGTTGAGGGAAGGCTGGAAATCGAGGCTCCGAGCAGTTCTGTATCAGTCAGAGCCATAAGAAAGGAGGCCGTGATAAAGAACAGCTACAATCCAGTCAAGGTTGAGGATGTTGGAAGTTTTTTGAGAGTCCACGGTCAGTCTAGTATGGTGACCGCTATGGATATCTCAAAAGATGTTTACATTCGATCCTCTTATAAGGAAATCAGTGTAGGTGGAATAGGAGGTTCACTTGAAATTGATGGGAGTTCATCATCCGTAACTGCTCGTGATGTAAAAGGCAATGCAACTATCCGTTCATCTTATAGAGACATCCTGGTGGAGAGAGTTGATGGCTGGGTAGACATCGATGGCAACTCGTGTCCGGTTACGGTGAGCGATATCAAGCAGCAGGTCGATATAACCTCCTCCTATAAGCTTATCCAGGTAAAGCGTGTTGGGGGCGGTTTAAGAGTCGATGGAGGTTCCTGCAGTGTGACGGCTGATGATATCGGAGGGGACGTAGATATCGTAAACTCCTACAAATATGTCATCTTAAAGCAGACCTCTGGATCGATCGTGGTCCGGGGAAGCAGCAGTCCGATAGAGGTATCGAGAATCAAAAGATTGCCTGCCGATGGTAAGATCGAGCTCACCACAACCTACAAGCAGATCCAACTTGCCCTTCCTGAGGATGCCGATGTCACGCTAACAGCCACTACTCGATACGGAAGAATTCAATCAGATTTTCCTGTTTACCTTGATAGCGAAGATAACAAGAAGATCCAGATTAAGCTGGGAAAAGGCAATACAATAGTCAGGCTCGAAACCAGCGGCAATATCATCTTAAAAAAAGAATAAGAGAGTAAGGGGTCAGACCAAGCTAAATTATTTATATTCTATAATTTAGATAAAATATTCCTGTCAATTTTGGTCTTAAAAGAGCATTTTTGGGGTAAAAATTGAGCTTTTAAGACAAATTAGATAATAAGATAAGCTCAAGGAGCTAATATTATAGAAAAAGAAATATTTAGGTTTTGAGAAATCAAAGGTTGCTTAAACAGCCATTTTTGCCAACAAAAAAGACAGTTTAAGGGCATAAAATAGGCCTAATTTGGATCTATCTCGTTAAAAAAAAACCAGATAGCTTGGTCTGACCCCATTATTTTATTGAACGGGGCCGAGGTAGCGGTCGAGCCAGGCCAGGATTTCCTTGATGAATTCGTTTCTGGGAGGGATATGATCAGTCTCGTACAACTTCAGTTCCTTGTGCTCATCCGGAATTCCTAAAAGGTCAAACATAGGCTTTATGGATGTCTCATAAGGGGAAAGCGTGTCGTATCTACCGTTTAACATCAAAGTTGGTTTTTTTACTCGGGTCACATAATTAATGTCATTTGCTTCAGGACGTCCACGTCCCTCGAGGCCTCCTGCCAATAAAATGCTTGCTTGGAGACGTTCCTCCACTGCCGGGATGATTGCTCCGAGCCAGCCTCCCCAACTCATACCATAATAAGCAAGCTTATCGCTATCGATATCCTGACGAGTCTCGAGATAGTCAACGCATCTTTTGAAATCTTTCACCAATTGAATCAGGTATTCAGTGAATAAATGGGAATTATCTCCGCCATGGATTGGAGCCAAAGCAACATCTCCACGTTCGAATGTCCCTTTATAGACAGGATAAAGAACAGCCCGGCCATTTTTCACCAAAAAGGAAAGGAAAATCGGAAATTCATAATAGTTTTCAAGTCCTTCACTCGATGTGGTCCATACAGAAGCTGAGCCGGGGAAATAAATGACTGTCTGATAGGGGGGCGTTGTATTTTTAGGAAGAAAAAGATGGGCGATGATCCGCTCGCCGCCATAGGCGGCATCAAAGGTTATCTTCTCTTGAATCCAATCTTCAGCGCTCTCATCCCTCGATTCCACACGTGCATCTAGATCAGTCTTATCGTAAGAGAACTGCTCTTTGTATATCTGAAAAATAGAATCCTGAACCGGCTTCTCTTTGTAAAAATCTTTAGTTTCACCAAATTTTGCCATTTGAAACGCTGATTCGGGAATTTTCTCAGGATCAGGATAGAGAACACACCGGAATCCATTTTTAGAAGATCGATCAAAGGGAGGAGCTTGACTCCAAGCGCCAAACATATAGGTGTTATCGTTCCAGGCGCCACCCGAGATTAATCTTCCGTTCTGGGTTTCGTTAAAGCACCATTCTCTCACATTCCCTGCCATGTCATAGGCTCCGTAGGAGGTTATGCCTGGAAGACTCCCCACCGCGACAGGACCCTTGCCCTGAAAATTACTGAAGGGAGTAAAAATTGCGTTACCTCCAAGTTGGGGCCATTGAATCATAGGAGTATATTCACCCCTGGCAATATCCCAATGATATACTGTGGGCAGAGTTTTCCCCGAAAACTCTGCATAGGCTGCTGCCTCGTACCAGCTGATTCCTGAAACCGGATAATCACCCTGTCCCTCGGGGTAACCTCCCGCCTGCCATGTGGGAGGACCTGGTCTATCTGTTTGATCCACAAATGCGGCCATGGCTTCTTCCCAGGTCAGGACCCTTCCATCCTTGATAAATTCATGTTTCCAGTATTCCCGTTTTTGGTATCCCCCAGAGTCTATGAATTCCTTGTATTGCTTGTTCGTAACTTCATACTTGTCTATATAGAAATCATCCAATTCCCCGAGACTCGTTTTCGCGCCTGGTACTCGCACCATGCCCTCTGGGATGTTTCCTTTCTCATTTAACACTCTCACAAGGTCATACGGAATTAATAGGTCTTTTCCTCCACCTATATTCCAAGTGGAAGATGCAGCCAAGACTGTTTCATAGCCTTCCTTTTCTATTTTCCACCTGAAGATTCCGATTGGCATTCTGATGTTTTCGAGAGGCGAGATACCTAGAAATTTCCATTCACTACCTGGAGCCTTGTATTCTTTCATATATATACCTGCACCTGAGGGCTCTGTTTTGATGTTTATGTTCAAGGAACATTTTGAGAAGAGCTCGACAAGCTGGGGATTATTAGGAATGTACTCTAATGCCATTTCTGCAAGTTTGTAAGGCTCAGTGAAATCCCGCCAATTTGCTTCAATAAGCCGTTCGATCTCGGGAAGAGCCTCTTCTTTCGCCCATCGGATTTTAGCCTGGCGGTTGAAGAACCAGACAGAAGCCAAGGCAATGATAACGACCACACAAATAGTTGGGATGGCGACACGTGGCCTGAGTAGGCGGCGAAGGAAGGTTCGCAGGTTAAATGCTCCCAATTCCTCTGCTCGTAGAACATTCTGATATTTCCTCAGATCCTTTAACATTTCTGATGCTGATGAATAGCGGGATTCGGGATTTTTTTTCAAAGCACGGTTTATGATTTGCTGGAATTCAGCAGGAATGCCGGGTTTAATCGCCTTTAGAGGCTTGGGTTCCTCATGCACAACAGAGTAAAGAATCGATGACTCTCGTTCTCCTCTAAACGGTAGCTGTCCGGAAAGCATCTCATACATGAGCACACCCAAAGACCAGATATCTGAGCGGTGATCTACCTCTTCAGTTCGCGCCTGTTCAGGAGACATGTAGGCCACAGTTCCCAGAGTTGTTCCTTCTCTAGTAAGCTGCGTGGTTCCTTTGACCTTGGCCAGACCGAAGTCCATGACCTTGGCCTGGCCTTTGTCTGAGATCATGATGTTGCCGCTCTTGATGTCCCGATGGACAATCCCTTTCTTGTGGGCTTCCTCAAGTCCCTCAGCCACCTGAATGGCGATATGCAGGGCTTCTTCTGTTCCCAGTGGACCTTGTTCTATCCGCTCCTTCAAACTCTGCCCTTTGACGTATTCCATGGCGATGAATGATTTTCCCTTCTCTTCATCGATTTCATGGATCGTACAGATATTGGGATGGGACAGGCCTCCTGCAGCTTGAGCCTCGAGCACAAAGCGTTCTTTCGCCTCTTCGTCCCGGATCAATTCTGGAGGAAGGAACTTGAGGGCAACGCTTCGTTTAAGTCTTGTGTCCTCAGCCTTATAGACAATCCCCATTCCCCCCTTGCCCAAGACCTCAATGATCTTATACTTATCGGCAAGTGTAGTCCCGGGAGGTATTTCCTGCATGGGTCTCAGGAGGGTCATAGTACGTGAGACGAAAATTTCCTCGGACGAATGAATCGGCGTTCCGCATTTGCTGCAGAAACGAGAGTCATCGGAGATTTCATTTTCACATTTTGGACATTTCATAGCTTATATTTCCCTTCACATAATTAGCAAAAGATTATCAATTAATAGCACAAGAGTCAAATGTGGTCTAGATGTCTTTACAAGCGTTTATAATAAGAATGTCATTGCGAGGCGTAGATAGAATTGTCATTGCGTGGCCCACAAGAATTGTCATTGCGAGCCCTGAAAGGCGAAGCAATCTTATATATATTTTTAAAAAAACACTTGACAAATACAAGTTTTATTATTAAATTACTTTATATAATAAAGTACTTTGAATTGAAGGAGAAAACATGAACGAAGTCAAAGCCAACGAGGAGATAAGATTCATCAAGGAAATGATCGAAAGGACAAGAGAGATCACTGCCGGTTCCTGGATGTTCTTACTGGTCTGGGGAATTTTGGCCATTCTGGTGTGATCGGCATGTATGTTCTTGTCTTTTTCGAGAAATACCCCTGGATCTGGCTCAGCTGGGTTGTTTTCGTGACCGTTGGAGTCATCTTCACCATAGTATATGGAGCGAAGTTAGGACGACGAGCAGGAGTGAAATCTTATGCTCATCAAATGACAGCTCATCTCAGCGTTGCCTGTGGAATGGGTTTTATCCTGGTAGGATTTATTTTTCCTCTCCTGAAATTGTATAACTGGGACCTGATCGCTGTGTTCATCTCTCTGATTGCTGGAATTTTTATCTTTACCCAGGGCGGAATATATGATTGGAACCTGTTGAAATGGTGCGGTCTGATTTGGTGGGCTGGAGCGCTGGGGATGGTTTTCGTTCACGAGAACTACCGGGCTCTTTTTTTCATTCCTCTGATACTTGTCGGGTACATCATGCCCGCGCTTGTTCTCCGCTCCATGTATCGGAAACAGAGTGAAAAAAATGCCTCCTGAGAAGCTAGCTCAACTTGACCCCGTCATCCACTCGCGAACCCGGCTGGGGGTGCTGTCCATCCTGGTTTCTGTGAAAGAGGCGAGTTTCAATTATTTGAAAGAGACGATTGGAACCACTGATGGGAATCTCAGCGTGAGCTTATCGAGGCTGGAGGAGGCAGGATACATATCCATCAAGAAGGCGTTTAAGGGGAAGAAACCTTTGACAACCTGTAGAATCAGTGAGAAGGGTAAGAAAGCTTTCTCAGAATATATTAAAGCTCTCGAAACCTATACCGGTTTTAAGAAGTGAGATAAAGGGGGTTCCCTGAAAGCAATGAATATGAATATAGAGATCAAGTCTGTAAAGATTCAACTGCCCCGCTAAACCAGATACGGAATAAACATTTTGGTTGCTTTCATATATTCTGCATAGGCGTCGCCGAATTTCTGGATGTTTTCCCTCTCTTCAACCTTGCCGGTAGCAACTATAGAAACTGTCGCCACCAATACCAGCACAGTCGCAAGCAGTGACACCTGTTTAAAGAATATGCCCCAGGCCAGGAACAACACGGAGCTGTAGAGAGGATGGCGGATATACTTGTAGGCGCCTGTTGTCACCAAGTTCTTGGTGTTCTCGATATCACCTTCTGGTTGACCAATCGCGCGCAGAAGGTAGAATCCATGTATGACCAGGAAAAAGGATACAGTTAAAAACACCCACGCGACGATTTTCAGCGGAGCCAAAGGATTTTGGAACCAGTATCTCACGTTTATCAATAACAAAATCAGGGTGGACTCGAAGGCAAAGAACCGATAGAAACCATGGGACCGCCAATTCCGCAAGGACGGCCATGAAATCCAGAGAATCCCCGCAGAGCCTACTAAAAAAATGATGATTTTCCACATTTTGGATGTTGATTTTCTTAGGCATGGTATGTCTGGAGAATGTTAATGTCAAGTTGAATGATAGAGAAAGGAGTCAGCCCTCAACTTTCAACAATAATAAAAAATTGGGGCCTGGCATTCAAGTATTTCAACAAAAGAGGGGTCCAGCCTCAGCATTTAGGATTTCAGAGAGACAGGGCTTTTAAAATAGATAATTCATTACCATTTCTGTTGACAATGACAGAGAAAGCTTATAAATAGATACTTAAAAATTCAGGAGAGGATAAGAAAATGATAGGCCAATTCGTAGATTTGTTTGATCAGAGAAAATATGGATTTAATTACCTCGCCGCCATAGGGTTTTTTCTCGGGGGAGTAGCTGGATGGTTTCTCTGGTTCTTGAGTAATGTTGTCTTAGATCGCGGCGTTCAATTTGGTTTTTCAATCGGATCATTCGGCCAGATTATTCTTATCAATCTGGTCTTTGCCTTCGTCTTTGTTGGACTCTGTCATATAATCAAAAGGGATATCTTCCTGCCTTTCGCAGCCGGCTTAGCCCAAATCATCCTGGGAATTCTATACAGAAGCATTGGATTATATGGGGCGCAAGTTTTTAATTTTCATTCGATCATGATGAATTTCATTTGGAGCTTTTTCATGGCGGGGAGCCTCATCTTGTTCTTCAGATCTATAGGCATGAAGCCACTCTCGTTTCTGCTCGGATTTGTTGTCGGCAGCATATTGGGGGATTTTTTCCAGCTAGTGTTTTTCTCTCCTCCTATGGGTTTCTTTATAAGAATGTTATTGATTCAGGTAGCCGAAGCCCTGATCACAGGTTTTCTTTTCTACAAGGGATTATCAATTCATCTTAAAAAAAGAGAAATTCCTCTCAAGGCTGCATATTCCGTTGTTACCACTCAGGACCTGGCTGTAAAATATTTCGGCAACGAGGCGGGAATGACTGGTGCAGGTGTTGTCGCTGTTGGGAAGTTTCGAAAGGTGGCTATCAATCCTTTCAAAGTTCGTGGAAAGTACAGAGGAAAGGGGAGTATGCGGGTAGACGAGCAGGGAGTAAAGCTATTCGGTCGTCATGTTTTCTCCTTGGCGGCTCGGTTCGGAATAGGTGCAGTCATATTCTTTGGTTCCTTGATCATAACGACAGCCCTAACTGGAGGCGCGGCCTATTTTGCCCCTGGACTCATTCCGCTCTACTTTCTGATGGAATACGGAATACTGAAGAGAGAAAACATTTCCATCCCCTTTTCAGCACTCAAGAGCTATGTGGTTGACCCTAAAGACAATCTCATTGCTATTTCGTTCGAGGGGAGCACCTGGTGCACTCCGGCGGTATTGAATACTGAGAACTGGCGGAATATTCTTAGGGCTCTGCGGGAGAAGGCTCCACAACTTGATTCCAATCCCAAAATAACGTTGGATTAAAGACGGCGCTCCAGAAAAGGAAAGTAGAAAGGGGGCAGGTCACCTTTATCTCCTTTTAATAATTACTTTATGGAAAGAATCCCTTTGACTTGCCTCTTTATGAGTATTTATCTGGACATCCATACGAGTTTGATATGCTTTTGATTCTTTTAAATCCACCCAAATCGGAGGAGGGTTTTGTTTGCCTTCCAGGCGAAAAGTCCCCCAATTCCAATCAAAACGATGGTTAAGATTGAACTGAACCCTCCATAAACTTGCAGTCCTAAGATAATGGCAGTAATCACTAAAAACAGACAAAATGTTGCTAGTCTCTTACGCTGCACCCGGTAAGGTTTCAGCTGTGCAGAGAAGCCTTCTGGCACTACATCTGCCGGTCCTATCTGTGACATAAAGGATTCAATTTTAGGCTGAAGGTTGAAGTGGACATAAGACAATAATCCCATCATCGTAAAGAGGATGAGCGTTTTAGCCAGCACAACCCAGCTTGTCCAGAGGGCATCAATACCCAAGGGGCCAAAAATGATCAGCAACACACCAGAAATTAAGACAGTCAACTGGAAAACATAACACCTGCTCGCACCATGGCGGATTATATTCTCCTGGTACCGATCCGCGTAATAGTTAAATGAAGGACCCAATAGAGCTCGTTCATTAACAACAATAAGATTAAAAAGAGGTGTTGACATGAATACAAAACCCATCACATGAAGAAATATCAAGACATTGTAAAAGATTTCCATAATGAACTCCCTTTTTAGTTCTTATGATTGGAGATAGAAATCCTTATTGCTGGAATTGATTAACCATTAATTCTTCATCCCAAGATTGAACAATTCTGTGGTTTGAGGAATACTGCCGCCATTCATCGTAGGAAACAAGCGGCATGGTCCTTTCAATCAGGTTAACGGTTGTATTCAGAACTCCCGGGATCTTGTTTATTACGTCGGCCAAATACTTTTTTAATGCCTCCTCCTTTTCAGCAAGAATAGAAAACTGGATACAATCTCCAAAGAGGTGACAAGTATAAGCAACGTAGGCCATTTTTAGATCATCCGGAAGAGCGGCGGTTGCGATATTTTGATATACATCTTTGAGGTTTTTCGGAAAGACCTTCAAGGTGATGGTGTATCTTTTCATATTCTTTGTATCTCTGGGAAGCGGATAAAATACAGGCTTAATCATATTTATTACCCAAGTACTTGTTATATGCTCTATTTTGCTTAAATGGTCAGCAATAAAGTCTCCTAGAACATCTGGATCAAGCGTATGGATAAAAAGGCTTACATCTTCATGCTTGGCTCTCTTGGATAGGTAGAGCAGCCGTCCCTTTCCCTCAATTCCTTTCTGTAATTCGTCTTTTTGAGACATTATATAATCACAGAACTTTTCCTTGTGCTCCTGGGATTTTAGCCTGATTATGGTTATCATTTTAGACCTCCTTTTTTCTATTATTCTGAATCTCCGTAATACTTAGAACAGTTTTGTTATCTTTTGAAACAGTTGTCGCAGTTGTAGAAATATAGATTTCTTTCTTGCTGTAGCGCTATAAATTTTCCCGCTCCTGGACTTTAATCTTTACTGATTTTATGAAATCAATAATTACTATTGATATAATGCGAATAATCTAATAAATCTGTTCATATCTGTCAAGTTTTTTATAAGAAATCTGATTTATACAGAAATCAACTTTATTGCCCTTAGAATCCATGATATTTGCAATTTAATATCTAGAGTAAAAAGGAAGGGATCAGGTCTCCAGGTTCAAGACTGCGGAGAGCTGGCGCTTATCAAGGATAGGAAGAAATAGGAAATGAAGTAAACCTTAAGAAATTTGAATGTTTGATTCCGTTATTCCATATACGGGCGGGCATTTACGTCTTCGCCCCGCTTTTTTGCTTGCTTGGCCCAACCGCGGTTGTTGAGCCATATAAAAAAGGATCCAAGGAAAGATAGGGGACCATGTGAGAAGGATTCTGGGATGACACTCAATGTTTCATCGGCCGAGGGAGAGCCTTTCGAAAGGGAATCAGCCATCCGGACTAGCGCTTCCTTCACTTTCTTAGCCATAGAGCCTATATCATCCAGTGTTTTCCCTTGTCTCCCTTGGAGCGCCTCACCAGCGCGGATGGCCAGACTGCCGCCCCATAGGAATCCCATGTCTTTGGCAAATCTACGGTAGATTCGAAGGACCGTTTCAGGGTGGTGTTCTTCTGGAAAGGCACAGTTGACAATAACGGAAAAAAGCTTTCCGTCGTGTCTTTTTTGTGTTGTCGATTGTTCTCTCTGGTGAGCAGCCAACAGTTCCATGGCCTTTATGACAATGTAAGGTTGACAGTCATCGTATAGGGGTGCAGCGAGAATGATCATGTCCGCCGCTTCAACTGCTTTGAGGAATTCATCGATTTTTTCTGGAGATTTCAAGATATGCCCAATCCATAGAGAGGCAAGAGGCTCGAGACCTTTCTGCTTCAATAGGTTCAGAACATACGAGCCTACGGCAGTGGAGGTGCTTCTCTTCCCCCTGGGGCTCCCCACTAGCAATTGCACGCGTTTTGGATGAGTCATTTTCTCACTCCCATTTCGACGACTATTTTCTTGATGCTTTCTCGAATCTTCTCGTCATCATCCTTATCCAGGAATACTTCTGCTTTCTGTTTTGGGGTGTGCCAGTTCAGACTATGGCGCTTGATCAAGGTCTTGAAAATCTCTTCTTCTTCACTATCTTTTTTTTCCCTACCGACAGCGATTCCAAGAACGGAGGGGTAATGGTCATACCTTTTTCTATGTCGGTAGCTGTCTTTGATCTTGATGAAGTCTGGGTGCAGCAGCCCGAGCATTCTCTCGATGGCTTTCTTCAGCTCCGAAGAGTATCCACCCCAGGTGAGGGGAGTTAAAAAGACCAGTAGGTTGCTGTGGATAGCCTTTTTATTGATTTCTCTCCCCTGGTCATCCTGAAAGCAGATTCCGGGTGTCGTGTCCCAGCATTTGAAACAACCGATGCAGGTCCCAACTTTTAATCGGTGGAGGATCAGAGATTCACACTCCCACCCGGCTTTAGAAAGTTCGTCTTCTAGAATCTCCTGGATAGCCGCCAAATGTGTCTGGTGCTCCAGGCTGCCGTTAAGAATCAAGGCCTTCATGGTGTTTATACTCCAAAGGTTAAAATGTTAATGAGGCATGATAAGTCAAATGAAATGACATTTCAACTGTTTTAAGTGTGGCGCCTGATAATTAATTTAATGCAATTCTTTTTATTAGAATCGAGGCAGGATTGTGATTATAGCTCAGGCCTCATGGTTTTCCCATTTACGCTTGAATCTCTCGATGAACTTCTTGAAGCGGGGTTGGCCGTGGATGTTTTCGAGGATGGGATCTCGCTCAGCAAAAATGAAAAGTCCATTCTAACTCTATTATCAATATTCTCTAACTATTTTATTGCTTCTTCCTTGAGCCCCAGTATTGAATGGAATGGGGCCCTAAATCCAGAAAAGATATGGTCTATTTTTGCCAATTTGATCATATCCGAAGTAAGAGTATGAAGCGCTCGGTCTTTATCTCCTTTTGAAACACACTTGATGAGGAGATAGAGCGTTACATAAACATTTTCTGATTTGACCTTATCAACTCGACCCATTGTTTCCAATGCTTCTTTATTTTCATGTTTCCATACAAGCGCTTAATGATATCTCCTGATATGAATAAAGAGATAATTACAATTCACAACAAGGGATTCAAATTTTGAGATTGATTTTTGAAATAGAGCCCACACCAGTCGCTTTCAACCCCTCTGCTTGCCCACGGAAAATTTCAAGAGGATCGTGCCCTATTTTGATAATTTTATGACTCAGATATATAATGTAAAGAGTAATCAAAAATGAAAAAAATTTCTCTACGCATGACGTATTTGAAAAAATTTCTTAATTTCTTGAAGCATCATATTCATCATATCATTTTCGTGATTTCGATACTTTCTCTGGCGTCGCTGATAGCATGGTGGTCGGTTTTTATCTATAATTCTATTCAGCAAAAACAAAAACATCAGTTTGAAAAGCTATTATCAGATATGAATTTTTTGGCTCTGAAGCTAAAATCAGATTCCCTTTCACTTCAGGAGCCAGGAATTCTTGTGGCCGATAGCCGTTTTGAAATCATAAAATGTGCTGAATCAGCCAAGAAGCTATCTGTTTCGCTGGAACCCTTTGATTCTGGGCTATGCCTGCAACCGCGCTCCCATGTTCTACAACAAATTAAAGAAAAATCTGGGCGGCTGAACTTCATGCTTGTTGGGGAATCAAGCCTCATGATTCTGATCGTGCTTATAAGCATTTTTTTCCTGTACAGATTTATACGTCTGGAAAGGCGATCCACCCATGAAATCAGGGAATTCTGGGAACGGACAGCACATGAAATCAAGACACCTATTACTGGACTAAAGGCCTTTTTGCAGAACCTCAAAAGTCATTCAAAAGAACTGGGAGAAATGGCTCCTTACGTGGATATTGCCTTGAAACAGGTTGGTAGGCAGGAGAAGCTGGCGGAAAATATCCTTTTCGGCTATCGTCTTCGCTCTGCACGCACCTCACTGAAGATATCTAAAATAAACCTTAATGCATTTATAACAGAATATTTTCAGGAGGCATTGCATTTGGCCAGGGCTGCGGTCAATATAAACTTTGATCAGAAGCATTCGAGCGCAGTAAGAGGGGAGCCAAATGCTCTTAAAACTATCCTTGATAACATCACAGATAATGCAATCAAATACTGTTCTCCAGAAGTGGCTTTAACTGTGGACATGTCTAAGACAAGAAAAAATGTAGTCTTGACTATTGCAGATAACGGTCCGGGTTTCAAACCGACGCAGGCAGAGAACCTTTTCCAGGCCTATAAACATCTCGACCGAGAATTACCTCCGGGACAACACGGTGCTGGTATAGGTTTGTTTATTTCCCGTCAATTGGCTCGAGCTATGGGCGGTGATCTCTGGGCTGAGAGTGAAGGGGAAAGCAAAGGAGCCCGGTTTCGACTTAGGCTCAGCCTTTCTTAGGATAATGAAGTATAAAATAGCCATCGTTGAGGACGACGATTTGATCAGAAATATGATCATCTTCAACCTGGAGAAAAATGGCTATCAGGCTAAAGGATTTTCATCAGCCGAAGCCTTCCTGCGTAATAGTGAAAGTAAAATATTTGATCTGGTCATTCTCGACATCGTTCTACCTAACATTTCCGGAGAGGGACTCATGCGAGAACTCCGAAAGATTGGTGATGATACACCTGTCCTCATGCTCACCGTGAAAAGTGATATGGCTACAAGGCTTCGTGCTCTAAATACCGGAGCCGACGATTATATGGTCAAGCCTTTCAACATGAGTGAACTCATAGCAAGAACCCAGGCCCTTATCAGGCGGAGTCTGGGAAAACGGCGCATCCCGTCCAGCCGGATCCTTATTATCAATGGCCATAGGATAAACACTTCAAATCGAGAATGTGAAAGCAACCAGGGCAAGACAATCCTTTCCGAGAAAGAAATCAAACTGCTGGAGTATTTGTCAAGTCACCCTCGAGAGCCACTATCTCGGGCTGATATTCTCGAGGAAGTCTGGGGCATGAATGTGGCTCCCACGCCACGCACCGTAGACAATTTCATTCTGAAATTCCGGAAGCTATTCGAAGATGACCCAGAAAATCCCCGGCATTTTCTTTCTGTAAGGAACAAGGGTTATCGCTTCGAGAGATGAATCTCTGTTCCATTCTCACCTAACATCCAGGGACTTATGTCATCGAAATGTCATGTTCTATTGAATACATTTCATATATCTCTTATAAGTATTGTTTATTATTATTTTTCTGGAGGCTTATAGAATGAGTTCAAGTTCAGTTGTAAGAATGCTTTTGTCTATTTCTATTCTGGCTTTCTTGGTCTGGTCTACAGCGATCCCGGCATTACCTAGCACTTCAGATGATAAACAGACTCAATCATCGGAATCGGAAGCTAAAAAACTCAAGGATACAGAGAAGAAAACAGAAAAGGAGGTTGAAGATCTGGTTCTTCATAACGAGATCATCGTGACCGCCACTCGGACTGAAACGACTGTTTTCGACTCTCCAAAACCGGTGAGCGTTGTCAACCAAAAAAAGATCGAGGAAAGATCTCCCAATAATATTTCTGAACTTATGCCTGAAATACCAGGGACGGATATGGTGGGAGTTGGTGCCAACCAATCCCGCCCCGTTATCAGAGGATTGTACGGACAGCGCATCCTCCTTCTCTCAGATGGAGACCGCCTGAGTAATTCTCGGCGAACGCAGGCATTTGGTGAGATACCAGCCCTTACAGAAGTCTATGGAATGGAGAGGGTCGAGATTGTCCGGGGTCCAGCTTCTGTACTTTACGGGTCAGAAGCGATCGGCGGCGTGATTAATATCATAAACATGATTCCCGATTATCCCCAAAAAGGGACAAATATTTCAGGTCATCTTGGCTATCGTTATAGCTCGGCCTCTGAACAGCATAAAGGGTTTGCTAGCGTAGGCGGGAATATTGGAAAAATCGGCTTTATGCTAAGTGGATCTTACCGAAATGCTAAAAATTATCTCGCTCCAGCAGGATCTTTCGGCAACATCACTTTAGCCCAGGATACACCTGTCCACGACACCGGTGTTCAGGATAACAGTTTCTCATTTTTCTTAGGCATGCGTGTTACTGAGAAAGACGATATTTCCTTTAAATATGAACAATATGATGCCCGGGATTTTGGCTATGGATATGTTGAGCCCGGGGCCTATTCACCGGGTGACCCGTTAATTCAGCTTTTTTATCCTCGTCAAAAATTTCAGAAATTCACCCTTGGCTATGAGAACAGAGCGCTATCTTTCCTCTTGGCTGACGGGATCAGTCTGAAATTTTATTACTTAAACAATGTGCGTGATTTTAACACGAACATCAATATCAATTTCTCTCCTGCTGCCGGTATGAATATCCAGTCCAGCAGCTACACGAATGTTGACACTTTCGGCACACGCTTTGAACTGACTAAAGTACTATTCCAAAAACATGTCCTCACTTATGGAATAGACTTCTTCCATGATAATTCTGAAAATACTGACATTAATACCACCAAAGTTTTCGGATTTGGGCCCCCTGCAATATCAGTCAATAACATTCCAAATGTTCCCTACGCTTCTTTCCGAAGCTTCGGCATTTTTATCCAAGATCAGTTCTCTCTATTCCCGAGATCGAAGCTTATACTGGGATTGCGATATCAAAATGTGCTTGCCCAGACTAAGAAAACTCCCAATATTGATGATCCCCTGGTAGACAGCTCAGAAAGTACTGTCGTGGGTTCTGCTAATTTCACTTACGATTTGCTGGACAGTTTAAAACTGGTGCTGTCCCTGGGTCGTGGGTTTCGGTCTCCAAACCTTCCCGAGCGATTTTTTCAGGGACTTATTCCTGATGGTCGAGGCTTTCAATTGCGAAATTCTGAACTCAAACCTGAAACCAGTCTAAATTTTGACATCGGTTTAAGATTTCGTTACGAAAATCTCTATCTGGAATCCACTTTATTCCGAAACATGATTTATGATGGCATTCAGATAATTGGAACAGGAACGGCTTTCGATCGTATTCCGGAGTATCAAAACATCAACATCGACAAACTACAAATTCAGGGGTTAGAAGCCTTAGGCCATTACTATTTCGATTTTGGCTTGTCACTGATGGCGAATTACAGTTATATCGATTCGAAAAACCTTACAAATCCAGAACTCATGAACGCTGACACCTATGGCTCAAGACTAAACTTTTCGGTCCGGTATAACTTTCCCCGCGATCTATTCTGGGTAGAATATCATATTCGCCATCAGGGGGACCGCAAGGACATTGATCTGGGCAATAATCCTATCGGCTCGATCATTCCGGGATTTACCGTTCATTCCCTGCGAACCGGCATCACGCTTTTTGAAAACAGTCCTTTTCCTCAGCAAATCGGAATTATTGTGGGCAACATTACCAATGCTCTTTATTCTGAATTTTCCAATGCCAGCTTCTTCCGTCCCGCACCCAGGCGCCATGTTGTTTTGACCTGGAATGTGAGCTTCTGAACTTCCAGATAGCTTGCCCGTGTTAATGATAATCATGAAATTCTGATAAGAAAAAATCTAGATCTTCATAAGACAGCGTGAAATAATTTATTTCGCGCCATGCTTTGGTTTTGCTATTCTGGGCCAGATCATCATTTATCAGATTTCAATCACACTACGGGGGTAGGTATATTTGAATAAGAATCCTTTCCTATTACGGCACTTATAGCCCATCTAATCATTGTAATTAAATAATCTAAACTCTCCTTACGAGGAGAAAATGCAGAAGCGGATGAAATACTCGTTTAAGTTTTTTGTTGAAATCTATAACCAAATCCAAATAATAGTGAAGTGTACAGATACAAGAACATTCCTTGATCCTTCACAGGAATTGATTGAAAGGAGAGGATTAATTACCCGGGAAAGCGGCGATGGTATCAGCCAAAAAAGGATAAAAGACCATGGAGATGAAAAGAAGAGATTTCTTAAAAATGGCTGCAATTGCGGCGGCAGGCTCAACATATCTGGCTGGATATGCTGCCCAGGAGCCAGAAGAAAGATTTGATCCCTTAAACGAAAAGGGGATACATCCTGTTCTGGGAAAAGACCATCCCTATATCTTCATCGACTCCTGCATGCAGATCTGGCCTGATGCACAGTTTCATAAAGCCCACCGGCATGGAGTCACATCCTATGCTGTCACAGCCTGGGATCCCCATGATACACTTGCCGAGGCGCTCGAATCACTCATGTTCTGGCATCTCATTGCCCGTAAATATCCTGACCTGTCGATCGCTTTCGCAGTCGAAGACATAAAAAATGCCAAGAAGAACAAAAAAGCCACTCTTCTTCTGGTTTCCCAGTGTGGAGATTTTATTGATACCAAGCTGCATCGTATAGAGGCCTTTTACCGGCTCGGTCTGCGCATGCTGATTCCGGCTTACAGCCTGTCTAACCGAATCTGCGGGGGGTGTCTGGATCGTACGGATCAGGGTCTTACATCTTTCGGTCAATTGGTGGTGGACGAATGCAACAGGATAGGACTTTTACTGGACTGCTCCCACCTCGGTAAGCGTTCCAGCCTGGAGATCATAGAGCGCAGTCAGCTGCCGGCGGTTTTCAGTCATTCCTGCACGAAAGCGCTGGCTGATAATCCCCGAAACATCGATGATGTGCAGATCAAGGCCTGCGCGAAAAAAAATGGCGTCATAGGACTTTCTCCTTGGGGCCCGATGACGCTAAAAACAGGTAAAACCCAGCGGCCGACCATAGATGATTTTATCGACCATATCGACTATGTTGCACAGCTTCTCGGCTCAACCGCTAACATAGGAGTCGGAACGGATATGAGTCTCGGGACTTATCCAGATCATGTGTATAACCCATGGGGTGAGCCTGCCTATAAGGACGTCACAGGCACGTATAATAAATATATAACCTCAAACGTACGCTCGCCTAGGCGCATGGTCGATGGTTTCAGTAACTACGCAGAAGTTCTGAATTTTATCGAAAAGCTAGAAAAGCGCGGTTACAGCGAAAACGATATACTTAAGATTCTGGGTGGGAATTACATTCGAGTGTTCAGTCAAGTGTGGAAATAAAAACACCTATCGCTGTCGTCTCAATTGAATAAAGAATCCTTCTTTTTGAACTAATTTCTATAGAAGAAGCATTCATGGATGACGCTAGTTAATGAATTTAACGCTATTTTCCTCTTAAAGTAATGAAAATAAATTGCATTCGAAAAATAAGACGGAAAATAAGTTGGATTCTATTTTCTTAATTTATTTATCTGTTCTTTAATATATTGATCATTTGGTCTCAACTTCAAGGCCCTCTTATAGTTCTGCAGCGCTGCCCCTTTTTTTTCAATAGCATAGTAGGCATCCCCCAGACCTTTGAAGGCACCGAAGATCTTATCATTCGTTCCCGTGATCAACTCAAACAATTTAATGGCACATTCGTACCTTTTGTTTTCCATCAACTCATTACCCGCTTGAACAAAATGAGGCGAGAGACCTGAAAATGATTCTGAATGTCTACTCGCAAAGTAGTCTATGATATCCACAGCATCTTCGAACTTCTTATTTTCCTGGTCATAATCTTGTGGACGATAGATGAATATATCTCTTTTTTCATTCAAAATAGTGGAATTTATACTCATCGAATCACCGATAATTATTGGGTTGGGAACTTCCTGGGCAATTGAATGGCAAGCATTCCCAGCTAGAATTAGCGCTATGACCGCAAATCGTCCAACTTTGAAAAGCACATTTTGTACGTTTTCGGCTCTCATAAGATTTGCTCCTTTCTCTTTAATTTTTAGTTTATCTATACAAAGAAAAACAAGTTTTAATTCGAATGATCCTCCTTCCTCATCAAACTTTCGGTACGAAAGAAGGCAACCTTTAGTTTCCACTTCATTATGTATTTTTTAATTCAATAATATAGACGCGTGTTAGATTGGATAGGTTCCGCATGAATCCCGAATAAACTCTTTTGTAAAGTTGATATAGGGAAAAATTATTTCTGTTCAGATGCGTACATAAGTTGTTCGAGGATGGACATGTATATTAACTAAGCATTCGGAAATCCCAGGAGATCATGTTGGTATATTTCTTGCTTTAAATCTGGATATTGAGGGTAGTAATTATTAGGAAAATCAGAAATTAAAATGGAGCAATAAATATTAAAGGGATAATATCGGTTAATTTGTGAATGTTCATTGAATAAATATTTCTTAAAAGGAGAAAATTATGAGAGAATTCGAAAAAAAACAATCAAGTCGAAGAGATTTTTTAACTAAAGCCGTACCTGTTTGTGCAGTATCATGTCTTGCTGCAAATACGATTCTTGTAAGCTCTCCATGGATTGGCAAATCATTTTTAGAACAGGAAGAGCATAAATTTGATAAGGAAATACCAGGGCTTAAAATGACATATCGTAAAATGGCTGCTATGCGAAACCGGAGTTTCATCAGGTTTGCCAGATTTTTACAAGAAGAAATCGGTGAGGAACGAGTGATAGAACTTATCAAGAAACAAACAGAGCAAAGGTTAAAAGAGCAGGCAAAAAGAGATCTCGAAAGGCTTGGAAAATCAGATTTCAAATCTTACATAAGTATTTTTAGAGACCCGGGGATGCTGGCAAGTTTAGCCATGGAGATTATAGAGGATACGGATACGGTCTTTGAAATTAGGGTAACCGACTGTCTTGCTGCTGAATCTTTTCTACCCTACAAAGCTGGAGATATAGGTTATGCAGCAGTCTGTTGGGGCGATTATAATTGGGCTTCGGATTTTAATCCCAAAATTAAATTGATTCGGGACAAAACACTGATGCAGGGTCATGATTGCTGCAACCATAAGTA